>JAEIGA010018533.1_pt1 | contig 10609 bp, 7 predicted proteins | sample 9270691 | NCBI WGS metagenome assembly JAEIGA01 (sample SAMN17057246, study PRJNA624740) | gut metagenome | biome: biome; isolation source: fecal sample | host: Bos grunniens | place: China: Xizang | collected 2019 | reverse complement strand
GTTTCCGAAACGAGTTTTCCGCAATCAAAGATGGCTTCGCGCATCAAGCCGTCGCGATAACTGCGCGCCACAAACTTTCGGCTCAACGCATTGACGGCTTTCAGACCCACACCGTTCATACCGACCGAAGCGGTGAATACTGCTGTATCGTACTTACCACCTGTATTCAATTTTGAAACGGCATCTACCAATTTGCCCAAGGGAATACCACGGCCATAGTCGCGGATTTCGGCGTTTCTGTCGTCTATGATATTTACTTCAATCTTCTTACCAAATCCTTCGTTGAATTCGTCGATACTGTTGTCGATTGTTTCCTTCAGCAATACATAGATACCGTCCTCGGCGTGCGAGCCATCGCCCAAGCGTCCGATATACATACCGGGACGTCTACGGATGTGCTCCACACCCTCGAGCGTGCGGATATTATCCTCGGTATAGGTAGCTGTGCCACTTACATCCTGCAATTCTACATCTGCTTCGGCGCTTTCAAGTATTGATGAAGCGTTCGAACTGAGTGCATCTTTTTTTGCCATGCGTATGATTGTGTCTTATTCGTTTCGGGATTATAAATTTTGCTTAAAGCAACGGCGGCGCTTGTGTTGTTCTGTTTTGAAATACTGCCATTGATTTTGCACGCGACCATTATCTTCCAATTCGGGATTAGACTCTGCGTACTCAAAACCCATTTCCTGATAAACGGGGATCAAGTCGGTAAAGAGCAAAGCATTCACACCCTTGCTTTGATAGTCGGGACGTACTGCCACGAGCAGGAGGTCGAGCACCTTGGGACGGTTCCACTTTAAAGCCTTCAAGAGATGATACCATCCGAAGGGGAAGAATTTTCCCTTTGCCTTTTGCAAAGCTTCTGAAAGGGAAGGCATCGAGATACCTACGGCTACGATTTCACCCTCCTCGGTCTCAACCAATGTCACCATGCGTAGATCTAGCACAGGGATATATACCTTGACGTACTGATCAATCTGCGCCTCGGTCATTCGCGAGAAGCCAAAGAGCGGCGCATACGCATCGTTGATCAGACGGAATATTTCATGCGCGACTCCACTCTTGATCACGTCCTTTTTGTTCGTCAGTTTACGCACACGCAAGTTGTATTTGCGCTGTATGATATCTGATATGCGCTTATGTTTCTCAGGGATTGCGTCGGGGATATAGATTTTCATTTCCACCCAGTCGGCGGATTTTTCAAAGCCCATACGCTCCATGTGCACGGGATAGTAGGGATAGTTGTAAATAGTCGCCATGGTCGAGAGTTGATCAAAGCCCTCAATGAGCATACCCTCAGCATCCATGTCTGTGAAGCCAAGCGGACCTTCAATTTCCTGCATGCCGCGCTCACGCCCCCAAGCTTTCACTGCATCAATCAAAGCATCGCTGACCTCGGCATCGTCGATAAAGTCGATCCAGCCGAAGCGCACTACTTGACGTTGCCAAGTCTCATTGGCACGATGGTTGATAATGGCTGCCACACGTCCCACGATTTTCCCATCGCGGTAGGCCAAGAAATAATCTGCTTCGCAAAATTCGAAAGCAGCATTTTTCTCACGCGAAAAAGTATCAACCATATCCATATACAAATCGGGTACGGCGTAGGGGTTGTCTTTGTAAAAATCGTAATTGAAACGAATGAATTTTTTCAAATCAGACTTCGTAGAGACCTTTTTAATTACCACAGACATTTTATCTTCAGTTTTTCAGGGTGATGCTAATATACAAACTGCGCAAAGTTAATAATTTTTTTCGAACTTTTCCAAAGGAAAACAAAGGGATTGTATCACACCGATTTGATTCTCTCAAAATTGCACTTTCAGAGACTAACGGAATAGCGTTTTTTACCTCCGAAAAATTTTGCAACGTCTCGTTAAAAAAAACCTTAACCTTTTTCAAAAAAACCAAGACCTTTTTTAAAAAAGGTTAGACTTTTTTTCAAGGGGGCAAAACATAGTGATTTTTCTCGATGAAATGGGATTTTTTTTAGCAAAGTCTATTTCAAAAAATACGACAATATATTATCACGAAACCTCGCCCCTGACAAAGCAAATCACACCTTGTTTCCACGAAAAAACAAACGCTATTTTCGATAAACTTAAATATTAAAATTCCATCTGCCCGACTCACCGCTCATCCACGCCACACAGAGCCATCCACACGCAATCACCACCTCATGCCACACAAGCGACACGCCCCATTTATACCAACTCCACACCACACAAGCGAATTTGTCACAGTCCCTTTATCACAACACAAAATGGCAAGAAAAAACGTCACGTTTCCTATCCTCAAAAAATCTATAATAATGTTAAAGTGGTGATAATTAGAACAAAGAGCTTTGACATGTAACAAAAAAATCGTAACTTTGCAGCGAATTTAGGACAAGCGTCGACTCATTTCACTCCGATACCATATTTTATTATAAGGAGGAGATAGCTCGGAGAAAAGCCTTTTTGGTCTCTCTCGTCGATGCCTTGACCCTATAAAAAAACAAATGATGAATAAAAAAATCAAATTTCTGCTTTTCGCGCTGTCATTCATCATGACAAGCACAATTGCATTCGGACAAGAGATTCAAACAGGAAAGGCATCTTACTATGCCAACAAATTCCACGGCAGACGCACCAGCGATGGTTCTATCTACCACCGCGACAGTATGACTTGCGCTCACCGCACACTCCCCTTTGGCACTTTGCTCAAGGTACGCAACGTAAAGAATGGCAAAGAGGTTATCGTAAAAGTGAACGACCGCGGCCCCTTCTGTCAAGGCAGAATCGTCGACTTGTCATACGCCGCAGCCAAGGAACTGGGTATAATCTCATCAGGAGTAGCCAGCGTCGAAGCAACAAAAATCGGTTTCGTTTCTAAGAAGAAAGCGGCACAAAAGAAAGTAGTCGTGCCAGAACTAAAAATCATCAACCCACTTTCAGGAGACTATTATAAAGTATCCGAATGGAAACTACGTGAAGGCGTAAAGAGTTCTACAAAAATCAAAGCTCCGCTCACTAAAGCGCATCGCCCAGCACACACCTCGCAAAATAAACGAACTACGGCAGCAGCCTATAGTACATGGAAAAAGAATAGAACATAAACAACACAATGTTCACACTGCGATAACCACACAAAACAAACTTCACTATGAAAACTAAACAACACCCAGGCACACTCTGCGTACAAGCAGGATGGACTCCCAAGAAGGGAGAACCCCGCGTGTTGCCTATCTATCAAAGCACAACATTCAAATACGACAATAGTGAACAAATGGCCCGTCTTTTCGATTTGGAAGACTCGGGCTATTTTTATACACGATTGCAGAATCCCACCAACGATGCCGTAGCATCAAAGATAGCAGAACTCGAAGGCGGTATAGCAGCTATGCTCACGTCGAGCGGACAAGCTGCATCATTCTACGCTATCTTCAACATCTGTGAAGCAGGTGACCACTTCATCTCATCAAGTACTATCTACGGCGGCACATTCAACCTCTTCGCTGTAACGATGAAGAAGATGGGTATCGAATGTACCTTTGTCGATCCCGACTTGTCTGACGAAGAAATAGAAAAGCATTTCCGCCCAAACACAAAGTGTTTCTTCGGCGAAACGATCAGTAACCCCGGAGGAAATGTATTTGATATCGAACGCTTCGCACAGTTGGCTCACAAGCACGGCGTGCCCCTGATTGTCGACAACACCTTTGCGACGCCGATCAACTGTAGACCCTTTGAATGGGGAGCAGACATTGTGACACACTCCACTACTAAGTACATGGATGGACATGCTACAGCCGTGGGCGGATGTATCGTGGACAGCGGAAACTTCGACTGGATGGCACACGCAGACAAGTTCCCCGGTCTCTGCACTCCCGACGAAAGTTATCACGGTCTGACCTACGCCGAATCTTTCGGCAAGATGGCATATATTACTAAAGCCACAGCACAACTCATGCGCGATTTGGGCTCTATCCAAAGCCCCGAGAATGCATTTCTCCTGAATATGGGGCTCGAAACCCTACACTTGCGTATGAAGCGTCACTGCGAGAATGCACAAGCCGTAGCAGAATTCCTCGAAAGCGACGAGCGCGTGGCATGGGTCAACTATGCAGGACTACCCAGCAACAAGTATTATGAATTAGGTCAAAAGTATTTGCCAAATGGTGGTTGCGGCGTCATCGCTTTTGGTTTGAAGGGTACACGCGAAGACGCTATAAAGTTTATGGATGAACTGAAATTGGTATGCATCGTGACTCACGTAGCAGACGCTCGTTCATGCGTTCTACATCCCGCCAGCCACACTCACCGACAACTTTCTGACGAGCAATTGCGCGAAGCTGGCGTAGCACCAGATTTGATCCGCTTATCAGTAGGTATCGAGGATGTTCGCGATATCCTGGCAGATATCCAACAAGCCTTAGACGCTGCGATAAAATAGCCAACCATTAATACACGCCATTAGGCAAAAATAAAAAAACATGAGGGAATGTCAAATCGATATTCCCTCATGTTTTTTGTATTCTAATTATTAAGAACAAATTGTCTTTGGATTACTTCACTAAGTTCAAGAATGCTGAATCGTTGAAGAGTGTCACAAAGTCAAGGTTCTTTGCTGCATGAGCCTTGAGAGACGCATCTTTGCTGATAGCGTTTGCCAAGTGCTTCACGGCTTCATTATTTTTGCTCGTGCGAGCAGCAAGCACAGCCTTCAAGTAGTCTGTCATTGCATTAGCTTTCTTTACACTTGCCAAAGTCTTTTCTGCTGCAGTATAGTTCTTTGTCAAGATTTCTGCGAGAGCTGCACTATTTGTTTTAGTACCAGCAAGATTTTGCGCTGCTACAGCGAAGTTACCCTTAGCTACATTAAGGTTACCCACCAATTCGTTGTAGTTTGGTGCAGAAGTAGCGCGTGATACGTAAGTTTCTGCATCTTTCACATTACCTTCTGCCAATGCAACGAGTGCGAGGTTAGCGTTAACTTCTGCGCAATCCTTTTTGCTTGCAGCTTGCTTCAGATAGTTCTTAGCGTTTTCAATGCTTCCTTCAGCTAAAGCAAGAGTTGCAAGGTTGTTGTATGCGCGATAGTCTGCAGGATATACATTAGTTGTGGTAGCGTAGATATCTTTCTTTTCGTTAGCATCTTCAGTCAGAGTAGCAGCATAGAGCAATTCTTCTACTGAGAGTTCTTTTGCGTTAGACTTATATTGCGCTTGGATTTCGTCGTCGCTGCGGCCGATGAGGTTGTAGTTTACAGTGAGTCGAGCACGGCGGAGTTCGGGCAAGATTTCTGTAGCCAACTCTTCAAAACCTGCAGAGAGGTTACGGATTTGCACTTCGCGTTCTTCGGGATCTTCGTACATTGAGAGTACGCGGAGGATTACTTCCTTGTCTTGGAGATTAGAAGCCATCAAGAGTTCTTGGAAGCCGTCCCAGTCTTCAGCTGTATACTTAGTATTGATATCTGCATCAAGCTCCATATTCTTCAACTCGCCTTGGAGGAATTCTGCAGAAGAGTTTTGACGCTTTTCAGCCAATTCTGTGTTGAATTTGAGTGAACCTTCTGGAGACGCGTAAGCAGAAACTTCGATATTATCAATTTGGAAACTCTTTTGGTCGTTCTTGATTTCACGAAGCACTTTAACGAGATCTTGCACCGATACACTCTTCAATTCGCTTGTACGTACATTTGCTTGATTGATGAGGTATTTGATTTGTGCTTGTTGACTTTGTGCAATAGCATATTGATAAGCATCTTTACCTACCACTGTGTTTGCGTCTTGTGCAGTTTTCTTAATCAACGTTGAAGTAGCTACTACACCGTTTGCTACTTTTACTGCAGGAACTTCTACAACCTTTTTGCCTACCTTAGCATCAAATGTAAGGTAGAGTTCGCTTGTAGCCATAGCGTCTACATAGTCGAAGGTATTCTTCATGGTATAGTTGCCACCTACCTTGTACGAAATTTCTTGATCGTTGCCTTGCACCTTTTCACCTTGGAATGTTGCAGGTTGACCAGCAGTTTCACCACCTTCGTAGCGGAGCACTGGAGTCACGGTCACTACAGCCTTTTTCTTCATATACTTTTCAGGGAAACGGCCATTAATAGTCACGGGAACTTTCTCAGCAACTGCTTCAAGTGGAGAAGGAGTTACAGTGAAGTTGTCGGCGCTGAGTTCGCCCAACTTGTTACAAGAAGTGAGCAACACGCCTGATGCGAGTGCTACACTGAGATACAGTTTCGAACTGTGCTTCATAATGTTTATATTTTATAGGGTTTATATTTTTTGTTCAATATTCAATTTGTCCGAAGTGGTCCAAACTATCTGCAAAGTTACTGCTTTTGTGTGAGATAATTGTTAAAAACAGGTCTATTTTACTACTTTTTTAGTTCTTTTTAAGACAAAGAAAGTACTTTGTTAATGATTTTGCAATCCAGAGGTTACCTTTTTGCACAGAAATCTCATTTTCGAACTATGGTAATTAGTATTGAAAAATAGGCTAAAAAGCGACGCAAAAAAAACCTAGACCTTTTTTAAACAAGACGTCGCGAAATTTTAACGAGACGTCGCGAAATTTTAAAAAGGTCTAGGTTTGTGAAAAAGGAGATGCTGCTCCTTTTATTTTGTGCTAATATTTGTAGCGGCTTTGTGCTTAATCCCTTTCCACAAATAGTAACCACCGATGGCGATGAAGGGGAGGCTGAGCAACTGTCCTTGGTCCAGGCCAATCATAGCGCGCATGGTTTGCTCCCAGGGCTCTTGCACTTCCTTGAAATATTCGACAAACAAGCGGAAGGTGAAGATACTGAACAAACACCAACCGAAGTAGAGACCCGAACCGACGCGCTGGCTGTACTTGCGGTAGATCACGAGGCCCACGATAAAGAATAGGAAGTAGGCGATGGCTTCGTAGAGCTGTGCCGGGTGACGTGGCATCGTCTCGTGGCAACGATTGACGGCGTCCCAGTTGTGTGCGAAGACGAAGCCCCAATCTGTGCCAGTGTATTTGCCGACAATTTCTGAATTCATCAGATTGCCCATACGGATGAAACCGGCTGTGATGGGCGTAGCTATGGCTATATTGTCGAGCACGTGCATCAGGGGCAACTTGGCCTTGCGCACATACATCCACAATGCGAGCATCAGACCCGCCGTACCACCATGCGAAGCGAGTCCGGCATAGCCTGTAAATTGCCATTCGCCATTGACTTCGCGCAGGGGGAGTATCATCTCCAGGGGGTGACTCAAGAAATAGGTGGGCTCGTAGAGCAGACAGTGGCCCAAACGTGCACCTATCAAGATACCCAGAAAGCAGTAGAGAAATAGCGGTTCGAACTTTTCCTGTGGAATCTGTTGACGCTTGTACAAGGCATAGACAACATAATACGCTGCGGCCAGGCCAGCACACCACATCAGCGAGTACCAGCGTACGTCAAAGGCGCCCAGAGAAAAAGCCACCTCAGAGGGTTCCCAAATCACCATAATCCAAATATTATTAGTCTAGAAAAAACAATACGGCTTCTATACTCCACAACCGAGAGTATAGAAACCGTATCTCATTTATTATACATTAAAGCGGAAGTGCATGATGTCGCCGTCTTGCACTACGTATTCTTTACCTTCCACCTTGAGCAGACCAGCTTCTCGTACAGCGGCTTCGCTACCGAGACGGATATAATCTTCATATTTGATCACTTCGGCACGAATGAAGCCGCGCTCGAAGTCTGTGTGAATCACACCGGCGCATTGGGGCGCCTTCCAGCCGCGGCAGTATGTCCACGCGCGAACTTCCTGTACACCCGCAGTGATATAGGTCTCGAGGTTCAACATTTTGTATGCCGCCTTGATCAAACGGTTGCAACCACTTTCCTCCAAGCCTATGTCGGCCAGGAACATTTGGCGTTCTTCGAAAGTCTCGAGTTCAGCAATATCAGCTTCGGTTTGTGCAGCCAATACGAGGACTTCTGCACCCTCGGGCTCAACTGCTGCGCGCACAGCCTCTACATAGTGATTGCCTGTAGCGGCTGAAGCTTCGTCCACGTTGCACACATAGAGCACGGGCTTAGATGTGAGCAGGAAGAGGTTGCGTGCTAAACGTTGTTCCTCCTTTGATTCAAATTGTACGGTACGTGCTGACTTGCCTTGGAGCAATGCCTCGCGGAAAGCCAGAAGGATGTCGTATTCCATCTTAGCATTTTTGTCGCCACCCACCTTTGCGATCTTTTCTACGCGGGTAATACGATTTTCCACAGTCTCGAGGTCCTTCAGCTGCAACTCTGTGTCGATGATTTCCTTGTCGCGTACAGGATCCACGCTACCGTCTACGTGCACGACGTTGCCATTGTCAAAGCATCTCAATACGTGAATGATCGCGTCGGTTTCGCGGATGTTGCCCAAGAATTGGTTGCCCAATCCTTCGCCTTTGGATGCACCCTTCACCAGACCTGCGATATCCACGATCTCGACAGTTGTGGGCACGATACGGTTGGGGTTGATCAACTTCGCCAGTTCTGACAAGCGTTCGTCGGGCACGGTGATGACACCGACGTTGGGTTCGATGGTGCAGAAGGGGAAGTTGGCTGACTGTGCTTTGGCGTTGCTCAAGCAGTTGAACAGGGTCGACTTACCTACGTTGGGCAAACCGACTATTCCACATTGTAAACTCATACTTTTCTTTCCTTATTATTATATTTGAGGTGCAAAGTTACGACTTTTTTTCTAAACAAAAGAAAGTATGACTTTTATCGCACAAATATTGCGCTTTTTTGAAGAAAACGAGGCTTTTGTCACATTTTTTATTAGGAAGGGGTATAGTTGTCTTTTTTTGTTTAACTTTGCCTTGATTATGGACAGACAATGTCTAAATATCCGTGTAAAAAATCAAACCTAAATACATTAAACTTTATCCTAATGAAAAGAAAGTTTTTCTCTCTCTTAGCGGCATGCTTATTGCTGTCTACTTCGGTCGAGGCTAAGCGCGAGCACATCTTGCCTATTCCACAAAAGGTAACGGTGGCTGACGGCGTGCTCAAATATGCTGCTGGCTCAAGTGTGACCGTGGCGGGTGTCAACAAGTCGTCGGCGCTAGTGCGTTTCTTCCAGGAATTTGGCGTGAACGACGTGAAGTTTGATGCTACAGCTAAAAGCGGCGATGTCGTGGTGGAAATGGTACAAAGCATTCCCGGCAGTCACAATCACGAACTGACCGGTTTTGCAGACGAAGCCTACGTGCTGAAAGTCACAGCATCAGGTGTACATATCACCGCCGCGAGCGAAATCGGTGTGATCCGCGCTGCACAAACGCTGACCCAGCTGGCAGAAGGTTACGATGTGGCAGGCGTCAACCTTGAGTGCGGCGAAATCGTAGACTGGCCCGCATTCAAACTGCGCGGATATATGCACGACGTGGGTCGCTCTTTTATCGAATTCGAAACGTTGAAGAGACACGTCGACTTGCTCTCTCGCTTCAAGGTGAATACTTTTCACTGGCACATGACGGAAAATCAAGCGTGGCGCTTTGAAGTGAAGGCTTATCCCCAACTGACTTCAGCTAACACGATGACCCGTTTCCCCGGCAAGTATTATACACAGGAACAATGCAAGGAATTACAGGAATATGCCTGGGAACGTGGTATGCACATCATTCCCGAAATCGACATGCCCGGACACTCTGAAGCCTTTGTCCGTGCAATGGGCGTAGACATGCAGAGCGCAGAGGGAAAAGTCATATTGAAAAAGGTATTGGACGAAGTCGTAGCGGTATTTGACAAAGCTCCCTATATCCACATAGGCGCGGATGAAAAAGCCACTACTGCTTCCTATGTCAACGAAATGCTTGGCCACATCCAAAGCAAGGGTAAGCGCACTATGGTGTGGAACCCCATCAGCGGTGTGTCTGGCAGCGCAACAAATGCAGACCTTTGCCAATTGTGGAGTACTGCAGGAGCAGCAGTGAATGGTAAGTTCAATGTGGATTGCCGTTACAATTATACCAATCACTTTGATGTATTTGCCGACCTGGTAGGTATCTACAAGAGTACAATATATTATAAAGAAAAAGGTGATGCTACAGTATCGGGCACTATCTCGGGGATGTGGAACGACCGCAAGCTTGAGACCGAGGAAGATATTATTGCGCAAAACAACTTCTTTGCAAATGTCATCGCTTCGGCATCTCGTGCTTGGCAGGGTGGCGGTAAGCGCTACATCGACAACGGCACGAATGGCGGTACCAACTTTGGCGGCGGTGTGATGTTGCCATCGAGCGGCGAGGAATTTGAGGATTTCCAAAACTGGGAAAGCCGCTTCCTCTTCCACAAGGCTCATTCGCTCAAGGGTGAACCTATCCCCTACGTGAAGCAAACCAACGTGCGCTGGCGCATTACTGACGCTTTCTCAAACGGTGGCAACGTGGACGCAACATTTGCTCCCGAGAAGATGATGAAGGAGGGAACCTATGACGTGCTGCCTGATGAATTCACCGAAGGCGGACAAACTTATGGCACAGGTATGGCTACGGGCGCCGGCATCTACTTGCGTCACACTTGGGGTCAATCTATCATCAATGCTTACTACAAATCGCCTGCATACAATCAGACGGCGTACGCATGG
>JAEIGA010018532.1_pt1 | contig 10609 bp, 5 predicted proteins | sample 9270691 | NCBI WGS metagenome assembly JAEIGA01 (sample SAMN17057246, study PRJNA624740) | gut metagenome | biome: biome; isolation source: fecal sample | host: Bos grunniens | place: China: Xizang | collected 2019 | reverse complement strand
TTTTAAGTGAATACCTAAAACGCAAATCTACGGAGATTAAAAATATGTTAATTGCCGAATACAGTTACGAAACAGACATAAAAGTTCAACGCAGAGAAGCCTACAGGGAAGGCCTTGCCGAAGGAATTGAACAGGGAATAGAGCAAGGGATTGAACAAGGTGCTGAACAAAAAGCTATTGAAACTGCTAAAAAGTTATTAAAAGAAGGTCTTCCAGTAGAACAAATTGCTAGATGTACTGAACTACCTTTAGAAAAAGTAATTAAATTAAAAGAAGAAATTCTTAATCAGAAAAAATCCGAAAACATATAGTATAAAATTAAAAAATTTGATATAGTATGACTTCAGTATGAAGGCTGAAAAAAGTATTGTTAACATAAAATTAGACTCTATGATTTCTATGAAAAACAAATTTTCAACTTTGCATATTTATTGTTTAAATTTATTATTTTTGAATTTTTAGAACTGGCTTTTTTTAAGGTCAGTTTTTTTTTGGAAAAATGCTTGTTTTGTAAGAAATTTGTACAGGGCAGGCGTTGCGGGCGGCCCTAGAGCCCGCTAGAAAGGGGTGTGGCGAAAACGAAAGCTTTTGAAAAAAGCTGTGGTTGAGCCCAGGGGGAAGGCTTTCCCCCTCATTGTGAATTTGTGAATTGAATTAAAATAAAACACCGGCCGCTAGCGGCCTTACACAGGAGTAAAAAATGCCAAAAAGAGAAGACATCAACAAAGTTTTGATTATTGGTTCGGGACCAATTGTTATTGGTCAAGCGTGTGAATTTGACTATTCGGGAACTCAGGCTTGTAAGGCTTTGCGTGAACAAGGATATAAAATTGTTCTTGTAAACTCAAATCCAGCAACAATTATGACTGACCCTGTAATGGCAGATGCAACTTATATTGAACCATTGAACGTTGAACGTATTGCTCAAATTATTGAAAAAGAACGTCCAGATGCTCTTCTTCCAAACTTGGGTGGTCAAACAGGTCTTAACATGGCTTGCGAATTGAACAAAGCCGGAGTTTTGGACAAATATGGCGTAAAAGTTATTGGTGTAGATTTGGAAGCCATTGAAAAAGGTGAAGACCGTGAAATCTTTAAAGCTACAATGCAAAAACTTGGAATTGATACTCCTCGTTCAGGAATTTGTCACACTGTAGAAGAAGCAGAAAAAATTGCTGAAGAAATTGGTTTCCCTTTGGTTGTTCGTCCGGCCTTTACAATGGGTGGTCAAGGTGGCGGTTTCTGTTACAACGTAGAAGAATTGCGTTCTATTGTAGCAAACGGTCTTGATTTATCTATGACTCGCCAATGTTTAATTGAAGAATCTATTTTGGGTTGGGAAGAACTTGAAGTTGAAGTTGTTCGCGACCCAAAAAATCAAATGGTTGCAATTTGTTTTATTGAAAATATTGATGCTGTTGGTGTTCACACAGGAGACTCTTTCTGTGCAGCTCCATTTTTGACAATTGAAGAATCTTTACAAAATAGACTTCGTGAACAAGCTTTTAAAATTGTAGAAAGCATTGGTGTTATTGGTGGAACAAACGTTCAGTTTGCGTATAATCGCAAAACTGACAGAATTGTTATTATTGAAATTAACCCTCGTACAAGTCGTTCTTCGGCTCTTGCTTCAAAAGCAACAGGTTTCCCAATTGCTTTGATTTCGGCAAAATTGGCAAGTGGTTTAACTTTGGATGAAATCCCATATTGGCGTGATGGAACTTTGGACAAATATACTCCAGGTGGAGCTCCAGATGGTGATTACGTTGTATTAAAATTTGCTCGCTGGGCTTTTGAAAAATTCCGCGGTGTTGAAGATAGTCTTGGAACTTCTATGAAAGCTGTTGGTGAAGTTATGGCCATTGGTAAAACTTTCAAAGAAACATTCCAAAAGGCAATTCGTGGGCTTGAAAATGGTCGTGCAGGGCTTGGTTTTGCAAAAGACTTTAATAAAAAATCTGCAGATGAACTTTGTGAAATGCTTAAAACTGCAAGTTCAGAACGCTACTTCCAACTTTATGAAGCAATTCGTAAAGGTGTTTCTTTGGAAAAATTAAACGAATTAACACACGTAAAAGTTCACTTCTTGCAAGAAATGAAAGAGCTTGTTGAACTTGAAGAAGAAATGCTTAAGACAATGGGCCGTCTTCCAAGTGATGAACTTTTAATTAAAGCTAAAAAAGACGGATTTAGTGATAAATATCTTTCAAAAATCCTTAAAGTTGCAGAAAAAGATATTCGCAAACGTCGTACAGAACTTGGAATTAAAGAAGGATGGCTTGCTGTTCCAGTTAGTGGTGTAGAAAACGCTAATTATTATTATTCAACATACAACTGCGAAGATAAATCAACTGCTACAACAAATCCTAAGAAAATTATGGTTTTGGGCGGTGGTCCTAACAGAATTGGTCAAGGTATTGAATTTGACTATTGTTGTTGTCATGCTGCAATGCAACTTAAAGAAATGGGCTACGAAACAATCATTGTAAACTGTAACCCTGAAACAGTTTCTACAGACTACGACACATCAGACAAACTTTATTTTGAACCTGTTACAACAGAAGATGTTCTTCAAATCTACGAAAAAGAAAAACCAATGGGTGTAATTGTTCAGTTTGGTGGACAAACTCCATTAAATATTGCTCGTGAACTTCAAGAAAACGGCGTAAATGTTCTTGGAACTTCAATTGATAGCATTGACGCTGCAGAAGACCGTGATATTTTCCGCCACATGATGGAAAAACTTGAAATTCCAATGCCAGAAAGTGGAATGGCAATTGATTTTGAAGAAGCAAAAGCTTGTGCAGATAAAATTGGCTACCCAATTATGATTCGTCCTTCGTTTGTTTTGGGCGGTCGTGGTATGGAAGTAATTTACGATGAACCAACATTAAAAGAATATGTTGCAAAAGCTGTAGGTGTTACTCCAGATAGACCTCTTTTAATTGACCGTTTCTTGAAAAATGCTTTGGAATGCGAATCTGACGCTCTTTCTGATGGAAAAGAAGTTTACATTCCTTCTGTAATGGAACACGTTGAATTAGCCGGTGTTCACTCTGGAGACTCTGCTTGTGTAATTCCACCTGTAAGCATTTGCAAAGAAAATCTTGATACAATTAAAGAATATACTCGCAAAATTGCAGAAAACTTAAAAGTTTGCGGTTTAATGAATATGCAATACGCTATCGAAGACGGAAAAGTTTACGTAATTGAAGCAAATCCTCGTGCTTCTAGAACTGTTCCACTTGTTTCTAAAGTTTGTAATACACAAATGGCTCGTCTTGCAACTCGTTTGATGCTTGGTGAATCTTTGGCAAGTCTTGGACTTAAAGATAAAACAATTCCATATTTTGGTGCAAAAGAAGCTGTTTTACCTTGGGCTCGCTTCCCTGGTGTTGACCCAATTTTAGGGCCTGAAATGCGTTCAACTGGTGAAGTTCTTGGAATGGCTGGCGACTTCCCATTGGCATTCTATAAATCACAAGAAGCAGCTGGAGCAGATTTACCACACGCACCAACAGCTTGGGAAAGCAAAAAAGTTTTGATTTCTTTGAGCAATAAAGAAAGTCAAAAAGAAGATGTTCTTAAAGTAGGAAAAACTCTTAGTGATTTAGGATTCACTTTGATTGGTACACAAGGAACAGCAGATTTCTACAATGCAAATGGAATTAAATGTGATGTTGTAAATAAAATTGGTGGTGGCCGTCCAGACGTTGTTGACTTGGTAATGAACAAAGAAATTAGCTTGTTGATTAACACTCCAAAAGCAAAACGCAATTACGCAGAAGACAGAAAAACAATCCGCAAAGTTTGCTTAAAATACAAAGTTCCATACGTAACAACTTTGGCCGGAGCCGTAGCAGCAGTTCAAGGAATTGCCGCTGTTAAAAACGGTCACGGTGGCGAGGGCGGAGTAAAATCATTACAGGAATACCACAAATTGATTATTGAAAAGTAAACAAATTTAGCAAAAAAAAAGAGTTTTCCAATTGGAAAACTCTTTTTTTGCTAAATCTACATTTTTGATTTTACAAAGGTGGCCCAAACTTTGTCTGCTTTGGCAATGTGTGTTAAAACCCAACCTACAATAAAATCATAAAATTTTGTGGCAGATTCCACATTTTCAACAGAAAGAAGTTTTATTTGAGTTCCAACTTCATTAATAAAGCCTTTGTGAGCCATTTTATGTGCAGAAGTTCCAATGTAACCATGTTTTTCCATAAAATCTTCTTCATTTTTAAAATGATATTCTGTATAGTCTGTAAGTTTTTTTAAAACAGAAGGCATTTGTAATTTATAATTTTCTAAGCTGCCAGTTGTAACATCGTACAAATCGTTGGCAAGTTTTAATAATTGCTTATGTTGTAAGTCAATTTCATTAATTCCTAAAAGATATTCGTCGTTCCATTCAATTCTAGATGCCATGATATCCCCCATAAATCTCTTAAAGTTAGTTATTATTACATTATACAATAGAAATTTAAAATATGAGAAAAAATTTTTGAATAATTAAAAAAGTAGAAGAATTTTTTGCTTTTATATATAATTTCATTATGAAAAAGAGAATTGTGCTATTAATTTTGCCTAATATTTTTCTGATTTTATTATTTTTTAGCATTGTAAATCATTTTGTGAAAAGTAAAAATGAACTTAAACAAATTCAACAGGAAAGTGGAAAGTATGGAAATCTTGTTGATGTTGGAAATTCAAAAATTAATGTTTATGTAAATGGTAAAGAAAATAGCGATTTTGTTTTAGTTTTTATGTCTGGCGCAGGAACTTGTTCGCCAGTTTTAGATTTTAAAAGCCTTTATTCGTTATTTGAAAAAAAATATAAAATTGTTGTTGTAGAAAAAGCAGGATACGGTTTTAGTGAAGAAAGCAATTCTTTTAGAGATATTGAAACAGTTTTAAATGAAACAAGAAGCGCATTATCGAAAGTTGGAATTTTGGAAGATGGTACGGCAGATGCGGAAAATAAAATTATCTTGTTTGCACATTCAATGTCTATGTTGGAAGCAATTTATTGGTCTAATTGTTTTCCAGAAGAAATTTGCGGAATTGTTAGTTTGGACGGAGCAATTCCACAGATGTATGAAAAAATGAAAATAAATATGTTTGTTTCAAATATGGCCGCATTTGCAAGCAAAATGGGACTAACAAGATTTTTTCCACAGATTTGTAAATCTTCAAGTGCAATTTGTGCGGGAACTTTAACCGATGAAGAGAAAAATTTGTACAAAAATTTTTTTTATAATAAAACAATGACAAAACCAATGTTGGCAGAAGCAAAAATTGTAAAAGAAAATGCAAAAAAGGTTTTGGTTGCTGATAAAAGAGATGTTCCAACATTGTTTTTTGTTTCGAACGGGAAAGGAACTGGTTTTGAAAAATCAGAATGGAATAATTTTATAAGCGAATATTCAAAAAATAAAAATGAATCAAAAATAGTTCAATTAGAATGTTCGCATTATGTTCATAATTTTGAGTATGAAAAAATTTTTGTTGAATCTTGTGATTTTTTTAATCAATTTTTAGATGAACCGGAGCTTTTAAAAATTTTTAAAGAAGCATATCCAAATGTAAAATTTATAAGTGAATATGATGATTCTGTAGAAGATTGGAAAATTACAGTAAAAGTTGAAAATAGAAAATCTGTTTTGTATTGGGCAGATGGAAAATTTTTGCCTAAAAATGAACTTGAAAATAAAGATTTGTATTCTGCTTTTATTTATAAATATTCAAAAGAAATTCCAGATCCAAAGAATTTTACAAACGAAGATATTGAAAGAATTAGAAATTATACAAATCCACAAAATAGAAAATCTGGAAAAGGAACTTCGCCATTTTTATATGATGTAATTTATGATTGTAAATCTAGAATTAGTGTTGAATCGCATATAAAATCTAAACGTTTTTTGAATAAAAGGTCGAATCCACATGAAAGTTTGCATAAAATTTTAGAAAAAATAGAAGCTGATATTTTGGAAGCTGCAAAAACTGATTCTGATGTTAAATTTTTTGTAGATAATTTGTACAGTGCCGATTCTTATAACTGGCGTTCTATTAGTGATTCTGGAAACAGATCTTTTCATAGTTTGGGTTTAGCAATTGATGTTTTGCCAAAGGGTTGGACAACGAAAAATCTTTATTGGGCTTGGCGCAGAGATTTGGATAAAGAAAATTGGATGCTTCTTCCATTGGACCGTCGTTGGATGCCTGCTCAAAAAGTAATTGAAATTTTTGAGTCTCACGGTTTTATTTGGGGCGGAAAATGGATTATTTGGGATAATATGCATTTTGAGTATAGGCCCGAAGTGATTTTATATAATAAAATGAATGAATTGGAGTAAAAAATTATGAGTTTTGAAATTGAAATTAAAGCGCATGTTTACAATCGTAATTTTGTAATAGAAAAATTAAATACTATAGCGGAATATCTTGGTCATACAGAAAAAAAAGATTTATATTATCATTTTCCAAAAGAAGATGCTGAAAAAAAATATGTTCCTGTAAGAATTAGAAATCAAATTGAAAGAAGTGGTGAAAATAAAACAGAAAAAAAAGAATGTTATTTTACTTACAAAAAAAAGGAATTAAAAACTTGTGCCGACAATTCCAAAATTGAAGTGAATGTGGAAAATGAAACTTTAGTTGAAAATGCTGATGCTTTGGAACAGTTTTTTATGGATGTTGGTGGAAAGTTGGCTTATACAAAAGAAAAAATTGTTGAGCATTGGATTTATAAAAGTGACGGTGAAGAACTGCATGTAGAATTGTGTACAGTTCCTCCGCTTGGTGATTTTTTGGAAATTGAAGTTATAAAGGAAAATGAAAACGAAGCTGAAATAACCAAAATTAAATTTTTGGAACAACAACTTTTGACAGAATGCAATATTCCTTTGAGTCAAATTGAAAACAGATATTACAGTGAAATGCTAGCTGTTTTGAATTAATTTTGACACGAAGCTCCTATCAAATTCTGTCATCTTCGGCATGAGTTTTCTGTCATTGCGAGGAGACTACTGATTCTTCTGTCATTGTCGGGCTTGACCCGACAATCTATGTAGAAAGAGATTGCCGCATCAAGTGCGGCAATGACAGGTGAGATTTGTACGGCAATGACAGATGGGCTTGGGTGACAATGACAGGGAGAAAATGGATTGCCACGATTTTCTTGCGAGTAGTCTGGCATTTCTTTTGTCATTGCAAGGAGTTTACAGATTCTTTTGTCATTGCCGAGCGTGACTCGGCAATCTTTGTAAACTATTTACCAAGAAAACGAATTGTGTTATAATAAAAAAAAACGTTTGGCAAAAGAGAGTTTAGCGCGTATGCTCAATCAATCAATCAATCAATCAATCAATCAATCAATAGTATAATTGTATCTTTTTTAGATTTTTATAAAAAAGCAAAAGACGTTGTAAGTTTGTTAAAAATGCAAATTTATGGCGTCTTTTTTTGTTTTGGCGTGTTGTTTTTGCATTGCTTAGGCTTTGCTTGTAATTTGTCATTGTTGGCAACAAAAATGGTAACAAAGTTTGAAAAAACAAACTTGAATATAAACAATGATTTTTTAGATAAGGAGGAAAAATCATGAAAAAAGTAAAATGGCTTGTAACAGTTTTAGTTGTAGCAAGTATTGCTCTTGGAATAATTGGCTGTAGTAGCCCAAGTGGACCAGGGAATGGTGGTGCTCAAGAGGTAGTTGTACCAGAAATGGTATCTGTAAAAGGGGCTACTGTAACAGTAGCATTACCAGCTTGGTTGAATGAATCAGCTGATGACTATTATAAAGGTGTATTTATAAAAGATAGAACCGTAACCTTAAGCGATTTTTACATGGGAAAATATGAAGTAACACAAGAAGAATACGCAAGTGTAATGAAAGGGCAAAAAGTAACAGTAAATGGAACAGAATACACCTTAGCAAGTGATCCTTCATACTGTAAAAAAGACAGTAGAAGTTACACATTATTTGAAGGTGATGAACAATCAAAACGTCCTGTAGAAGGGGTAACTTGGTATGACGCAGTATGGTATTGTAATGCTTTAAGCGAAAAAAAAGGCTTAACAAAAGCATATAATATTGAAGTTACAACAGTAAACGGTAGTAATCATATTACAGCAGTAACAGTAAGTTTAGTACAAAATGCAAATGGCTACAGATTACCAACAGAAGCAGAATGGGAATATGCTGCAAGAGGTGGCGATCCAAAAAAAGATGATTGGAACTATGTGTTTAGTGGAGCAGACACAGCAGAAGGTGTTTCTTATGATAGTTCAAAAAATGCAGGTTTAGACAGTGTAGGTTGGTATTGTTATAATAACATAACAGGAGAAACTGGAGACAGTGACGTAACATATAATGTAGAAGGATGCGGTACACATGAGGTAGGAAAAAAAACAGCAAACGCACTTGGATTATACGATATGAGTGGAAATGTATGGGAATGGTGTTATGACTGGGATGGAACAGTAAACACAGGGAAAGAAAGTGACCCAACCGGCGCTTCGTCGGGCTCTGGCCGCGTTCTCCGCGGTGGCTCTTGGTACTACATCGCTTGCAACGCGTCTGTTTGTAACCGTAACTACAGCAGCCCGAACAACCTCCGCAACAATCTTGGCTTCCGTGTTGTGCGTCAAGCAAACTAGCGTTTGCTAGGCTCTGTAAGGAAGTTATTAACGTCTTCTAATTTGCGTTCCGCAAATTAGAAGGGCGGGTCCCAGTTCTAAGTAAAAAAAACGTGCTGCTTTAAAGAGCAGCCCAAAAGGCTGCGAAAAAAAGCAGCACGTAAGAGTTGCGCCCGAAAGGGCGCTTGAAATTATTTGGTTTTTATGTATAAATTTTGTTCATAAATATATAAAAGGGAAAGGCAAATAAATAATTCAGAATTATGAATTAAGAGTTATTTTTAATACAAGCGTGGTAAATTTATATAATTGCCACGTTTTTTTTTGTTTTTACATACCAAAGTTGTAAAAATGCATTTTGGTATGTATATATGGATTGCCACGATTTTTCTGGCGAAGTTTAGCAATGATTTTGTTCTTAAGATTGCCGCATCAAGTGCGGCAATGACGTGGTATTTATAGGACTGCTATGTTACGTTTTCAATGAGTCGTGTGCTTTGCAAAACTTGGTGTGGTGCGTTCTTGCGCGTGAGGGATTGGAGCCACGCCGAAGGCGGCCTCGAGGCAAGTTTTTGTGGGCAAAGCACGCAAAAACTTGGTGAGCAAGCGTTCAGCTTGCGACGAGAGGCTGGAGCGAAAGCGAAATGGCGCAAAGCCCGACCCGAAGGCGCAACGCGCCTGAGGGGCACGCCCTTAATCCTAAAATCCTCTGAATTCTAAATTTGTATTCTCTTCACAAAATTTCAAAAAAATGTTATTATTTTCCTATATATTATCTTTTTTGCAAATTAACCCATAACCTGTGTGTTGTGCGGAAAATATATATTGCCAAATGGCAGAAGGAAAGTGTATGGAATTTACTGAATTTAGTCTTGATCCAAGACTTCTAAAGGGGATTGAAGAAGCGGGATATGTTAGTTGTACTCCTGTTCAAGAGCAAGTTATTAAGGCTTCTAAAAAAGATGATGAAAATGCAAAGGAACCTGATTTGTATGTGCAGTCTCAAACAGGAACTGGAAAAACTGCGGCTTATTTGGTTGCTGTTATTAATGCAATGCTTGCAGAAAAAAATGGTGGGAAAAAATGTTTGGTTTTGGTGCCAACTCGTGAGCTTGCGGTTCAGGTTGAAGAAGAAGCTAAAGTTTTGGTTGGAGATTCTGGATTAAAGGCGTTTAGCGTTTACGGTGGTGTTGGTTACGAAAAACAAATTGCTAATTTAAAAAAGGGTGTTGATATTTTAATTGGAACTCCTGGTCGTGTAATTGACTTAATTGAAGGAAAAAATCTTGATTTATCAACTTCTAATTTTGTTGTAATTGACGAAGCTGACCGTATGTTTGATATGGGATTTTATCCTGATTTAAGAACTATCTTAAAAAATCTTCCAGAAGCTGAAGTTCGTCAGACAATGCTTTTTAGCGCAACTTTGAATTCTTATGTAAAAAATCTTGCGTGGGAATATACTCGTGACCCAATTGAAATTACTATTGAAGCTGAAAATATTACTGTTAGCGAAATTCAACAGGAACTTTTGCATGTTTCTAGTGATGAAAAAATGAAGCTTTTAATTGGTGTTTTAAAGCATGAAAATCCTGAAAGTGTAATTATTTTCTGTAATACAAAACGTTCTTGCGAAGTTGTTGCAAAGCGTCTTCAAATGAATGATATTAAATGTGATTTTTTGATTGGAGATTTGCCTCAGTCAAAACGTTTACAGATTTTAAAACAATTTAAAGCTTCTGAAATTAAAGTTCTTGTTGCTACTGATGTTGCTGCTCGTGGTATTGATGTTGATGATTTGGCTATGGTTATTAACTACGATTTACCTGTTGAAGCTGAAAATTATGTTCATAGAATTGGACGTACAGCTCGCGCTGGAAAATCTGGTAAAGCTTATACTTTCTGTAGTGAACAAGATGTTTATAATCTTCCTGCTATTGAACGTTATGTAGAAATGTCTATTCCTTCTAGTGTT
>JAEIGA010018531.1_pt1 | contig 10609 bp, 7 predicted proteins | sample 9270691 | NCBI WGS metagenome assembly JAEIGA01 (sample SAMN17057246, study PRJNA624740) | gut metagenome | biome: biome; isolation source: fecal sample | host: Bos grunniens | place: China: Xizang | collected 2019 | reverse complement strand
TCGGTAGGTACGAGGTGGAAAATATCGCAACCAGGGCCGCTGGTAGATCCGCCAAACCATGATTTAGGGATAGAGTGCTCGCGGTTGTAGCAGTCACACTCATTACTATAACTACCACATTGATCCGAGCCAAAAGTCCAATTACAATTGCTATACATATCCCATACTTGGCCATTGCTCTTCTTGTCTGTAGTCTTGAAGGCTGTCCAGAGTCCGTCGTAACCCAATGATGAATAACCCGTTTTAGTAACTTTCTGAACGGCATCAAAGAGTGTTTTGCCTGCTTTGCCATCAATTTGTTGATAATACGCAGGCAACGAGGAAGCAGGAGTGACGGTTTTAGCTACCACCGCAATAGCGAAGAAGCTACACAGAACAAATAGTAGAGTTCGTTTCATATTGATTGTTTTTGATGTTACAAACGATAGTTTCGCAAATTAGCCTGCAAAGTTACACTTTTTTTTGCAGGTGAACAAATATTTCAGCGTAAAAATACAAAAAAACACCCTCACAATCATTTGTAAGGGTGTTGAGTATTGTTTTATATACGATTATCTGCCTAATTGATTCTCAATCTTGGTCACCTCTTGGCGGAGGACCGCATCGTAGCCCATCTGCGCATCCATCGAATTGAGCGAGTAGGCCACCGTAGCATGGTCGCGATGCACATACTTACCTATCTCTGCCAATGAACTATCAGTGAACTTCTTTATCAAATACATCACTATATTGCGCGCCTTTACCGCTTCACGTTGGCGTGTACGCGCCGTGATGACTTGCTCTGGTACATTCATCTCGCGACATACCGCAGCGATAATATCAGAAGGCATATACGTCTTAGGCTGCAATTGCACCAAACGACCAACTACCTTCTCAGTCAACGCCATGTCAATAGGGTTATCTGTCAGGGTAGAATAAGCCAAAAGACTCGCCAACACGCCCTCTAAGTCGCGCACATTATCCGATACATTAGATGCGATATAAGTGATAATATCATCGCCCAACTTCACACCGTCTCTACGCACACGATAGAGCAAAATGTCGTGACGCAGCTGGTAGTCAGGGCGCGTAATCTCAGCAGCCAAACCCCATTTAAAGCGTGACAAGAGGCGGTCCTGGATACCCTGCAACTCCATTGGACTGCGGTCAGAAGTCAAAATCAACTGTTTGTGACTCTGCTGCAAATAGTTGAAAATCTGGAAGAAAGTATCTTGCGTACCCTTCAAATCGGAGAAATACTGGATATCGTCCACAATCAGCACATCTACCGACTGGTAGAACATGAGGAAATCAGGCACCTGGTTGTGGTTGACGGCATCTTGAAACTGCAACTTGAACATATTGGCAGTCACATACAGCACACGGGCATTCGGATTAAGACGCTCCACCTCATTACCGATAGCATACGCCAAGTGCGTCTTACCTACTCCACTGCCACCAAAGAGAAACAATGGGTTGAAGAGCGTCTTACCTGGGTTCTTGGCTATTTCTATAGCCGCAGCACGCGCCAGCTTATTAGGCTCACCCTTGACAAAATTATCAAAGGTATATTGTGGGTTCAACTGACTATCCCACGCGTTAACAAACTCTTGCGAGGGTGCATAAGCCTCGTTGCGAGGACGACTAATAGGCTCGCGCAATGGCTCGCTGGGCACATCAATACTACTGCCAGCTACCATAATGCGATACTCCAGACGAATAGCAGGACCAAACACCTTTCTTAATACGCGCGAGAGCAAATCAAGGTAATTCTCCTCAATATACTCTACAATAAACTGGCTCTTGACCTGCAAAACCAACACATCATTCTCGTACTGCAACGCAACAACAGGAGCAAACCATGTCTGGTATGCACTCTGCGAGAGATTGTCACGCAGAATCTGTTGGCATTGCGCCCATAATATATTGAGATCTTGTTTCAAAGCTGTTAATGTATAAAAAAGGCGTAAAAAAAAGTGACCTCTTTCCGAAATCCGGTGCAAAGGTACTGCTTTTTTTTGGACTGACCAAATATGCGTCTGGGCATTAATTTTGGCTAATTCCTATTTCCAAAAAAATCAACGAGTTACAAGCAAGCTGCTGATTTACTATATCTTACAGAAGTTATCAACATCTAAGTAACTGAAACTCATAACTCAAAGTGTTTTTGTTCCACATAAGTTTGTTTCACATTAAACTCCCTAACTATCTGTTAATGGATTAGTTAGGGAGTTTTTAACATTTTTCGTAAATTAGACATTCGAAAAATTACTATTTCTTAGGCAGTTTCTTTTGCACGAAAGGTCGAGCCTTTATGGACTGAACAATCGTGTCTACATTCAAGACTGCTGCATCCAAATTGCGGAGTGTAGTATTCAGATTATCATGCAGTTGCGTATCATTAAGCAGCAAGCCTAAAGTACCCTCTTCCGACTGCAATGCGCGATTGAGCACAGCAATCGTTGAATCCAACGACAGCATGATGCTTTGGATATCTGCAGACTGAACATCGGTAACAATGGTTTGCAATCCCTCCACAGTATTATCCACCTTATGCATCAACTCGGGCAACTGCGCGTGCGTGAGTTGACGAATATCACGGCTGCTGACGGTAAGATCCTTTGTGATACGCTCGATGTTTTGCAAAGTGGCATGCAGACTACCTTGCTCTACCTCATTGTTGAGAGTAGCAAGCAGGTTAGTCGCCTCCGTCAAAACGCTATCCAACTGCGCCAACAGACCCGTTTGAAGGTTGTCCATGAGTCCTGGCACGATTTGCGTCATGAGCGTATCACCATCCTGATGAGGCATAGCACGATTCATCAGGGCTGGCAACTGCAACTCTATTGCACCACCACCCAAAAGACCATCCGACACCAACGCCATCTGTGTGCCTCGAGGCAAAGCAATCTGTTTGTCAATTGACACCACCACCGTAAACGCAGGCGTACGCGAAAAGTCATATTGTATCGCCTCTACAAGACCCACTTGATAACCCTTGATATACACAGGCGATTGAGCGGTGAGCCCATTCATACGATCAAACTGACCTACATACACTTTGGTGGGCGAAAAAATATTCACCCCCTTCAGGAAATTAAATCCAAAATAAAGGATAACCAGGCAAATAATTGCCAATACACCTACTTTTAATTCTCTTGAGTATTTCATTTCTTATAATATTTTTCAAAAGCATCAAAGATGCCATTTACGATTCCTGTTTTACCCTCTGCACTGGCCAACCACTTCTCCTCCTCGGCATTGCTCAGAAAACCCATCTCCACCAACACACTGGGGCAGGCCGATTGAAGCAACACCCAAAATGCCGCCTGACGCACGCCTCGATTGGCACGTTGCAGTTTATCAACAAACTGATTCTGAACCAATTCCGCAAACACAAGACTATTATCCATATACTGGTTTTGCATCAGTTCAAAGAGGATATAACTCTCCACTGAATTAGGATCAAAACCCTGATAAACAGTCTGATCCTCCTCCAATTTCATCACCGCGTTCTCGCGCATGGCTACATCCAAATTATCCTCCATGCGCTCCGTACCGAGGATAAAAGTCTCCGCACCACAAGCATTGCGGTTTTCTGCCGCATTGGTATGAATACTGATGAATAAGTTAGCATGGTTCTTGTTGGCAATATCCGCACGCTGCTGCAATGGCAAAAACACATCCGTATCGCGAGTGAGAACTACATTAACCTCAGGGTATGCGGCACGAATCTTATCCGCTAATTGCTTGGCTACAGTGAGATTGAGATTCTTCTCTTGCACCTTCATCTTCAAACCTATAGCACCGGCGTCGTGACCACCATGCCCCGCATCAATCACCACGGTGAAGGACATCAGAGATAACATCCAACAGCACAACAACATACGGCCACACAACTTCATTATTTTACCACTCTGCATAATCATTTTCAATGAGTTTCACACAAAAATCGTGCAAAGTTACAACATTTTTCGCAAATATACAAACTTTTGGCAAAAAATCACCTTTTTCACTTTTTTCTCTTGCATATATGCAAAAATTGTTGTACCTTTGCGGGCTAATTTATGTATCTCGAAAATCGAGAGTCGGAACACCCCAAAAAAACGGACAATAAAAACAATTTTTTTATGGTAGCAAGCGATTTTACCCCTGCTGAGGAACTACTGATTGAGAGCGAATTTCAAGCCCTCTTAGCAGATTATGCACGCACCAGCCACCGCCAAAAAGTGGAACTCATCACGCGCGCCTACCAATTAGCCAAACAAGCGCATGGCGGCGTGCGCCGCCTCTCTGGCGAGCCTTATATCATGCACCCTCTGTCGGTGGCGCGCATCGTGGTACGAGAGATTGGATTGGGCAGCACCAGCATATGCGCAGCATTGCTGCACGATGTGGTGGAAGACACCGACTATACTGCCGAAGACATTGAACACCAATTCGGCCCTAAAATTGCCAATATCGTAGTTGGACTCACTAAAATCTCTGGCGGCGTTTTCGTAGATCAAGCAGTGAAACAGGCGGAGAATGTACGCAAACTGCTGCTGACCATGTCGGACGACATTCGCGTAATGCTCATCAAACTGGCTGACCGACTGCACAACATGCGCACTCTGGCTGCACAACGTCCTGAGAAACAGCGCAAGATTGCCATCGAAACCCAGTACATCTACGCACCTATGGCACACCGATTGGGCCTGTTCCCCATCAAAACGGAATTGGAGAACCTGAGCTTCAAATACGAACACCCCGAACTTTACAACGAGATTGAAGCCAAACTCCAAGCCGTCAAAGAGGTACAACACGAGAATTTCGAAGACTTTGCGGCACCTATCCGCAAACACCTGACTATGATGGGCTACGAGTTCAAACTTTACGCCCGCACCAAATCGGTATACTCAATCTACAAGAAAATGATTACCAAAGGCATACCTTTTGAGCAAGTGTATGACCTATTGGCAGCGCGTATCGTATTTCAACCTACTACCGACTTCTCCGAGAAAGACCAATGTTGGATGATCTACTCCGCTATCACAGAGATATACCGCCCGCATCCCGAACGTATCCGCGACTGGATTTCGACCCCCAAAGTCAATGGCTATGAGGCCCTGCACGTGACGGTAATGGGCAACCACGGACAGTGGATAGAAGTACAAATTCGCACCGAACGCATGCATGAGTTGGCAGAACACGGATTAGCTGCGCACTGGCGATACAAAGCAGGTACCGAAAGCGAACACGAGTTGGATCGTTGGCTGCGCGACATCAAGGATGTACTGGCTAATCCCGACCCTGACGCATTGGCATTTTTGGATACATTCAAACTCAATCTCTACCACCACGAAGTGTTTGTCTTCACTCCTCGTGGCGATATGCACACCCTGGCACAAGGTGCTACGGTATTGGATTTTGCCTACAAACTGCACACACAGTTGGGCGAACACTGCATCGGAGCGAATGTCAATCGTACCACACGCACCATCGACTACATATTGCAGAGCGGCGACCAAGTAGAGATTTTGACCTCCGACAAGCAGAAACCCGAGCCTGAATGGCTCAATATTGTGGTCAGCGCAAGAGCGAAAGATCGACTCAAAAAATACTTCCGCAAACAACAAGGACTGATTGACCACAATCTGCAAACAGACACCACCATCGCCAAAGCCATACAACTCTATATCAAAGGCAACGATAAGATGGGCGTCATGATGCGCATCTTGCAAGTGATGAGCGATGAATATCGTATCAACTTCAGCGACCTGCATGTGACATCGGATGGCAACAACTTTACCTGCGAAGTGGAAGCCAAACTATTTGACATGGACAAATTGGGCAAAATGTGCATGCAACTGCGCAAGATTAGCGGTATCAATACCGTAAACGTAACCAAAATAGACGGCGTAGAGATGCAATGCGACTGCGCTTCATTCGATAATAACTAACTACAAACAACTATAACGATGAAAAAATTATTTACATTGGCAGCCACTCTGCTGCTCACATTGGTTGCAATGGGACAAAACCCTGTAATCACTTTTGACAAAACTACACATGATTTCGGCAAAATCAACGAGGCTGACGGTCGAGTAACTACCGTCTTCACATTCAAAAACGAAGGCATCGCGCCATTAGTATTGAGCAATGTGCGTGCCAGTTGCGGCTGTACAACCCCTAAATGGACACGAGAGCCTATCGAACCAGGTCAAACAGGCGAAATCACGGTGACCTACAACCCTAATGGTCGCCCTGGTCGATTCCAAAAAACTATCACCGTTACCAGCAACGCCAACGAACCTACCACCAAACTCTATATCAAAGGCGAAGTAATACCTAAGCCTGCTAAACCAGTGGACCAATATCCTATCAAGATGGGAGAACTCAGCCTCAAACGCAAAGCCATCAACTTCGGAGTTCTTACACAAGGTAGCAACAAACAAATGGAGATTGAATATGCCAACCAAACCGAACAATCCGTACAAGTAGCACTCGTGATGGTGGATGCTGACTATATCAAAACCAATGTCACCCTCCAAACCGTAGAGCCACAACAAACAGGCAAACTCCAATTTGCACTGCAAAGCGCAGAATGCCCATTGTATGGCCCTATCACGGCTAAGGCATATGTGATCGTCAATGGCAAACGCGATATGTCTTACGAGATCGCCTTGTCTGCTAATATCAAAGAGGACTTCTCACAACTCACCGTGGAAGAGCGCCAACAAGCTCCTATCGCAGAGGTAACACGCGAATTGAACCTCGGCACCATCGCCAAAGGCAAGAAACTCACCACTAAACTCACACTCGCTAACGCAGGTATCAATCCTCTGCTGGTGAGACGAGTGATCATGAACGACCAACAACTCAAGTTCACTACCCCTAAAGCCATCAAGGCAGGACGCAAAGCAGATATCAAAATCGAACTGGACGCTACCACCTACGAGCCTGCACAATATTCGCGCATCATGACCCTTATTACCAACGACCCTAATACACCTGTTATCAACATCAAACTCAATTGGGTAGTAGAGTAATAATAGGCTCCGGACTCCGGACACCAAAACAACCAAACAATCATGCAACATCCAGAGAATAGCAGTGAATACAAAGGCCTAACGGTCAACGCTGGCGTAGAGAACCTACCCAGCGTCAATCCCTATGCCACCTTCCGCAGACGCAAACCTACACTCTCTGCCGACGAATATGTAGAGGGTATATTGCGTGGCGATATGCGTTTGCTGAGCCAAGCCGTAACCCTCATCGAGAGCAATCTGCCCAGCGACCAAGCCATTGCCCAACAAGTCATCGAACGCTGCCTTCCTTACGCAGGCAACGCAGTGCGATTAGGCATCACAGGCGTACCAGGTGCGGGCAAGTCTACCTTCATCGAAGCATTGGGTACCCTACTCTGCCACCAAGGCAAACACCTCGCGGTACTCGCTATTGACCCTTCCTCCGAACGCAGCAAAGGTAGCATCCTCGGCGATAAGACACGCATGAACCACCTCTCCGTAGAGGCTAACGCCTTCATTCGCCCCAGCCCATCGGCTGGCAGCTTGGGCGGTGTAGCACGCAAAACACGAGAAACCATCGTACTATGCGAGGCAGCGGGCTTCGACACCATCATCGTAGAGACTGTCGGCGTAGGACAATCCGAAACAGCTGCACATTCCATGGTGGACTTCTTCCTGCTACTACAAGTCACAGGCACTGGCGATGAACTCCAAGGCATCAAAAGAGGTATCATGGAGATGGCTGATGGCATCGCTATCAACAAATGCGATGGCAACAATGTCGAGCGCGCAGAGGCAGCACGCGTCAGCTTCAAAAACGCATTGGCACTCTTCCCACCTACCGAATCTGGCTGGAAACCCTATGCGCTCACATGCTCTGCGGTCGAAGGCAATGGCATACAAGAGGTATGGAATATGGTCGAAGACTATATACAGTTCGCGCGCGAGAACGGCTACCTCGAACACCTGCGCACACAACAAGCCAAATATTGGATGTACGAGACTATCAACCAAAACTTGCTCGACAGTTTCTACAAATCCGACGCAATGGAGCAACTCATCGCACAAACCGAACAACGCGTACTCAACAACGAAATCAGCAGTTTTACCGCTGCTTACGACCTCCTGAAACAATATGGCAACAACAAGCAATAACCGCAAAAAGACTGCTACCCCCAAGGTCGGGGCAAACGAAATGGGCAAACTACCACCACAGGCTCCCGAACTGGAAGAGTCTGTCTTGGGCGCCCTGATGATTGAGAAGGACGCATACGCTTCTATTGCCGACCTATTGCGCCCCGAGTCCTTCTATGCAGATAGCAATGCTTGTATCTTCGAAGCCATACGCAGCTTGGCAGCCAAAGATGCACCTATTGACCTACTATCAGTAGTGGAACAACTGAAGGCGCAAGGCGAACTCGAGAAAGCAGGGGGCGTCGTACGACTCAGCGAACTTACACGACGAGTGGCATCGGCGGCTCACTTACGCTACCATGCACAAATCGTAGCGCAGAAAGCCACCGCACGAGACCTCATTTCGGTCGCATGCCAAATCGAAGAAAAAGGCTACGACGAGACACAAGATGTAGACGTTCTGCTCCACGAAGCAGAAGGCAGCATATTCGAAATCTCACAACGCGCACAAAAACGCGACGTGACACAAATCGACCCCGTTATCGAAGAGGCATTCGAGCGCATGCGCAAAGCAGCACAAAACGAAGGCAATATCTCGGGTGTGCCAAGCGGTATCACCGAACTGGATAAGATCACCTCTGGGTGGCAAAAGTCCGACCTCATCATTATCGCTGCACGTCCTGCTATGGGTAAGACAGCATTCGTATTGTCCATGGCTAAGAATATAGCGGTGAACTTCAAACGCCCTGTAGCCATGTTCTCACTCGAGATGTCCAATGTCCAATTGGTCAATCGTCTGATTATGAACGTATGCGAGATCGAAGGCGATAAGATCAAAAACGGACGACTCACCAAACAGGAGTGGAACAAGATGGAGAGCAAAATCAACGAACTGATGGGCGCACCCATCTATATTGACGACACCCCTGGTCTCAGCATCTTTGAACTACAGAGCAAAGCCCGCAAACTCGTGCGCGAAAAGAAGGTGGAACTCATCATCATTGACTACCTACAACTCATGAATGCCAACGGGGCTAATTTCGGCAGCCGCGAACAGGAGGTCAGTATCATATCGCGCCGCCTCAAGTGGATTGCCAAGGAATTGGATATACCCGTGATTGCCCTAAGTCAGCTCAACCGTAACGTGGAGAAACGCGACTCCAGCAATAGCAATGTCGAGGGCAAGAAACCACAACTCTCCGACTTGCGTGAGTCGGGTGCCATTGAGCAAGATGCCGATATGGTATGCTTTATACACCGTCCCGAGTACTATCGCATCTACAACGACGACAAGACGGGTAAAGACCTCCGCGGACTGGGGCAAATCATCGTAGCCAAGCACCGTAACGGTGCCACCGATGAGGTGTGGATGCGCTTTATCGGAAAGTATGCTAAATTCCAAAACGAGAACGAGGGCTTCGAAGAGAATATCTACGATGCACCCGCTTCGCAACCTACTACGACCTTCCAAAGCAAAATGAATATCGCTTCCGACCCAAACGGAGCACAATTAGATGATGATATAGCACCATTCTAAACCACGCAACATACACTGTTAAGGTCACTTCCTAATTGGAGTGACCTTAACTTTTTTTAACACACAAAATCACCCTCGTTTTATCCCGAAGATACCCCGAAGATACCCCGAAGATAGGAAGAAGAAAATCGCACAAAAATTAACATATTTTAACACTTTTAACTTCCACACTACCACACTACCACATATTTTTATGAGTGAATTTCTTCTCCATAATGCCAAATAAGGCAAATGGACTTTGACTGAAAATGGCAAAAATTTAAGGGGAAGGGGGCAATAGGGGATAGGGTTATAATTAATATATTATATATATTTTATATATAATATATTAATTATTTAGGCGAAAATCGACTTTTTTCGAAAAACGTTCGACACTTTTTTTTATGTGGTAGTGTGGTAGTGTGGAAGTAGCAAAAAACTATGCCGAATTGTTAAAATTAATTAAATTTCGTATTGCACACAAAAAGACAACTTTTAGGGAGCAATAAGGATGTTCAGGCAAGTTTTTGCTAATAAAAACAAGGAAAATACGCTAAAGTGTTGCATATGTCAAAAAAAAGTAGTAACTTTGCACCCTAATTCTTTGAATTAGGCAAAACCCTATACGAAATTAAAAATAACAAACATAATGAAACGAACAGAAATCATTAACGCCCTGCAACTCGCAGGAGAAGGACAACTCATCAATGTGCGCGGATGGGTGCGCAGCCGTCGCGGCAACAAGAATGTTAGTTTTATCGCCCTCAACGACGGTTCAACCATCAAAAATATCCAAATCGTAGTGGATCTGGCTAACTTCCCAGAAGAGAGCCTCAAACCAGTTACCACAGGTTCATGTATCTCTGCCACGGGTCACCTCGTTGCCAGTCGAGGTAGCGGACAAGCCGTTGAGATTCAGCTCACCGAACTTGAAGTATATGGCACAGCCGACCCAGAACAATATCCATTG
>JAEIGA010018530.1_pt1 | contig 10609 bp, 9 predicted proteins | sample 9270691 | NCBI WGS metagenome assembly JAEIGA01 (sample SAMN17057246, study PRJNA624740) | gut metagenome | biome: biome; isolation source: fecal sample | host: Bos grunniens | place: China: Xizang | collected 2019 | reverse complement strand
CGATATCGCCAAGCTGTGACTGAGCATAATCAGTAATGCCGATAACAGCTACATCACCCTCTACACGCAACCACTCGTGGTCGTTAGAGTACTTCAAATTAGCAGGTACATTTGCCATAATAAGTAGTATTAAATTGTTGTTATTGTAGTTTCTTTTCTTGCATCGCCGGCGCATTAGCGCACTTACGCAACCACAAATATATTATTTTTTGGTGAGGATAAAAAATTTTATTCAACTTTTTTATCGTTCATCACTCTTTTTTCGCAGCTTGCTTATGTGGCAGCACAAACTCTATCTCCTTGAAGGCATACTCGCTAACTGTGCCATCAGCATGCTCAAGGCGTAGCTCGCCCGAGGGCTTCACGCCACGTATTCGGGCACGTATTACCTCGCCCGAGGGGAGCATGTAGCTATGCTCCTCACCGAGATGATACATGCGGCTAATGTACGCATGCTCAACAAGTTGCTTATCGCCCGATGCCAAGATGTCGTACCACTGCTGGAGGTTAAGCATAAAGCCCCGAAGCACCTCCTCACGGTCAAACTCCCTGCCACATCGCAGCGCCATAGAGGTAGGGTTAGGCAGGTCGGCAGGAAACTCTCTTTGGTTGACGTTGAGGCCTATGCCCACTATAGTGCGTGCGAGGGTATCGCCCGAGAGCGAGTGCTCGATAAGCACACCCACGAGCTTGCTATCCTCGGCATAGATGTCGTTTGTCCACTTTATGCGGCACTCTATGCCATACTCTGCCATAGCATCTACGAGGGCGAGGGCAACGACCTCAGATAGTAGAAACTGCTCGACGATAGGCAGAAACGTGGGGTGCAGCACGACGGAGAATGTCAGATTCTCACCCTCGACACTATGCCATGAGTGTCCGCGCTGCCCACGTCCCGATGTCTGATGCTCGCTCCAGATGACATCCATGTGCTGATAATTCTCGCCACGTGCCTCGTCATTGGTAGACGTAGTGTTGTTTATGTGATATATCATCGTGTTTATTACGTATTTATCACTCAAAGATACTAAAAATCCTATAAAAATGGTTATCTTTGCAGATATATATTAATAAGTGATGAGACAATCTATGATAATCGCTCTTGCTACCCTGATGTTTGTTGTAGGGTGTGCAGGAGGCACAAAGAGTGCAGAGAAGCATGATGTGGCCAAGCAAGCTGATAGTCCAAAGGTCACATTTGCAGAGCTTTACGACTACCGCATAGTTGCCGAATATCCACACTCGGCACGTAGCTATACGCAGGGCTTGCAGTATGTCGATGGCGTGATGTGGGAGGGCACAGGCCAGGAGGGTCGCTCACACCTACAACGCATATCGCTTGCTACGGGCAAGGTCGACATAGTGGCCTCGTTGCCCAACAGCGAGTTTGGCGAGGGCATAACACTCTTTAAGGAGCACATATACCAGCTCACATGGCTTAGCCGCAAGGCACACGTATATAATCTTGAGGGCAAGCACCTTCGCACCATATCGTATGAGGGCGAGGGCTGGGGCATAACCACCGATGGCGAGCGACTATATATGTCGGACGGCACAGCGACAATACGCCTTGTAAACCCCGAGACGCTCGACACCGAGGGGTCGATATGTGTGATGTACAACGGCTCGCCACTGAGCAACATCAACGAGTTGGAGTGGGCCGATGGCTACATCTGGGCAAACGTCTATCTTAGCGAGTCGATAGTAAAGATAAACCCCGAGACAGGCATTGTTGAGGGATATGTAGACCTTCCTGCACTGCGAGCAAGGCTCAAGAATAACCCTGAGGCTGAGGCCTTTAATGGCGTGGCATACAACAAGGATAATGGCCACTTCTACGTTACAGGTAAGGATTGGAACAAACTCTTCGAAATTGAAATAATTGAGTAGCAATGAGCACAATAAGAGAACGCTTTGCAGAGCTTCTGCAACGACACATCATAGTTAAGGACGCTGCCATAGGCACTACGCTTGTGGGCAACCGCCGCGATGTTGCACCCGATAGTCTATCGCTTAGCGACCCCACAAAGGTCATGGCAATGTACGAGGCATCGATAAAGGCAGGAGCAACGATTATCACTACGAACACCTTTCTTAGCGACCCTCTAATGCTCAAGTCGTGCGGCGTGGAGCAAACGTGCGAAGAGGTTGTCGAAGCATCGCTACGCATAGCACACGAGGCACGTGAGAGGAGTGGCAAGGAGCTATTTATAGCGGGCTCGATAGGTCCCTCGACACGCAACATAACACTTGCTATCGACCTTACGGAAGATGAGCTACGTGCATCATATCGCACACTCATCGAGGCACTTACAAAGCATGGCGTAGATCTGTTCCTTATCGAGAGTATCACCGATATACGCAATGCCGAGATTGCCGCTGAGCTATGCTCGGAGATTGCCCCCGACACCCCTATCATCTTCTCGGCAACACTCTCAAAAATAGGCGGTCTGCTAATCTCGGGTCGCTCGGTGGAGAAGTATGTCGAGGATGTCACAAAGTTTAACCCTTTAGCCATAGGCTTCAACTGCTCGTATGGCGTGAAGAACGTAGTGGATAACATCGAGCTAATGACTCGCTACACCTCGCTACCAACATACGTAGCACCCTCGGCGGGCATTCCCGACGGCAAGGGCAAGTACCCCGAAACCACAAAGAAGCATACCGAGACACTACGCACAGCGGCCGAGAAGGGCTTGCTAAGCATTGTGGGTGGCTGCTGTGGCACAACCGCCGACTACACACGTAGCGTAGCACAGATGGCACGCCACTACAAACCCCGTAAATAGAAGATTATGAATAGTATAGAGCTACGACGAGAGCTACATCGCAACCCTGAGTTATCGTTCGAGGAGCATCAAACGCAGCAACTCATAATGGAGGCACTTGAGGCCGAGGGCATCGACTACCGCAAGATTGCTGGCACAGGCCTTCTTGCCAAGATTGAGGGAGAGAGGGGCAACCATAGGCGTGCTGTGGTGCTTCGTGCCGACATCGACGCACTGCCCATCACAGAGCAGAACGACATAGAGTACAAGTCGGAGCATGAGGGCGTTATGCACGCTTGTGGCCACGACATGCACACAGCGATACTCTTTGGCGTGCTGCAGCACTTAAGCAAGAATCGTGACTTCGAGGGTACTCTCTTTGGACTCTTCCAGCCTGGCGAGGAGCTTAACCCTGGCGGCGCAGTCAAGGTATTGGAGGAGAACCCCTTTGAGGGCTACGACGTAGCTGCCGTGATTGGCGAACATGTAGACTCGACACTCGAGGTGGGAGAGATAGGCATCTGCCCTGGCAGGTTTATGGCCTCGAACGACGAGCTTCGCCTCTACGTCTCGGGACGTGGCGGTCATGCTGCACGACGCTCAGATATTGACGACAGCGTGACGGCTATGGCCGACATGGTCATTCGCACAACGTCGCTAAATACTCCCGAGTGCGTGGTATCCATAGGCCGTGTTATTGCCGATGGTGCAACAAACGTAATACCGAGCCTCGTGACAGCCGAGGGCACTATGCGAACATTCGACCGTGAGGTGCGTGAGCGCACACATGCCTACCTACACAACAACGCCCGTCAGGTGGCTGAGAAGTATGGCGTGGAGATTAAGGTGGACATAAGCTATGGCTACCCCTGCGTCGTTAACGACGTTATGCTTGCTTACGAGGCTATGATAGTTGCCTCGGACGAGGGTATCGCCGTGCGTGAGCTTAAGCCTATGACTACGGCCGAGGACTTCGGACACTACACCGAGCGCTACCCATCGCTCTTCTATCGCTTGGGCGTGGGCAGAGCTGCTGGAGGCTCGCACACAGCAACATTCCTCCCCGACGAGGGGGCTATGGAGTGGGGCGAGCGCATGATGCGACGCATGGCGCTACACATCTTAAACAAATAGGAAAATGGCAAAACGTAAAAATAAGAGGGGAAACAATCGTGATGAGCGTGCTTCGTTTATCGTCGATATGTTCAGAGAGTTCCCCGACAACAAATTCTCACTCAAACACCTTGCCGCAGCCTCGGGAGGTGCCGACCGAGATGGCCGCACTATGACCTTTGCCATTGTGCGTCAACTCATTGAGGACGGCTTTGTCGAGGAGGTGGCACGCAGCAAGTACCGACTATCACGCTCAGCAATGCCTCGCTTTAGGGGTGTTGTGAGCACAGCATCGCCTGGTGTGCTCTACGTCAGCGTCGAGGAGCTTGAGAGCGACGTATATGTCGCTCGCCGCAATGCAGGTGGTGCTCTCGAGGGCGACACCGTAGAGCTTGTTGTAGCACGCCGCTCACGTGATGGCGAGCTTGAGGGAACAATAGTAAGCGTCATCGAGCGCTCCACACGCCCATACGTAGGTACTGCCGAGCTTACCACAAACTCGATATTCGTCACGCCCGACTCACGACGCTTGGGCTGCGACATATATCTACCTCGTAAGAAATACCACAAGGTGGAGAGTGGCGACAAGGTGTTGGTGCGCGTTGTATACTGGCCCGAGGGCGAGCGACTACCCCATGGCGAGTTGGTCGACATCTTGGGTAAAGCGGGCGATAACGACACCGAGATGCACGCCATATTGGCGGAGTTCGACCTGCCCTACCGCTTTGAGCGAGAGGTTATTAACGCAGCAAATAGCATAGATGACGGCATCACCAAGGAGGAGATTGAGCGTCGACGTGACATGCGCCCACGCACAACATTTACCATCGACCCTGCTGATGCCAAGGACTTCGACGATGCGCTATCGCTACACAAGATCGAGGAGGGGTTATGGGAGGTCGGCGTACATATTGCCGATGTTACACACTATGTCACCCCTGGCTCGGTTGTCGATAACGAGGCTGTGGAGCGTGCCACGTCTGTATATCTTGTCGACCGCACAATACCGATGCTTCCCGAGCGACTATCCAATGAGCTATGCTCACTGCGCCCACACGAGGATAAGCTATGTTTCTCAGCGGTGTTCACGCTAAACGAAAATCTCGACATTGTAGACGAGTGGTTTGGTCGCACAGTGATACACTCCGACAGGCGTTTTACCTACGAGGAAGCACAGGCCATTATCGAGAGTGGCGAGGGCGACTTTAGAGAGGAGATACTGACCCTCAACCGCCTGGCACAGACTCTTCGCAAGGAGCGATTCAAGCATGGCGCAATAGCCTTTGAGCGTGACGAGGTGCGCTTCCGTCTTGACGAGAAGGGCAAGCCTATTGGCGTATATACCAAGGTGCAGAAAGAGGCCAACATGCTTATCGAGGAGTTTATGCTGCTTGCCAATAGACGTGTTGCCGAGTACTGCGCATATCGCCTATCTAATGGCAGACGAGTGGCTCGACCTATGGTATTCCGTGTTCACGACGAGCCCTCGGAGGATAAGCTCGAGAGATTCAGGGAGTTTGCCCTGCGCTTTGGCCACTACTTCAAGGCACAGAAGGGACGTGCCGTGGCTAAGGAGATGAACAAGCTCCTCGGCACAATATCCGGTCGCCCCGAGCATAATGCCATAACCACGCTTGCTGTGCGTAGCATGGCAAAGGCGGTATATACCACCGACAACATAGGCCACTACGGCTTGGCATTCCCATACTACACACACTTCACCTCGCCCATACGTCGCTACCCCGATATGATGGTACACCGACTATTGGCCTCATACCTCAGCGGTGCTAAGAGCGCCGACAAGGTACACCTCGAGCAGCTGGCGGTACACTCTACCGAGCGTGAGATTATAGCCTCGGATGCCGAGCGTGCAAGCATCAAGTATAAGATGGCGGAGTTTATGAAGGACCGCATCGGCGAGGAGTTCGAGGGTGTGGTATCGGGACTCACCGACTGGGGAGTATACGTAGAGCTCGACGACACACACGTCGAGGGCATGGCCTTTCTACGAGATATCGACGATGACGACTACTACCGCTTCGACGAGGCACGCTACGAGGTTGTGGGTCGCTCGTCGGGCATACGCCTCACGTTGGGCAGCCGTGTGAGAGTACGTGTGAAGAGCGTTGACCTCAACCGCCGAACTCTTGACTTTAAACTACTACTCTAAAGCATGAACATTGATAATATACTCGAAAAGGCGCTACTCAGAGAGTCGCTAACACGTGACGAGGCATACCTCCTCTACGACAATGCTCCTATTTGGGAGCTTGCCTCCGTTGCCGATGCTATACGCAAGGCTACGGTTGCCGACCCCGATGTTGTAACATGGCAGATTGACCGCAACGTCAACATCACGAATGTCTGCAAGTCAGGCTGCAAGTTCTGCAACTTCCACTGCAAACCACATCAGGAGGATAAGGCATATATCACCACCATGGCGGAGTATCGCACAAAGATTGACGAGGCGCTAAAGCTCGGTGCCGACCAGCTACTTCTTCAGGGCGGCCTACACCCACGCCTCGGCATAGAGTTCTACGAGAGGCTCTTCCAGCAACTTAAGAAGGAGTATCCCCAGCTGCGCCTAAATGCTCTGGGTGCTCCCGAGATTTCACACATAGCACATATTAGCGGCATCACCACGCTCGAGACCCTACAACGCCTCAAGGCTGCAGGACTCGACACCCTACCTGGTGCAGGTGCCGAAATTTTGTGTGACGACATTCGCAAGCGCATATCGCCCGCCAAGCCCTCAGCACGAGAGTGGGTGCGTGTTATGCACGAGGCACACCGCCTCGGCATCACATCTACGGCAACGATGATGTATGGACACGTAGAGCAGCCACACCAGCGCATCGACCACCTTATAACCATACGTGACCTTCAGGCACTACGTCCCGAGGGCTCACGAGGCTTCACAGCATTTATTCCGTGGGTATTCTGCCCCAAGGGCACAGAGCTCGAGCGTGAGGGCATCTCGCCACGCTTCTCGGCTACGGAGTACATACGCATAATAGCCATGAGCCGCATACTACTCAACAACATCGTAAACATTCAGGCATCGTGGCTCACCGTGGGCAAGGAGGTTGCCGAGATAGCACTCAATAGCGGTGCTAACGACATGGGCTCGATAATGATTGAGGAGAATGTGGTGTCGTCGGCAGGTGCCACAACACGCTTCGACCGTGAGGCGATGAAGGCTACGATTCGCCGTGCAGGCTTCACACCACGCCTACGTGACCAGCTATACAACTATCGTGAGGAGCTGATATAAGCAGAGAGCAACAAAAGGAGAAAGTGAAGATTGGTTGGTGTGCATAGCACAAGATTTAATGAGTAATTAGTAGAGAGTCAAGAGTAACAAAAGCAACGTAAAATATTACTAATTACTCATTAAAAATATTACTCATTACCCCATTTTTACTTCATGACGCTTAGCGTATCGCTCTTAGGCACAATGCTATCTACCCTCTCGACAACCTCCATAGACTCAGGCTCAGTTGCATGGCCAAAGAGCATAGAGCGGTAACCGCCCCAGTTGATAGCTGCGGCAATAACGACAACAAAAACAACAACGGTGAATGTTACACCGATAACTCTCTTTATCATAAGTTTCAACTATTTGCGTTTGTTAGTAATCTCCTCAACGGCACGCTGCAACACCTTGTCGTTAGGATAAATGTTGTAGTAGAATGCCGCATCGCCAAGAGGCGTGTTACGACCGATATAGGCACGCAGCTGCGCTGAGATAATATTTCGTGAGGTGGCTATCTGACCTCTGTTGCGAGCCACGCCATGGCGCTCGGCATAGGCAACAAAATCATCTACGAGGTTATAACGCTCAAACAACGAGTCGAGCTGCTCAAGACTCTTTATTGAGTCAATATCGGAGCGATGACGGTCGGTAAACTCAAGCGTGTAGCGATACAACACATTCATATTCCACACCTTAGTGTAGTAGGGCGTAACACCGAGGGTGTCGAGCGGAATAAATATATCGGGCATAATACCGCCACCACCATACACCGTGCGGCCGCCAGGCGTAGTATATCGTAGCGACTCGTCGAAGTGTATAGAGTCGGCCGAGAAGAACTCGTTGCGGTTATAGCGGTTGATGATATCCATCTGGTAGGCCTCCTCGTCGCCATTGGTATATGGCTTCTGTATCGAGCGTCCCGTAGGCGTATAGTAGCGAGCCACAGTAAGGCGCATTGCTGAGCCATCGGCAAAGGGTATCTGCGTCTGCACCAAGCCCTTACCAAATGTTCTACGGCCGATAACCAAGCCTCGGTCGTTATCCTGAATAGCACCCGCCAGAATCTCGCTCGACGAGGCACTAAACTCATCAACGAGCACCACGACATCCAACTCGGGATAGCTGCCATTCTTGCTATACTGCTTCTGTTGCAGACCGTTTCTATCCTCGGTATATACAATCAGCTTACCCGAGGGCAGCAAGTCGTTGACGATGAGTATCACCTGATCGAGAAAGCCTCCGCCATTGCCTCTAAGGTCGATAATAAGCGACTGCATGCCCTCGTCCAAGAGCTCATCGATTGCCTTGCGCATCTCGGCATGTGAGGTGCGTGAGAACTGCGAGAGGCGCACAAAGCCGATATTGGGATTGTGGCGAAGCATAAACGAGGTCTCGATAGAGTGCAACTCTATGGCACCACGCTCAACATCTACCTCAACGAGCTTGTCGAGACCATGGCGCTGCAACGAGAGCTTGACGTGCGAGCCTCGCTTACCACGCATAAGATGCACCATAGAGTCCTGAGGTATCTTCTCGCCAGCGACATCACGTCCGTCGATAAGCATAATCCTATCGCCAGCACGTAAGCCCGCCTTATCACTTGGCCCCTGCGGAATGACGCTGAGCACCATGATGGTGTCGGTCGAGGCGTTAAAGACGATGCCTATGCCTTCGAACTCGCCCTCGAGCGACTCGTTGAGAGCCTCAAAATCCTTGGCGGGGATATACTCGGAGTGTGGGTCGAGCTCGGAGAGGAGCTTGGGTATAGCACGGTCATAGATTGTGTCGAGATTTATCTCGTCGACATAGTAGCTACGTATGGCGCTCACGGTCTGCACCATCTTGTCGCTCAGCGTAAGGTAGCGCTCGAGATTTTGGATATCCGAGGTAAGCTGCTCCATCTGGTTGTTACTACGTATTGCCGCCTCCCAATACCTACTTAGGCGGCCACGCTCGGCGACCATGCCCAAGAGTATCGAGCAGACAACAACCGTAACAACACCAAGGGCATACTTCGCCCTACGCCAATTTATCTTTGCCATAACTGCCTATAACCTTGCAATAACCCTACCGCACTACTTATTCTTAAACGTATAGGTCAAACCAACAGACAACATCGACTGAAGCTGAAGCTTAGAACACTCAGCACTGTTGTAGTATAGCTGCACGTAGATTTGTGTAGAGATATACTTTGTTGCCTTGATGTCGAAGGTATTCTCCCAACGAAGCGTAGGAAGAGTCTCCGAGAACTTGTTTGATGCCAAGCCTGTAATCCAGCCATAGAACGAGTAAGCTGTTGTACGATAGCGCAACCAGCCACTCTTACCCCATGTCTTGTCGAAGTCGAGCTGTACAGACAAACCGCCCTCATACTTCTGGCGCAAAGGTGCTGCAACGCCATAGTCCTTAGATGTATCGAGGTCGGTGCGATATGTTGCACTCATGGCAATAGGCGCAAGGTTGACCTTTAGTGGGAACTTTTCCGAAGGGAGAATATAGGTAAAACCGAGTGATGCGTCGAGATAGCCTGGAGTCATAAAGTTAGATACTCGCTGGTTACCCAACTGCTTGTCGCCACGTGCATCATAGCCTGGGGCAAACTGAGTACGGAACTTAACGTTAGCACCATACGACCAGTTTTTAACCAACGCCCACTGTGGCGATGTCGAGAGGGCAATCTCATCGACATTCTTAAACCACACACCCCTCTGCTTGCCATTGAGGTCAATCTTCATGTTGTTGTAGCCAAACTTACCAACAGCATTGTTAGTGAGTGTAAAACGGCCCTTCTTATAGGTATGCAAGAAGTTGACACTCGCCAACACGGTGATTGTATTATCACCTGCCGCCTGCCAAGACTCACTAAATGCTGTGAGCGAGCCGTGGAGGTTTGCCGTAAAGTCTAAGGTGTTGCGCTCCTTGCGAATCATAAGACGCTCGGCACGACGCTTAGCCTCAGAGTCGATATCTACCGACACGTCGGCCTCCTTCATGTTGTTCTCGAAGACAACCTTATCCTCGGCCGCAGCCACATTATCCACAGATACCTGCGCAAAAAGGTTTGTAGCTGGCAAAAGCATTGCCAACGCCAAAATAGCAAAAATCTTCTTCATATTGTTTGGTTTTAATAATTATCGTTGATAACAACTACAAAGATATAAATTTTTTGTATCTTTGTACAAACTAAGCGATAGAAAATATGAAATATTTTGGAGCACACGTAAGTGCATCAGGCGGCGTTGAGAATGCCGTTCGCAATGCAAAAGATATAGGGGCAACAGCTTTTGCCCTCTTTACAAAGAACCAGCGTCAGTGGCTTGCCCCTGAGCTTACAGCCTCGCAAATCGAGACTTTTAAGCAGGCTATGGCCGAGGCGGGATACACAGCAGCACAGGTGTTGCCACACGACAGCTACCTTATCAACCTCGGACACCCCGACGAGGAGGGTCTCGAGAAGTCACGCGAGTCGTTT
>JAEIGA010018529.1_pt1 | contig 10610 bp, 9 predicted proteins | sample 9270691 | NCBI WGS metagenome assembly JAEIGA01 (sample SAMN17057246, study PRJNA624740) | gut metagenome | biome: biome; isolation source: fecal sample | host: Bos grunniens | place: China: Xizang | collected 2019 | reverse complement strand
GTCTTGAATTTGTCCTTTACCTGCTACAGCAATTGAAACACAAATTCCTTTTGCATATTCACCTGCTAATACACAAGCTGGATATTTCATTGTTACTTCTGAACCGATATTTCCATCAATCCATTCCATTGTTGCATTTTCATAACAAATAGCACGTTTTGTAACTAAGTTTAAAATGTTACTTGACCAGTTTTGTACTGTTGAATAACGACATTTCGCATCTTTATGTACAAAGATTTCTACTACAGCAGCATGTAAAGAATCTTTAGAATAAGATGGAGCTGTACATCCTTCTACATAATGAACATCTGCACCTTCATCAACAATAATTAAAGTACGTTCGAATTGTCCCATTCTTTCAGTATTGATTCTGAAGTAAGATTGTAAAGGTTTATCTAATTTTACTCCTTTTGGAACATAGATAAAGCTTCCTCCTGACCATACAGCACTATTTAAAGCTGCAAATTTATTGTCAGCATAACTTACGATCTTACCAAAATATTTTTTGAATAATTCTGGATGTTCACGTAAAGCACTGTCTGTATCTAAGAAGATAACACCTTTTTCTTCTACTTCTTTCAACATGTTTCCATAGACAACTTCACTTTCATATTGTGTATGTACACCAGATAAGAATTTTTGTTCAGCTTCAGGAATACCTAATTTATTAAATGTTTCTTTAATTGTTTCAGGTACTTCATCCCAGTTTTTTTCTTTTTTATCTGATGGTTTGATGTAGTATGTGTAATCATCAAAATCAATGTTTGTAACATCTGGCCCCCATGTTTGAATGTCCATTTCCATAAATTTACGATATGAATTTAAACGGAATTCTAACATCCATTCAGGTTCATTTTTCATTTTAGAAATAAGTGTAACTACTTCTTCATTTAATCCTTTACCAGTATTATATACACTGACATCTTCATCATGGAAACCATATTTATATTCTTCACTTGGGATATTATTTTCCATGTTGAGTCTCACTTTCTGCAATCATTTCTTCAATTGCTTTCCATCCAATAGTAGCACATTTAATACGGTTTGCTTGTTTTCCTACAGTGTGTAAAGCAATGGCTTCTTCTAATAAATCTGCATCATATTCAGTACCATCAATCATAGCATGATAGTTCTTAATAATAACATTGGCTTCATCAATTGTTTTACCAATTAATAATTCACTCATAATTGATGTAGCTGCTGTAGCAATTGTACAAGCAACTCCATCAAAGCGAATGTCTTCAATTGTACGGTTATTGATTTTAGCTTCTACATGAATGTCATCAATACAAGAATCACTTGCCATATGACGTGTATAATAAGATTCATCATGTGTTAATTCATGATTACGAGGGTATTCATAATGGTCCATTAAAATTTGACGTAATACCATTGGATCATTCATTAAATCTGACATAATTTACCTCCTAAAAGAAAACATCTAAACAGTTTTCAATTGTCGCATTCTTGCATACTTCAACAAAGCGATCAATTTCTTCTTTTGTGTTATAGAATGTACAACTTGCTCTTAAAGTAGCACTTGTACCTAATTTTTCTAATAATAGTTTTGCACAGTGTTGTCCTGCACGAACAGCAATACCTTGAGTATTGAAATAACTTGCAGCATCTTGTGCAAATACATTTTTCACATTAAATGTGATAATACATCCATCTGCAGTTGGATTGTAGATTTCAATGTTATCTAATTTTGATAACTTTTCAATTGCATATGCATGCAATTCTTGTTCATAAGCATGAATATTATCCATACCAATTTCACTTAAATATTTGATAGCAGCATGGAATCCTAAAACTGCTTCAATAGCTGGAGTACCAGTTTCAAATTTATATGGAGCTTCTTTTAAAAGAATATTTCCACACATATCAAAACGTGCATTGCTTCCTCCACCTAAATTAAATGGATCCATTTTTTGTAAGTATTCATATTTTCCATACATCACACCTACTCCAGTAGGACCACACATTTTATGTGCAGAGAATGAAGCAAAATCACAATCAATATCTTTAACATCCACTTTAATATGTGGTGCACTTTGAGCAATATCCATAGTGACAACTGCTCCTACTTCATGAGCAATCTTACAAATTTCTTTCATTGGCAATTCATAGCCAAGTACATTTGTAACTTGAGCTAATGCGACAACTTTAACTTTGTCATGGCAAACACTCTTAAAGTTTTCTACAGTAACTCTTCCTTCATCATTTAAAGGAACATATTCAATCTTACATCCTTTTTCTTCAGCAATTTTCATCCAAGGTAATACACTTGAAGCATGTTCAGCTTCACATGTAAGGATGACATCACCTTCGTTTAAGAATTTACTATATCCATATGCAATTTGATTTAATGAAGAAGACGCACCAGAAGTAAAAACGATTTCTTTTTCTTCTGCATTGATAAATTTTGCGGCAGCTTTACGACAAGCATCATATGCTTGGTCTACATAAAAACTTAATTCATAGTCACCACGGTGAGCATTTGTACTTAAATTAGTATAATAATAAGTCACTGCATCAATCACACTTTGTGGTTTGAATGTAGTAGCAGCATTGTCAAAATAAATCAAATCATGACCTTGCATTTTTCTTCCTTGTAACATAGGGAAGTCTTTTCTAATTTTATTTACATCGATCACGCTAGACCCACCTTCTTTTCTACCTTAGCGCTTAATTCTTCTTGTAATGTTTCATCATCAAGAGCACTAGCAATAGGTAAGATATAACCGATTGTAATTAAACCTAAAGCTTGAGTCTTCGTTAATCCTCTTGTTTGTAAGTAATACAATTGGTTTTCATCAATTTGTCCCATTGTAGTAGCATGGCTTGCTTGAACATCATTTTCATCAATTAATAGGATAGGAGTAATATCACATTTTTGGTCTTTATCTAAGATTAAAGCACGACTTGTTTGGTGTGAACTACTTCCATAAGCTCCTTTTTCGATTTTTCCTGTATCACTCATTCTATAGTCACCTTTTTCATAGATAACTGCATAGTTTTCCATATTACTTTCTGTATGACTTGCTTCATGAATACATTCAATATCAAAATGTTTTGTACTTTTTACTGTACTTGCACTTCTTAATGCAAATACACTACCTTCTTCTTGTAAATGAATTTTATGTGATTCATTTGCATTTCCATCACTTAATTCACCTAAGTTTAATTCCATTTTAGAATCTTTTGCACAATAAATCTCATTTTCAAAACTTAATTCATCACTTTCATTCCATGATAATAGTTTTAAGTGAGCATTTTCTTGTACATAAATATGACATTTAACATCTGATTTATCTTTTAATAATAAATATAAAGAACAAGAAGCATTTTTATTTACAGTAATTTCTAGTTCTTTAGAACCTGAAATCTCAATCTTTTCAAAAGATTGATCAAATAAACTTACTTTCTCCATACTATGCACCTTTTTTCACTTGAGCTGCACAACTACCTAAAGAAACAACTTGTTTCTTAGTTTGTTTTTCTTCTTTTACTTGTACTCCATATTCTTTTTCAATCCAGTCATATCCATCAGTGTCAATGCGATCAACTAAAGTTGCATCTCCACTTACTACAATTTTCCCATCAACTAATACATGAGCATGTGTTGGTCTTAATAATTGATAGAAACGTGCATAGTGAGATACTACGATTAGTGACATTTCGTTTTGTTTTTGTAAATCAACGATTGCATCAGCAACGATTTTTAATGCATCAACGTCTAATCCTGAATCGATTTCATCTAACATACTTAATTCAGGTTTCAACATACTCATTTGAACGATTTCATTACGTTTCTTTTCTCCACCAGAGAACCCTTCATTTAAGAAACGGTGTGCTAAGTCTGGTTTCATTTGTAATTTCGCAATTGTAGATTCCATTTCTTTAATAAATTTAAATAAAGGAATTGGTTTTTCTCTACGAGCATTGATTGCTGCTCTTAAGAAATCAGAGTTTGTAACACCTGCAATTTCTTGTGGATATTGCATTCCTAAGAATAGTCCTACTCGACTTCTTTCATCTACGCTCATAGCTAAAACATCTTGTCCATTGAATGTGATGCTTCCTGAAGTTACTGTATATTTAGGGTTACCCATAATGGCAGCTAATAATGTACTTTTCCCATTACCATTAGGTCCCATAAGTGCATGGATTTCATTTGAATTAACAGTAAGAGTTAATCCTTTTAATATTTCTTTATCTTCTACTGAAACATGTAGATCTTTAATTTCTAAATGTGCCATACATACCTCTCTTTTAATTAACTAGTATATTATAATACATTTTTTATAATAGTTCATCTAATATGTTCATTTTTTTTCATTGTGAAAAAATGATGAAGATTTTGTGAAAATAAGCGGAAGATACAGGATTAAATTGATTTTTATCTCTAATTATTCTATAATAAATAAGTCTATTTTGAGGAGGACGGTTATGATCGAAAAAATAAAAGAAAATTGGTTCGTAGCATTAGTAGCCGCTATGTTAGTATTAGCTGTTGGTTACTATACATACGACATGAATTCAGGTAAACTCCCAGGTAAAGAAGTAGATGGTAAAGATGTTGTTGCTTCTATTGGTGATGTAAATTATTTCGCTGATGATTTATACACTGAATTATATGGAGATGAAGCAAGTGCAAATTCTGCAGGTACTCAAATTTTATTCTCTTTCTTTGAAAGAGCAGTCGTTGATTCTGCAGTAGAATTAACTGATGATATGAAATTAAATATCGCAACTGCAGTTACTAGTGTTAAACAACAATACGCTGGTCAAGAAGCTGCTTTAATTCAACAATTACAATCTATGGGTTATTCAGGAATTGAAGATTTAGAAGCTTATTTCACTCATTACTTTAAATTAAGTCAATTAGTTACAAAAGCATATGATGCTGATTTAGAAAATCTATTTGCACCAATTCACAAAGAAAACCAATCACGTACAGTAAGTCACATTTTAGTTAAAATCGCTGATTTCAAAAACATCACTGATAAAGAACAAAAGAAAATGGATGACATCGATGCTGCTTTAAAAGAAGGAAAAGACTTTGCGGAAATCGCTAAAGAATTCTCTGACGATGGAAGTGCATCACAAGGTGGTTACTTAGGATACATGGACAAAAACACAAGTTTTGTTCCTGAATTCTTAAACGCTGCATTAAAAGCTGAAAAAGGTGTCGTAACTGAATGGGTTAAAACTCAATATGGTTACCACAAAATCGTAGTTAATGAAACAGAATTAGCTGCTTTATTAAAAGACGAAGCAATTCGTGAAGGTATCTACTCTGCTATCGAAACTGCAAATCCTAAATTAAACGCTCAAATCATTTGGGAAACTGCTCAAGATTTAGATGTGAAATTCGCTAACGAAAACATCGAAAAAGCAATCAAAGAATATTTAGGAATTAAAGAAAGTAAGGAGGAAAAATAATATGAAAAAGATTTTATGTTGTTTAGCTTTACTTTTCGCTTTAACTGGTTGTAAAGATGCCGTAAGTGGTGTTACAAACGGTGATGAAGCTTTAATTACAGTTGGTAAAACTGAAATTACAAAAAATGATGTTTATACTGGATTAAAATCAGAAAATGGTGTTTCTTCTATCATTTCTAAAATTACTGCTTACGTTGTAGAAAAAGAAGTTCCTGTAACTGATGAAATTAAAAAAGAAGCAAATGAATATCTTGCAGAAGTTAAAAAATCAATTTCTGATGAAAACTGGAAAGCATTTTTAGAAACAATGGGATATAAAAACGATCAACAATACATTGATGAAAGAGTTATTTTATCTGTTCAAGCAAATGAATTAACAACTACTTATATCAATGAAAACTATGATCAATTAAAAGAAGATTTCCAAATTCGTAAAGTACAAATTTTCCAAACTGCTGATTCAAAAGTAGCTACAGAAGTTCAAGAAAAAGTTAAAAAAGGTGAATTAACTATTCCTGAAGCTGTAAAAGCATATAAAGATAAAGTCGTTACTACTACATTCACTGGAAATGATCAAGTGATTACTAATGCAACTAGCTTAGATAGTAGCATTATTGAAAACATCATGAAAGTTACTGAAGATGATACATTATTAGATGTATACCAATTCAGTGCTGATTTAAAGAAATTCTATGTTGTAAACGTAGTAAGCATTGATGTGACATTAGATGAAGCAAGAGAAACTTTATTAGGAATTTCAAATGTTGCTGATAAAGGATTTGCTCATTATTTAGAAAAATACGGTTTCACAATTTATGACATTGATTTATTCAATGGAATCAATGCACAAGCACCAACTTATATCGTACAAAAATAACATCCAAGCAGGATGTTATTTTTTTTTACTCAATTATGTTATGATGTGGTTGAGGTGAAACTATGCAAGATTTCAAACGAAAAATGATAAATAATATAAAAGAATCTGAAGCTCATATTTTGGAAGAACAATATAAGGATAATAAGACTACAAAACATACTTGGAAAAAGGATACATTCTTTAAGATTAGTGCACTGATATTTGTATTATTTGTTTTATTGGGCATTATACTATAAAGGCCTCATTAAGAGGCCTTTTTATTTTGACATTCTTGACATACTCCTTTATAAAGAAGTTCTATTTCTTGTACCTTAAATCCTTCAAGCATCATATGACGCTTTCTAACATGTTTTGATTCAATATCTACTACATTTCCACAGCATAAACATAAAGCATGATCATGATGATGTAAATCCCAATCAAAACGATCTTTAGCGTTTGGTAATTCGATTTTACGAATTTTCCCTTTCATTGCAAATGCATTTAAATTACGATATACAGTTGCAAGTGAAATGTGTGGATCGATTAAAGATAATTCACTATGGATCATTTCTGCTGTTGGATGATCAGTACGATTTGATACTTGATTTAATATTAAAGTCTTTTGTCTAGTTTGTTTCATACTCATATTTTATTGGAATAAATATCCATTGTCAAGAATTATTCTCAATTAGAAGCCTTATCAAAGGGTTTATTAGCAAATATTCAAATAAAAAAAGAAGACCTCTTTTAAGGTCTTCTTCTTTATTTATTAGTCTTGAGCTAATTTTACTAAACGGTTGTAACGTTTTTCAGCGTCTTTACGAGTGATTTCGAACATTTCGTAAGCTGTTTTGTCACCTTTTAGTTTAACTAATTGAGTGTAACGTGTTTCGTTTAATAAGAATTCATTGAACTTATCGAAGTCTGGAGCTTTAGAGTCGATAGTTAATGGTTGTTCTTTACGTGGGTCGAAACGGTAAAGAGTTACATAACCACATTCAACTGCTTTAGCTTGAACTTTTTGGTGGTTAGCTAATCCACCTTTGATACCATGGTTAGCACATGGAGAGTAAGCAATGATTAAAGATGGTCCATCATAGCTTTCAGCTTCTTTAATAGCTTTTAATGTTTGAGCTTTGTTTGCACCCATAGAAATAGAAGCAACATAAACGTGTCCATAAGCCATTGCGATTTGTCCTAAGTCTTTCTTAGCAGTTGGTTTACCACCAGCTGTGAACTTAGCGATAGAAGCAGCTTGAGAAGATTTAGATGATTGTCCACCTGTATTTGAGTAAACTTCTGTATCTAATACTAAAACGTTAACGTTTAAGTTGTTAGCTAATACGTGGTCTAATCCACCGTAACCGATGTCATATGCCCAACCGTCTCCACCAACGATCCATACTGATTTACCAACTAAGTCTCTTTCGTATTCAACAAGTTCTTTAACAGCTTCGTTAGCACTTGCTTTAACACCATCCATAATTGGTTTTACTAATTCTCTTTGAGCATCTCTGTCGTTTCCAGCTTCTAAGTATTTAGCAAATACTTCTTTTAATTCTGGTTCAACAGCATCCATGTTATCTTCCATAACTTTTAAGATGCGAGCTTCTTTGAAGTTTTGAGCTAATGCCATACCGTATCCGTATTCAGCATTATCTTCGAATAATGAGTTACCCCAAGCAACACCGTTTCCATCTTTGTCGTTAACGAATGGAGTAGATGGAGTTGAAGATGAGTAAATCATTGAACATCCAGTAGCATTTGCTACCATCATGTCTTTACCAAATAATTGAGAAACTAATTTATAATATGGAGTTTCCCCACATCCTGGACAAGCACCAGATACTTCAAAGTAAGGCATTAAGAATTGGCTTCCTTTTACTGTATCTGTTGAGAAGTAATTAGATTTGTATTCTACTTCTTTGTATAAGTAGTCAGCTAATGGTACTTCATTTAACATTGTGTTGATGTCAGTCATTGTAAGAGCTTTATTACCCTTCATACCTGGACATTCAGTAACACATAATCCACATCCAACACAGTTGTCTGGAGATACTTGTACACGGAATTTCATTCCAGCTACATCTTTACCCATTGCTGGTTTAGTTACCATTTCCATTGGAGCATTAGCAACTTCTTCATCTGTTAATAAGAATGTACGGATTGTTCCGTGAGGACATACATATGAACAGAATCCACATTGGATACATGTATCTGGGTTCCATGCAGGAACTTGAGTAGCAATTGTTCTTCTTTCTTCATAAGAAACATTATTGCGGATTGATCCATCTAATAAGTTATATTTAGTGAATGCACTAACTGGTAAGTCATATCCTTCTAAGTGGTTGATTGGAGCCACGTGGTTATCGAAGTATTCGTCTCCAGTTAATTTTCTACCTGAATCGTATGGTAAGTTAGCCCATTCTGGTTTAACTTCGATTTCAACTAAACCACTTCTACCGTTGTCGATAGCATTGTAGTTAGCTTGAACAACATCATCACCTTTTTTACCATAAGATTTTAAAGCAGCTTTTTTCATTAATTCAACAGCTGTTTCATAAGGCATGATTTGTTCGTTTAATGAGAAGAATGCTGATTGAAGAATTGTGTTAGTTCTTCTTCCCATACCGATTTCACGTGCGATATCAGTAGCGTTGATAATGTAGAATTTAGCTTCTTTTTTAGCTAAAGTAGCTTTTAATCTGTTTGGTAAGTGAGCTTCTAATTCATCTTTAGAGAATGTAGTATTTAATAAGAATGTTCCACCTTTTTTAAGGTCTTTAACCATGTCATATTTGAATACATATGCATCTAATGAACATGAAATGAAGTCAGCATTGTTAATATAGTAAGTTGAACGAATTGGTGTATTTCCAAAACGTAAGTGAGAACGAGTTACCCCACCAGCTTTCTTTGAGTCATATGCAAAGTATGCTTGAGCATATTGATCAGTGTTGTCACCAATAATTTTGATTGAGTTTTTGTTAGCACCTACAGTACCATCAGAACCTAAACCATAGAATAAGCATGATGTATAATCAGCTTTTACTTGGAATTCTGGATCTACTTCTAATGATAAGTGAGTAACGTCATCGTTAATACCGATAGTGAATTCATCTTTTGGTTCGTCTTTAGCTAATTCATCGTAAACAGCCTTGATTTGGTTAGGAGCTGTGTCTTTTGAACCTAAACCATAACGTCCACCAGTGATTACTAATTCTTTACGGTCTTTTAATGCATTTAATACGTCTAAGTATAATGGTTCACGTCCACCCATTTCTTTAGTACGGTCTAATACAGCAATTTTCTTAACTGTTTCAGGTAATACTGCAGTTAAGTATTTAGTTGAGAATGGACGGTATAAGTGAACTTTAATTAAACCAACTTTTTCTCCATTAGCAACTAATGTATCGATTGTTTCTTTAATTGTTTCAGTTACAGAACCCATAGCGATGATGATTCTTTCAGCATCTTCAGCTCCGTAGTAAGTAAATGGTGCGTATTCACGTCCAGTTACTTTAGAAATTTCTGCCATGTATTCAGCTACGATGTCAGGAATTTTAGCGAAGTGTTCGTTTTGAGCTTCTCTTCCTTGGAAGAAGATGTCGTCGTTTTCAGCCCCACCACGAGTTACTGGGTTTGAGTGTGGGTTTAAAGCCATTGCTTTGTAAGAAGCTAATGCTTCTCTGTCAACTAAACGATTGAATACTTCGTAGTCCATTACTTCGATTTTTTGAATTTCGTGAGATGTACGGAATCCATCAAAGAAGTGAATGAATGGTGCATGTGCTTTAATAGCTGCTAAGTGAGCAACACCAGCTAAGTCCATGTTTTCTTGAACTGAGTGTGAAGCTAACATAGCAATACCAGTTTGACGACAAGCGTAAACGTCTTCGTGATCACCGAAGATATTTAAAGCACGTCCAGCGATAGCTCTGGCAGCAACGTGAATAACACCTGGTAAGCATTCTCCTACCATTTTGTAAATGTTAGGAATCATTAATAATAACCCTTGAGATGCAGTATAAGTTGTTGATAATGCTCCCCCTTGTAAAGCACCGTGAACTGCCCCTGCAGCTCCACCTTCTGATTGCATTTCACATACTTTTACTACGCTTCCAAAGATATTTTTACGGTTTTGAGTTGTCCATTCATCAACATATTCAGCCATGTTTGATGATGGTGTGATTGGGTAAATAGCTGCTACTTCAGTAAACGCATACGAACAATGCGCTGCAGCCATATTACCATCCATTGACATAAATGTTTTTGCCATGATAATCCTCCTTATTTTCCACCC
>JAEIGA010018528.1_pt1 | contig 10610 bp, 7 predicted proteins | sample 9270691 | NCBI WGS metagenome assembly JAEIGA01 (sample SAMN17057246, study PRJNA624740) | gut metagenome | biome: biome; isolation source: fecal sample | host: Bos grunniens | place: China: Xizang | collected 2019 | reverse complement strand
AAGTATTCCTATTTTAATCATTAATGTTAGTTTGCTTTAGGAGCCAACAACCACAGCAGCAGGTATATCCATACGCCTAGCGATCCGCCCAGAGCGAATGCTACGAATACCGCGCGCACGATGAGTGAGTCTATGTTGAAGTATTCGGCCAGTCCGCCACATACACCAGCAATCTTCTTGTCGGTGGCTGATAGTTGCAGTTTCTTGTTCATATTATTTTTCTATTTTAAATTGGTTTTTTTCTTCTGGGATAATTAACATGAGTATGAAGTATATGATGACACCACTAAATGCAGTGAATAGAGTGAGTAGAAAGTATGCTACACGCACTACGGTAACATCAATATTGACATAGTTGGCGATAGCTGCGCACACACCTGCTAACATACGTCCAGTACGGGGACGCTCCATCTTCTTTACATCAGACATAACACTTTATTTATTACGATGCGAAGGTACTACAACTTACCCATACTAACAACATTTTTTTCATTTTTCACTACAGTACGATCTTTTATAGTCTGTACTTCCTGTCCGGATCAACCTCTCCATATAAAAGAGGGGCAAGCCATCTAGCCGCCCCTCTATGAGAGAATTATTAATTATCAGTAATTAAAGTTCAATCTTCTTGTAGCGAGGTACAAGCACCTTCATGATAGACCATGCGATGAGGTAAGCTACGGCACATACGCAGAATACTACCATATATCCACCCTGCTTGCCATCGAAACCGAATACTGAGAATGCCTCGCCCAGTCCATCCGAATAGGTAAAGAGCCATCCTGCGCCCTTATTGATGAGGAACGAGCCGATACCACCTGCCATACCACCGATACCGGTGATGGTAGCTACCATACTCTTGGGGAACATGTCGCCGATGGTAGAGAAGAGGTTGGCACTCCATGCTTGATGGCCGGCACCTGCCAAACCGATGATGATTGCAGGCCACCAAGCTGAGTTGAGGCCGATACCAAGGGGCTGTGCAAACAGTGCGAGCAAGGGGAAGAAAGCGAAAATCAGCATAGCGAGCATACGTCCATTATAGGGGTTCATACCCTTCTTCTCCACGAAAATCTTGGGCAAGTAACCACCACCGATAGAGATGACAGTCACAATGGCATAGAGTACTACGATGAGGGCCATACCTGTACCTGATGATGACTTGTAGCCAAACTGGTCAGAGAAGTAAGCAGGTGCCCAGAAGAGGTAGAACCACCACACACCGTCGGTAAAGAACTTACCTACGATGAACGACCATGTCTGACGGAACTTGAAGCACTCCCAGATAGATACAGACTTCTCCTTTGGAGCATTTTCAGCCTTCTGTTCCTCAGCATCGTCCTGCTGCATATAGGCGAGCTCGGCCTTGTTAACAAAGCGTGAACGCTCGGGTTTGTCGTACATAAATACCCATGCACCCATCCATAGGAAGCCGATAGCACCAATGATAATGAAAGCCATCTCCCAGCCGCCACCTACGCCCTGGTCCTTAAAGTATTGTGCAAGCAGAGGAATAGTGGCTGGAGCCACGAGAGCACCTACCGATGCACCTGCATTGAAAATAGAGGTAGCAAAGGCGCGGTCCTTCTTGGGGAAGTACTCGGCTGTAGTCTTGATGGCTGCGGGGAAGTTACCAGCCTCACCGAGCGCGAGGATAGCACGTGCACCGAGGAAGAGCCATACGCTGACACTAGCGATTGCCAAAGCAGCAACACTACCGCTCTCCACAGTAGCCATAGCAGCTACAGACTCGTAACCCTCGATATGCATAGTAGCCCATCCACAAGCTGCATGGATACATGCACCGAACGACCATACACCGATAGCCCAGAGGTAACCTTTCTTGGTACCCATCCAGTCAACAAACTTACCTGCAAACAGCATGCAGATAGCATAGATAAGAGAGAATGCCGCGGTGATGGTACCATAGTCGGCATCTGTCCAGTGGAACTCAGGAGCGATGAAGTCTTTCCATGTGAGCGAAAGTACTTGTCGGTCCATGTAGTTGACCGTTGTTGCTAAGAACAACATAGCGCACATGACCCAACGGTAGTTGGTCATTTTTGCATTTCCTTTTTGATAGCTCATGTTTTTGTAACGTTTTATTGATTATTGAATGTTTTTCCTGATTTATTCTGCAAATGTATGATTTTTTTTTCAAACCATCAAATATCAGTTCTCCAATGAGTATACCCTTTTCACTCGGGTCGATATACCCGTCATCACCTCATAGGGGATAGTGCCAAGCCATTCGGCCACTTGCGTGACGGGCAGTGAGGGGCCAAATATCTCTACGCTGTCGCCCTCATGGCAGTCAATACCAGTGACATCAATCATGCACACATCCATGCAGATATTGCCCACATAGGGAGCTTTACACCCATTCACGATGCAGTACCCTACCCCATTGCCCAAGCGACGATTGAGTCCGTCAGCATAGCCTATGGGCAGTGAAGCGATTCGCGAGGGGCGTATGAGTTGTCCGCGACGGCTATAGCCTACAGTCTCCGTTTCAGGCACATCGTGTATCTGTAGTATCGTAGTACGCAGCGAGCTTACAGGATGAAGCAGACGATTATCAACAGGACTGATGCCATAGAGTCCGAGTCCCAGTCGCACCATATCGTGATGATATTCGGGGAAACGTTCTATACCAGCCGAGTTGCAGATGTGGCAGAGTATCTTATGCGAGAAAGCTGATTGCAACAGATGGGCAGCATCAGCAAAGCGGGCAGCCTGCTGGTGAGTAAATGCATCAAAGTCGCAGCTATCGCTACCAGCAAAGTGTGAGAATACCGAACGAGGGAGCACGGCATGCTGCTTCTGCAAGCGTTCAATGAGCTGTGGCAGTTCATCGGAACGGAATCCCAAGCGGCTCATGCCTGTATCTATCTTGATATGTACTGGGTAGTGAGTATATCCCTCACGCTCGCAGGCATGTATCATGGCTTCAAGCAGGGCGAAGCTGTATATCTCTGGCTCCAGATGGTTATCAAAGAGGGTCTTGAATGCTGTCATCTCAGGATTCATCACCAGTATATTGGCGGTGATGCCAGCCTTGCGCAGCTGTTCACCCTCATCGGCCACGGCCACGGCAAGGTAGTCTACCCTATGGTCCTGCAGGGTTTTGGCAATCTCATAGAATCCACTACCATAGGCAAAGGCCTTGACCATGCACACCATCTTGGTCGATGGAGAGAGCTGGCCGCGATAGTAGTTGAGATTATCAATCAACGCACCTAGGTTGATATCCAGTATCGTCTCGTGCACCTTAAGGGTGAGCTGCTCAGCTATTTGGTCAAATCCATAGCTACGCGATCCCTTGACCAGGATGAGTGCCTTGCGCAAGAGACTGATCTCGGCCGACTGCACAAAGCTAGCCGTATCTGTATAGAATGATTTCTTGATGCTGAACAGTGCTGCATTATCGACAAGCTGAGGGCCGATACCTATGATACGCTCTATACCGCGACTCTCCACCAACTCGGCCACCTTGGCATAGAGGGTGGGCGCAGGCAGTCCCGTCTGCTGCAGGTCTGAGAGTATGAGCACACGCTCCAGTCCCTCACGTTCGGGGCGGCGAACCATAAAGTCAAGGGCTATATCGAGCGAAGCTATATCTGAGTTGTACGAGTCATTAATCAAGGTACAGCCATTCTTGCCCTCCTTCACTTCAAGACGCATGGCCACAGGCTCTAGACGGGCCATATGCTGGGCGATGACCTGCGATGGGAGCTGCAGGCACAGGCATACAGCCAGGCAATGTATGGAGTTCTCTATAGAGGCCTCATCAGCAAAGGGAAGTGTATAGCTATCCTCCGTGCCTTGGTAGCAGTAGGTGATGGTGCTACTCTTTGCCTCGGTCTTTACCGACGATATGTAGAGCGGTTTATCAGTATCAGTGCGCGACCATGCCATCTTCAGCATCGAGGGCAACGTCTTCTCTACCGCACTTGCTATCAGGGCATCGTCACCATCGTAGATGATGACATCACTGTTACGGAACAGGGTCAGCTTCTCGATACACTTCTCTTCCAGGCTGCTGAAATTCTCTTGGTGAGCGCCACCTATATTGGTGAGTATACCTATCGTGGGATTCACTATCTGTTGCAGTCGCAGCATCTCTTCGGGTTCAGATATACCGGCTTCTATCAAGGCTACCTGTGTGTGTCCATTGATTTGCCACACCGATAGAGGTACCCCAACCTGCGAGTTGTAACTACGAGGCGAGCGTGCCACATTCAGCGTGTGGGCCAGCAGTTGGCTGAGCCATTCCTTGACGATGGTCTTTCCATTGCTTCCTGTGATGCCCACTACGGGTATATCAAATGCCTTACGGTGCTTCTCGCCCAAGAGTTGCAGTGCATCCAGGGTGTTCTCTACTACGAGAAAGCCAGCCTCAGGGCAGGCATGCAGCATAGCATCGTCGGGACGTACCGACACCACAAATTGACGCACCCCGCGCTCATACAGCTCGGTGATGTAGTGATGCCCGTCGCCTCGTTTGCTTACCAAGGCAAAGAAGAGAGTCTCTTCGGGGAAGCAGAGCGAACGGCTATCGGTAAGCAGCCACTCCACCATGCCTTCCCGGTGTCCTATATGCTCAGCGCCTATCAGTGCGGCTATGGTTTCAATAGGGTATGACATGTATCTATTTCGTTTTGCACCTCCAGGTAAGGATACCTCTCCTTGAGGGCGTTAATTTTCACTATATTCTGTTGCACAAACTTTTTATACTCCTCTCCTTCGGGATGGAAGGGGCGGTGTGCCAATGCTCTTGCCAACTTGCTCCACTGCTCGATGAAGGTCTGTGCTTCACGGTCGGCCATATGCTCCACAAAGCGGCTCCACACATATTCCACGGCCTGGCCTGAGGGGTGTGCCATATCCTCGGCATAGAAGCGGTAGTCGCGCAGCTCATCCATCACCACCTCGTAGGCAGGGAAGTAGTGCAACTGTTCGGGGTAGCGGCTACACAGCTCGTCCACGGCCAGCAGCAACGTAGCCTTGCTCAGCTGGTTACCATGGAGCGTATCCTTGAGGTGGCGTACGGGGCTCACGGTGAAGAGCACCCTCACCCCAGGGTTTACTGCCCATAGCTGTGCCAGCAGTGCGGTATAGGTATCCACTATCTCCTCTACGGTGAGGCGCTGGCGCAGAAAGTCGCGTTCGGGCACCTTGTGGCAGTTGCCCACCACCTGACCAGTCTCTTTGAGGCGGTACACCCATGCCGTACCTAGTGTGACGATAAGCATGTCGGCCTGCTTGAGCAGGGCACTGGCCTGCATAAAGCTAGCGTTGATGGCGGCAAGCGCCTCTCCCTTGTCGGGATGCGAGTAGCGGCTATAGTGCAGCCATGTGTTCCACCCCCCGTCGGGGAAGCATACGAGTTCGTCCTCGGTATAGGGTCTACATGCCAGCATCCGCTCCAGCGCCTCGCTTATCGACAGCGGGTTATACAGCACACCGAAGGGATTCACCTGGGCGCGCCACTTCATCTCTACCAGCCTACGCCCTATATGCTCGGCAAAGCACGAGCCCATTACGATGAGTCGGTCGCTATGCCTCAGGGGAGGCTGCAGAGGGGATATCTGTGTAGGGGTAAGGAGCTGCACTTTATCACTCGTTTTGTTAAGATTCCATTATCAATACCTGCGTTTCTCCACCTCTACGCGTCCATCGCTATAAACCTTACGGCAGATGACGATGCCTGAGCGGGGAGCATCGAGCTGTTTACCCTCAGGTGTATAGTAGGTCACTTCGCACGCATTCTCTGTAGGTGTAGCTATGGTTGAGGGGATCGATACCTTCAACGTTGCATTCACATCGGCCATCGTAGTCTCCTCACCGGTAGGCGACACCACACGTATATTGGAGATGGCTATGGGGTAACGTCCCTCGGGCAATACCCGGTCGGCCTCGAGGGTCAGCGTGAGCAGTGCACCTGCCGAGGGCGAGAGCACAGCATTGGTGGGCGAGTATCCTACGATACGGTAATCGCTACCAGTCAGGTAACCGTTCGACACGGCATGAGCCGCCTCCATCGCGGGCTGTAGCGTGATAGAGGTCTCGTCGTCAAACACGCCTATACCTTCGGGCAAGGTCACATCCATCTGGAAAGCCACGTAGGGGTTCATATTGGCCATCGACAGCTCCAGCTCCCAGGCCAAACCCTCGGTGACCTCAGTCACCGCTACATCAAACGCCTCCGTTTCTATATAGAGCGAGGGGTCGAGGTTGAGCACCGAGGGCGCCCCACTCTCATTCTCGATGAGTTGGCACAGCCAAGCCAAGTCGGCCACCGACACTTCAGCATCGGCATCTATATCGGCCATGTCGGAGTTGAAGCCCATAGGCTTTATCCCTTTCAGGCATACCAGCATAAGCTCCAGGTCGCGAGCGTTGATGCGCTTGTCCACGTTGACATCGCCAAAGGGGTAACTGATCAGGCCGTCCAGCTTATAGGCCGTAAGGCTATTCATGATATGGTGTGCACGCTTGGTGAGCCATTTTTTCATATTCTCGGCCACCGCAGCATAGTTGCCGCCATCGCCCCATATCGAGGTATTGTTTATGAACGAACGGTTGGCAAAGGCCAGGTAGTCGTCTACATAGTCGATGAGTTCCTGCAGGTGCTGTTCCATAAACTCGGTCCACAGCTCGTAGTAGCGATACTTCACCCAGTCGCTGCGGCTCCATAGGTGCGAGAAGAACCTGTTGCCCACCCCCGAGGTGAGGTAGCTGAAGATGTCGTCCTCGGCCCCCGATGTGCAGTATGAGCGTCCCGACTCATAGCCATAGCTCCAGTCAAAGTCCCACACCGGCCCGAAGGTGTACCGGCTGCCCATATCGTTGAGGCTCTCCTTATATAGGAACACGCTCTTCGGGTGGTTCAGCTCGGTATTGAGTGCCAGCTCGTTGACCAGCATGAAGCGCACCAGCTTGTCTATATTGATGAATCGTTCAAAGTTGGTACCCTCATACAGCGCCGTCTCAAACGCATTGAAGTCGTCCATCGCCTGCTCATAGCTGAGTATGGTCTCCCCCTCCGAGAAGTCGGGTTCCTTGACATTCACCGGCAGGCGGTAGCTGTCAGACTTGAAGCGGTACACCTCATCGTAGTACGAGTCGAGCTCCAGGAATACCGCTGCCGTCTCGTCGTCCAGGTCTATGCTGTTGTTTGCCAGTCCCGTCTTTTGGGTAAAGATGTAGCTGCCGCGATACATGCCGTTCATATATAGGTCTACGGGTATCACATCATTGGCGCCCGCTGCTCCCACCATGCGTGCCATCTTCATGGCCATGGCATTGCTCATCATCGAGCCCGTCTGTGCCTGTGCTATGAGGTTCCAGTTCTTGCCCTTCGTCAGTCCGAAGGGTTTTACCGACTCGGCAAACTTCAGTCGGTAGGGGTTCTTGGCATAGGGATTGCTGCTCCAGCTCGAGTTGCCTCGTCCCTTGATTTGCACCGAGTCCTGGAAGTCGGCCCACACGCCATTACCCTGTATCGTGATCAGCGCATTGAGATAGTAATCCTTGCTCGACACCATCTGCCCCCCCTCAATTTCAATATCGACACGGGGCACCTCAGTAGCGTGGTCGGTGAGCCAGTCTACGGCCACCGTCATATCCCGTCCGTAGGGCACCATGCGGTAGGCATACTCGGCGGGGCTTATCAGCTCAGGCTCCACCTCGCCGCCAGTCACCTCGTAGAGTCGCAGCTCGCTTATGCACAGATAGTTCTTGTATCCCACCTTCACCGCCGTAAAGCGCACATGGCTGCACTGTCCGCCCAGTTCTATCTCGGGCGAGGTATAGGTGATGCCACTGCCTACGACGGGCAGTCCCTTGCTCTCGTCCAGTAGGGCCACCTCGGTCCACTGCTTACCATCGGCCGAGGCCTCTACCCGCCACTCCTGCACATTATATCTGTCAGTATTCGTTCTTCCTGCGTAGTAGAATTGCAATGCACTGATAGGGTAAGGCAGGGCCACCTCGATGTATACCTGCTTGCTCAGATCCACCTCATATACCGCATCGGCCGACCACGTAGAGTGGAATATCGTCGAGGGTTCACCATCGAGCATCATGCCCAGTCCCTCGTTCGCCTGGCTCGTGGGAGCATTGGTCGAGAGCATCGCTTCGGTGAGAGGTATCGCCTTGAGCCCCGTCTGCGGGTCGCTCCACACCTCGTCCTTTACCTTCTCCCGTGAAAACAGGCTGTAGCCCTGGCGCGACAAGGTATATACCACCTCATCGGCAAATCGGCGGCGCGACTGTCCGCTCACCTGCTCCACGCCATCGACATATACCACGGCATCGCGGCTATCGGTCTTGAATGTAGGTGTCAGGTACTTGCCTATGGCCGCCACGGTAGCCGTCACGCGATGGTCAGTGATGGTAGCCTGCACATCGTTGACCAGCTGTTCGTTGAGCTTATCGTCAAACTCAAATTCCGTCAGCTGCGGCAGCTCAGGTCCTTCGTTGCTCACCCGCTCCACCTCATCGGCCGTCCACACGATCACGCTATCGCTTACCAGCGTCAGCACGTAGCCGTGGTCATCGGTATGCATCTCCTTTACCAGCTCTTGAGGGTATACCTCGAGGCGTCCGTCGGTAAAGTACACGTAGTGATTCTCGGCCACCACCCGTGCCACACATATACACGCCAATACCAGCGCAAGCATCTGTATTCGTCTCATTTCCTTACATGCATTAGATTCGTCTGCGAAGATACGAATAAACGAGCGAATAATATCAAGCTTGCTTGAATATTTTTCTCAGCGAGTGCAGAGTATCTCGCTAAAAGCAAGATACAAATAAACGAGCGAATAATATCAAGCTTGCTTGAATATTTTTCTCAGCGAGTGCAGCCGAAGCTCAACAACGCAGTTGTTAACCCTAAACCCTACTCCCCCAGGGAAAACGCATTATAAAGACATCTTAATGAAAACGTCCAACTAACTGTCCCTCTGTTTATAGAGGGACGAGCGGAACGTAGTGAAGCGGAGGGAGTTCCAAACGAAGTGCGGAGAAAAAGCTGCTAATTGATATACTACGCGCTTCGCTTATAACGCCCCCGCCCTACGGGCACCCCCTCTATAAACAGAGGGGGAGTTTGTAAGGCGCAAACAATCAATGATTAACTACCAAGAATCCCGTAAACTTCATAATGCGTTTTCCCTGCCCTACTCCCCCATTTTCCCTGTTGCCAGGTGTTGCTCGTGTTGCCACGGAGGGTGGAGAACCTAATTCAAAGATAATTCATGGGCAATTCATGACAATTCATGTCCATACAAAAAAAATCTCCCCACAGCACACAGGCTGTGGGGAGTATTCGCTGTTGCTCAGATTGAGAGCGTTAGTTCCACAGGTCATGTGCCATAGCTGCACTATTCTCTCTCTCTGAGCCAAAGGGCAAAGAAGGGATCGTACAGGCTGTAGGCATCTTTATCTTGAGTGATGAAGTCCTTCTCTATCAGTCCTCGTATGGCAGCATTGACCGCGCTGGCCGTCTGCAGGCGGTATTTCTTGATGAATGCCTTGCCCGTCACCTCCCTGGCCCGCTCGGCATGGGCAATAGCCTTGAGCACCTCGCGCTGCTTCTCGGGGATCTTCTCCAGTAGCATCTCGTAGGTCTCAGAGAAGAGAGCAATGATATAATCCACCGCACCCTGCACCATGGGCGTCGTACACACCCCACCCTGCGGCGTCTTCAGGAACAGCACATTGAGCACGCGCTGGATACACGAGGTCACGGCATCGAACTTCGCATAGACCTCCCTCACCACATCGGCCTCTATGCGCTTACCATACTTGGCAAACTGCAACTGGGCAAACTCCACATACTTGTCCACCGAGATGGGCTGCAGGTTCATGATGAGCACCGACTGGTAGAACGGGCGCGAGGGTGAAGTAAAGATTTCGCCCATCAAGTGACGCTGCGAACCAGCAAAGATAAATGTAGCGTTGATACACTTCTGCATATAGGTACGTATCGTTGCCTCCACGTTAACCCCATCGGCATATTTCGTTATCTGCTGAAACTCGTCGATGGCCACCATGCAGGGCTTGTCGGCAGCATTGAGATAAGCGAATATCTCATCGAGCGTGGCCGCAGGATTGGTGATGTCGCCCAGCCCGATACTCCACGAGGGAGTGCCATTGATATCGTACGACACCTCGGAGCGCACCGAGCGTAGCATATTCAAGAAGCCCTCCCACGCACTACGTCCTTTGGGCTTCAGCTCGTCCAATATGGCCTTGCCAAACACGTTAACAAAGTCGCACATGCTGTTCGTGGCATAGATGTCGATATGGAAAGTGTAGTACTTGTCCTTTATTTCGGGCCTCCCGAAACAGTGATGTATCAAGTCCGTTTTTCCCACACGCCGTGGTGAGATTAACGCCATATTGTTCCCGTTGGTCGTGAGCTCCACCAACTTACGAGTTTCCTCCACACGGTCACAAAAGTACTCCGGACCGGCATAGCCTTTAGTTACAAACGGATTATCCATACGCCTATTTACTTTATATCCAGTGCAAAGATAAACTATTTTTCTTTATTATCCTAATCAGGATAATCCTATTTAGGATAACGCGTGCGTTTT
>JAEIGA010018527.1_pt1 | contig 10610 bp, 7 predicted proteins | sample 9270691 | NCBI WGS metagenome assembly JAEIGA01 (sample SAMN17057246, study PRJNA624740) | gut metagenome | biome: biome; isolation source: fecal sample | host: Bos grunniens | place: China: Xizang | collected 2019 | reverse complement strand
TCGAATACCTGGATGAGATCACAAACACTATCAGGGCGGAAAAAGCCACGGTCTATGATATCGATGTGGAGCGCACCAAACGAGAGGGCAGCAAGTATCCCGCCGCCGTGATCGTTCTGCAGATGGGCCGCGAAAATGCATCCCATTCGGGAATGCTCTCTACCATTGCGGAGCTTCCCTATGTTCATACGATCCACGAACTGATCGCTTAAGAAATATCGTCGTAACGCTTTCGCTGCCGTCAATAATCACCACTCAAACTTCAGGAGGTTTCCCGTGATCTCTGCTTTTAACGGTCTTCGCGACATCAACACCGCAACAATCCTTTTCCGCATGGTCCTCGCGATCATATGCGGCGGCCTGATCGGAATTGAGCGTTCCATTAAGAACAGGCCCGCAGGTTTTCGTACCCATGTCCTGATCATCATCGGCGCAACGACCGCCTCGCTGATCGGTCATTATATCTATTTGATCATGAATCTTCCCACCGATATGTCCAGACTTCCCGCACAGGTCATCACCGGACTGGGCTTTATCGGCGCCGGAACCATCATCGTGACAGGTTCCAGAACTGTCAAGGGTCTGACCACCGCCGCGGGACTCTGGGCAACCGGAATCGTGGGCCTGGCAATCGGCTCCGGTTTCTATGAAGGCGCTATTATCAGCACGATCATGATCCTCTTTGCCGAGATCGTTCTTGGCAAGATCAAGGTCAAGAGAGTCAAACCGTTCCGCTGCATTATCAATTATCAGCACAAGGAGACCCTCGACCACATCCTGCGGTACTGCAAGGACCGCAATATTGCCATCAAAGCGCTGCAGATCGAGGGAGAGACAGATGAATCCGGCGTAAAGGTATACTCGGCATTCGTTACTCTCCAGCCCAACAATGAGGTGGATCACGACGGATTCGTCCGCAAGATTGAGTCCTTCGACAACGTGATCAATGCCGTGATCCGTTAATCATTCACCCGCCTTGTTTCACAGACAAATCCTTTGAATTACATATCCCCAAAAAATGAAAGGCTGTCGGCACAATTATGCCGGCAGCCTTTTCTCACGTATTATCATTTCTTTTTCATTTTGTTCCAGCCGCAGATTCCCAGTAGTACAAACAGCGTCAGAAGAGAGATGGTCAGCCCTGCCCGCAAATAGGGGGTGCTGTACCGAAGAACGATTTCATGTCTTCCTTCCGGCGCCACAACCGCCATATACAATCCGTCAGACCTCAGGACATCCGTTTTCTTCCCGTCAATATGGCAGTTCCAGCCGATACTGTAAGGCACCGCGATCTGCAGGATCCTGCTCTCCGGTATATCAACTGCTGCAGAAATCTGCTTCCCGTTCACCCGGACATTCTCGGCTGCATCTGCAAGAAGCGCTTGTGCCTGCTGCTGATAGGTGTCCATCGGTGCTGCCCAGAGTTTTATAGAATTATATTTGAATTCACTATTGGGAGGTATGATCAATTTGATCCTGTTCTTTCCGGCACCGCCTGTCCCAAGATTAAATGTGATCCCTTCCCGCACTACAGGCCAGTTGTCAGCAAGGTTTGTGATCCGTCCCTTCTTTGCGATCTTAAATCCTGTTTTCCAGTTTGACCGGAACACATTGATATTTCTGACACTTGGCTCCACAATCTCTATCCCTTCAATTTGCAGATAGATCTCTGTATTCTCCGGGATTTCAGCAATAAGACTGATCTGTCCGCCTACTTCATCCGTCAACATTGTATGATCAGTAAGCCGAATGCCATTATGTGTCTGTCTTTCATATTGCAGTTGATAGGCGCTGCTTTTAACCGTTCTCTCTTTGAACTCCCCGGGGAGCTCGTTTATGCTGTTTTCATCCAGAACCGCCCCTTGCAAAACCGCTTCCTGCCTCTGTACAGCATTCAGCCCGGCAAATTGATCCCTGCTGATATAGCTGCGAAATGTATAGCACACCGGTAAAGCATATTCATTTTTATACGCACTGAAGCTGTCGTCTGACAGATCCTCTGCATAAACATATCCATATGGTGCAGATGAGGTATCGTTCGCCGCTTTCGTATAATACTTCACTCCCGCGAGTTCTAACAAAGCGGTTCTCCCATCGAGTCCCTCAAACCAACAGTTCTGGAGTACCGAGTTGAGTTCAAAATCGTTGAGATAATTGAGCATAGATCCCGGAAGGAGACTCCACCATGCATTAGTCCCGTTAACCCGGTTGATCCGGTCAATATTGACTGTGCTCTCCATGCTCTCTGTCCGGAAAAAGTCCTCTTCCGAGGAACGGCCTGCCAGGAGCTGTGAGGAATCGGTGAAGTCCTCTGCGTAATCCTCCATCTTCTCGAATTGTGACGCATAATCACCTGCCTGCGGCGCATAGAAGCAGTAAATCTGAAACATCATGCATATTGCTGTCATTGCAGCCAGCACAGCCGCCCTGTTTCCGCTGTTGATAAAGCCTGACAGCAGAAATGCACACAGCATGACTGAAAGCATCACCAGCGTCGCCGTTTTATTGAATCCCGGAAGTGTCTCCCGCATCAGGAAACATACAAGAACATATATGCCCCCCGCAACAGCAATACGAATGCGCTCTGTCCATGAGCTCCGGATCAATGCATCAAATGACTCCGTCAGGATCATGGCTGCCGCAAAAGCAACCGCATAGTCCCACCGGTTTGAAGGGTATCCCATACCATTCATGATTTTGCCCGCAAGAGGGCTGCAGAGCATCAGCATCATTACGATCGCGTACAGCTTCAAAGCGCTGATCCTGTTATCTCTTGATCTTGTCATGTAAAAGTACAGGATCGCGATCAGGTTCACACAGAGCAGTCCGACAACAGTCGTATATTCGGCACGGATATATGGCGCAAAAAGCACAACAAACATCTCTTTATAAAACTTTGCGCCATATAGAGCAATGGAATCAACATATCCGGAAACGTCAGCGACTCGAGGGTTCTGACTGTATGCATAGATCGTGGGCAGAAGAGAGAATGCGCCAAGCAGCGCCCCGATCGCGCAGGCACCCGCTGCCCTGATATCCAGGATCAATTCCTCCGCCAGGGTCTTTGGGGTCTTGTTTTTCCATACCTCAGCTGCCGTTCTTGTCAAAACATAGATCACCAAAAGGATCGCATTGATATATAAGGTATAGAAACTTACTACCAGATTCATAAATGTTGCAGCGGCCAGAAGTCTTTTTCTTCCGCATTTTCTGTATAGTTCATACCCTCCCAAAAACAGCGGGAGAAAATAGCCCCAGTTTATATAATTCGGATGCCTTGTAAACATAAACAGGATCGTTCCCGAAAATGTATAGGCCAGCGAACCGCATATAATTGCCAGGTTCTTCTTGTGTCCGACAATAAAACAATACAGAGAAAATGCCGCACCGGTCAGCCACAATTTCGCAAGGACCATGATCGTATATCTCTGTACACGGGTCATAAAAAGCAGAGCTGACGACAGCCAGCTGACAGGGTCCGCGAGATCATAACTGTTCAATGTGGTAAATAAATCTACTCCCTGTCCAATTGAATACTGAACCGGCCCAATACCGGAAAAGTCCATCTTACCGCGCAAAACGGATTCAGTAATGTCACAAATATAGTTAAAGGCAGGAAAATGCTGGTATACGCCATCCGTATACCACATCAGATTCCTGCCTTGCCATTTTAATAAAAAATAGATAAAAAGGGCCCCCGCCATCCAGAAAAGAGTGTATTCTGCTAAATAAATCTTATTGCTGCGATGACTTTCACCCATTGTTTTCTCTCCGTTCGATCACATAGTTCTAATATTATATCAGCAATCCCGTTCAAGATGCCAGATATCCTGATTATACTGTGCGATCGTTCTGTCGGATGAGAAATAACCTGCCTTGGCGATGTTGACGACCATCTTCTTCGCCCAATTCTTTCTGTCTTCATAAGCTGCCAAAGCACTGTCCTTGGCTTTGCAGTAGCTCTGGAAATCCGGGAAAGTCATAAACCAGTCCTTGCCAAGGAGCTCATTGTAGAGCTGATGCAGCAGCTTCTTGTCGCCGGCCTCTTCCATCTTTTCGCTGATCAGGAAATCAACGGCGTTCTGCAGTCTCTTGTCCTTCTTGTACCAGTCTTTGGCGACATAGTCGGCATTCTTGTAGTGCTCGATGACTTCCTCGGAAGACTGTCCGAAGGTGAAGATATTGTCCTCGCCAACCAGCTCGGCGATCTCCACATTGGCTCCGTCCATGGTTCCCAGCGTCACGGCGCCGTTGAGCATGAACTTCATATTGCCGGTCCCGCTGGCTTCCTTGGAAGCCAGCGAAATCTGCTCGGAAATGTCCGATGCGGGAATCAGTTTCTCCGCCATGGACACGTTGTAGTTGCGAAGCATGATCACTTTCAGGTAAGGGCTGACTTCCGGATCGTTGTTGACGATCTGGCTGAAAGCGAGGATCGCATGGATGATATCCTTCGCGATCACATAAGCGGGCGCCGCCTTCGCGCCAAAAAATACAGTGACCGGTCTGCGCGGCCTGAATCCGTCCTTGATGTGCAGGTAGCAGTCGATCGCCCACAGAAGGTTCAGCTGCTGTCTCTTGTACTCGTGCAGACGCTTGATCTGTACGTCATAGACAGACCTGGGATCCACCTTGTCTCCCTGGTATTTTTCCAGCCATGCGGCAAATTTCTGCTTCTCTGTCTTCTTCCTGTTCAGGATGCACTGCAGGAATTCAGGATCTTCCGTATAAGGAAGAAGCTTCTCCAGCTGGTCCGCGTCCGTCTTCCACTCTTCTCCGATCTTCTCGCTGATCAGCTCGGTCAGCTCCGGATTGCACTCCACGACCCATCTGCGGAATGTGATCCCGTTGGTCTTGTTGTTGAACTTCTCGGGATAAAGCTTATAGAAGTTGTTGAGCTCCGTATTCTTGAGGATCTCTGTGTGAAGTCTCGCGACGCCGTTGACAGAGTGGCTGTAATGGATGTCCAGGTGCGCCATATGGATGTTGCTGTTTTCGTCGATGATCTGCACGGACGGATCCTTGTATTTGGCCTTAACGGCCTCATTCATTCTCTTGAGAATGGGGATCAGGTGAGGAACGACGGCCTTGATATAATGCCTGGGCCATGTCTCAAGCGCTTCCGCCAAAATAGTGTGGTTGGTATAAGCGCAGACATCGGTCACGATCTGATAGGCCTCAGTCTCCTCAATGCCCTTCTCGGTCAGAAGGCGCACCAGCTCCGGGATGACCAGAGAAGGATGCGTGTCATTGATCTGGATCGCCGCGTAATCCGCGAGATCGTGCAGGTTGCTTCCCTTCTCAATGCATTCATCCAGGATCAGCTGAGCGGCGTTGCTCACCATGAAGTATTCCTGATAGACGCGAAGCAGTCTTCCTGCGTCGTCGCTGTCATCCGGATACAGGAAAAGTGTCAGGTTCTTCTCGATCTCCTTCTTGTCGAAGTCGATCCCGGATCCGATCAGTCTCTCATTGACTGTATCGAGGTCAAACAGGCGGAGGCGGCCGCACTTGCTGCCGTAACCCGTGACATCGATCTCATACATTGTGGAGACCAGCTCCAGATCGCCGCACTGCACTTTGTAGTGCTTGTCGGTCCTTCTCATCCAGTTGGCCATGCCCCATTTGCGCCAGTAATCAGGACGCGCATGCTGCTTCCTGTCTTCAAAAGACTGCTTGAACAGGCCGCAGTGATAAGCAAGGCCTACGCCGTCCGCGGGAAGACCGAGGGTCGCAAGGCTGTCGATAAAGCAGGCTGCCAGTCTTCCAAGGCCGCCGTTTCCAAGAGAAGGCTCGTATTCGAACTCCTCCAGCTCTGTGATGTCTTTGCCGGCCTCTGCCAGTTCCGCCTTCACATCGTCGTAAATTCCGAGGTTGATCAGGTTATTGCTAAGAAGTTTTCCGATCAGGAACTCCGCGGAAATATAGTAGACTTTCTTCTTTCCGCTGTTATATCCCGTGTCCTTACATGCGTCCTGCGTCAGTGCGAGCGCCGCGTTGTAGAGTTCCAGAATGGTGCATTCAGCAAGGTCTTTGCCGGTATAGTCTCTCAGTTTTCTTACTTCCATATAATCCTCCTGTGGGTTTCCCCGACTGATTATGATAATTCCATCTTATAACAAAGTATTATAATGACTATATATCGGCATTTTCTTGCAATATCGTTGCAAAAAATAGTACGATAATGATATTAATAAATTCAGCACCCCTCAAGTGTATCAAGAAGGGACGGTGAGCTCGCTCACCGGACCGATTTGATACGCTTGAGGGGCGGACAAGGCGCGAAGCGCCTCTGGACGCCATAAGTCGCAAATGCGAAGCATTTGGGACTTTAGGTGCTGAATCTGACTTTAGCGGACAAGGCGCGAAGCGCCTCTGGAAAGGTTTCATTCTATGAATCTCGAAGAATACTCCCAATACAAAGAAACGCTCCTCCACGAGCAGCCGGGTTTTGCCTATAACACCTATCTGTGTACGATCCCGCAGGATTTTGCCCGCGTTGATCTTCACTGGCATGAGCAGATGGAGATCATATATGTCAAGAAAGGCAGCGGCTCCGTAACCGTCGGTTCGCACAAATATCCTGTGCAGGCGGGCACGATCATGCCCATCCTTCCGGGCGAGCTGCACGCCATAGACGGCTCTCCCGGCGTCAGGATGGAATACGAGAACATTATTTTCTCGCTCTCCCTCATAGACAATCAGGTGGAGAACGACTGGGCGAGGCGCAATATCCTGGTTCCGCTCCGGACAGGCAACCTCCGCTTTGACAGACCCATTCACAAAGGAACGCCCTTTCACGACGAAGTCTCCGGCGCGCTGGACGCGGCCGACAAGGCTTGCAGCGAGAGGCACGACGGCTATTCCCTTCTGGTCCGGAGCAGCCTGTTCCGCTTTTTCTACGCCATCTACGCACGCCGCAGTCCGGGAAAAACAGAGCGGCACTCCCAGTATGAAGACGCGATCAAGCAGGTACTTCTCTTTGTGCAGACCCATTTTGCAGAGCCGATCACCGTGCGCGACGCAGCCGGCCTCATTGACTACAGCGACGCGCATTTCATGAGGGTCTTCCGGAAGGAAACCGGCGTCACTTTCGGCGAATATCTGGCGGATTACCGCCTTCGCTACGCCTCCTATCTCCTGCGTGAGCAGCCGGATTCCATAGGCGCCATCGCCTCCATGTGCGGCTTTGATAATTTTTCATATTTTATCAGGCGCTTTCGCCGCAAATACGGCATGTCCCCGAGGGAATACCGTGCCAGAGAACGCTAAGGATATTTGTTCCACGCCTTCGGGCACCGGCAATCCTCCGGCCAGCAGAAGCAGAGAGTCACCTCATCAGTTCCTTAGCCGCCTCCGCGAGCTCCAGGAATCTCTCTGATTTAAGGATGGCCAGGCCCTGTTCTTCGTCTCCAAGGATCAGCAGCCGGTCACCGGCAGAAATATCAAACACTTTTCTCGCTTTGGCCGGAATGACGATCTGGCCTTTCTCTCCGACCGTCACGACTCCGAACAGGTGCTTGCCCTTGGGCGGAAGACTCAGTCCCAGATTCTCTTCCGGTTCATAGTTGGCCAGATCATCCAGAGAGACCCCGAACAGCTCCGCGAGGAGCCTGCACTTGTCCAGATCGGGCACCGTCTCTCCCGCTTCCCACTTGGCGACGGCCTGCCTTGTTACGCCGAGCTTTTCAGCGATCCCTTCCTGTGTCATTTTCTTCATCTTTCGAAGCTGGACCAGATTGTCCTTAAACATTCTTCTCCTCCTTAATACCGAGCACCGCCCACCTGTAGAACGGGATCCCGGAAATGACCGCATACAGTCCGTATCCGAATATGAATCCCGCAGCAAGACTCACAATGTAGACCGCAGGAGCCGGAAGGATCCCCGGTCTTGCGATCAGGAGCGCGGCAGACGAAATCCCGAGATAATGGAACATGTACAAGCCAAAGCTCCTGCTGCTCATCCACGAAGTAAACGCTGTCCGGAAGTCTCCGAACCTTGCCATGCCAACCAGCATGGCAAGCGCTCCGAAGTACGCGTCCGCGGCATATAACGCGCTTCTGTTTACCGGTACGTCCGCATAATTCATCCCGCCGCCCAGAATAAAATAACGCACAGAAAAAGCTATGCACAGCGCAATGCCTGTCACGATCCAGATCCAGGCGTGCTGTTTGAGCCTTTCCATCACTTCGTCATTGGACAAAACATAATATCCGATGAGAAAGAAAATACAATAGAAAGCGACTCTGTATACTGACACGATCGGGGTGTTGAAAACCTGACCTGCTCCCCAGACCGGAAAGCAGAATAATACGAGCATCCAGACAGGAGTCCGGGCGCCGAGTTCCAGCAAGCGGCCCTTTTCGATCCTCCTGAGAAAGGCAAGTATCATGCTGTAGAACCACAGAAGGTGGACAAACCACAGAACGCCGCTTCCCGAAGCGATCATGATCAGAAAGATGACCGGCTTCGGGACACCGGCTGCCGCAAGCTCTGCAAACGCATTGCTGAGCGACAGACTCACATAACCCTGCACGAATTGAAACGCAAACAAGCCGATCGTCGACGGCACAAGGAGCTTCCTTGTCCTGCTCCTTATGAATTCCCTGTCTGTATGACCATCCAGATAATAGCGGGAGCTCATGCCTGCCGCAATGAACAGAACAGGCATGAACCACGGGTAGACCAGGTATTGAAAGATGTCATAATACTGGACGCTAAGGTCCGTGATCTTGCCGAACCCGCCCAATATGCCTTCTGCATTGTACATGTAGAGAACATGATAGATCACTACGATCACCACTGTAACCCATCTGACATTATCCAGGTAATATTTTCGCATATGTTTCCTACCTTTGCAATTATTCATAACATTTCTAAGGGTATTATAATTGTGGGGCAGGTCTGCATCCACCAAGCAAACATGACATTTTCATATGCGTTGTGTTATATTTCGTTGCTTTTGTCAATCTACATGCACAACCCGACCGGCCGCCGGAACGCAGGCGAAAATATGAATTCTACGATCTAAAATCTGCTTGACTACATTTAGCAGTTTTAAGAAGACACAGAAACAGTTATACTATAAATTACAGGCACCAACTATCATGGTTTAACCATTTCATTGCCCAATCACAGGAGGCTGGTACAACAATATGAAGAATATTCCTACTTTTATCAAAGAGCTTACGAACGGTGAACTGAACGGCCGCATGACCGAGATCTACGGCTGCCACGCTGACAAGGCACAGGAGTATGCCGATCGTTTTGTGAGAGTCATCAAAGGCTTTACGGAGACATTCCCCGGAAACGCAGATGCGGAGATCGGGCTTTATTCCGCGCCCGGCCGCACTGAGATCGGCGGCAACCACACTGACCACCAGTACGGCTGTGTCCTCGCCGCAAGCGTAAACCTCGACGCGATTGCAGCAGCTGCTCCCAACGGAACAGATACGATCCACTTCTATTCCGAGGGTTATGGAATGATCGAGGCAGATCTCTCCGTTCTCGAGCCTGTAGAGTCCGAAAAGGAATCCACTCTGGCCCTGATCCGCGGCATGGCGGCTCTGGCTATCAAGAGAGGCTATCCCGTAAAGGGCTTCGACGTATACTGCACAAGCAACGTGCTGGGCGGCTCCGGCCTTTCTTCCTCCGCGGCGTTTGAGACCCTTCTCGGCGTTATCATCAACGACATGTACTGCGGAGGCGTCTTCGACGCAGTCGAGATCGCCAAGATGGGACAGGTCACGGAGAATCAGTATTTTGGCAAGCCCAGCGGCCTGATGGACCAGTCCGCTTCTTCCGTCGGCGGCGTCGTTGCCATCGACTTCGGCGATCCGGAAAATCCGGTTGTCGAGAAGATCGATCTCGATCTGGACAAGGAAGGCTACGCGCTCTGCATCATCGATTCCAAGAGCAGCCACGCTGACCTGACAGACGCGTACGCGGGCATTCCGAGAGAAATGAAGGCCGTTGCAGCTACATTCGGAAAGACCCATCTCCGCGGTATTACCAAGGAGCAGCTGGTTGAGCGCACCGCTGCGATCCGCGAAGTCTGCGGCGACCGCGCATTCCTTCGTTCCATGCACTTTGTGCTGGACAACGAGCGCGCGCAGAATGAGGCTGCAGCCCTCAAGGCCGGTGATTTCAACAAGTTCCTGAAGATCGTCAAGGAGTCCGGCGAGTCCTCCTACATGTACCTGCAGAACATCTCTGTAGAAGGCGCTGTGGACAACCAGGCAGTAGGCGTAGCCCTGTCCCTGTGTGACGTCCTCCTGGACGGCCGCGGAGCATTCCGTGTACACGGCGGCGGTTTCGCAGGCACCGTGCAGGCATTTGTCCCGCTGGATATGCTCGACTACTTCAAGACCAATGTCGAGAACGCGATCGCGCCCGGCTGCTGCCACGTTCTTTCCATCCGCCCTGTAGGCGGCGCAGTGGTCTGAACTTTCAGACAACACCGGTCGCGGGTCAATACCCCTTACATTAGCTAATACGTAAAAAAGCCCCGGAAACTGAATCCAGTTTCCGGGGCTTGTTTTTGTTAATTGTTCATTTGATCAGATTCTGGCCACACCGCTGTCGATGGCCGCCTGTGCCGCCGCCTTCG
>JAEIGA010018526.1_pt1 | contig 10610 bp, 9 predicted proteins | sample 9270691 | NCBI WGS metagenome assembly JAEIGA01 (sample SAMN17057246, study PRJNA624740) | gut metagenome | biome: biome; isolation source: fecal sample | host: Bos grunniens | place: China: Xizang | collected 2019 | reverse complement strand
TTCCCTTCCCTCCCTCCTTCCCCCCGCACCCCTCATCCTCCTTGCCATCTTTTCCCTGCGCTGACGCGCAAGGTTGAAAATCTACACCCTTAGACAAAGCCAGAAATTTTTATTTGAAAATTACAGTTGCTGACCCTTTTGTTCCAATCTCCCGTTTCATCGCATTATACCATACTCGGACTATCATCCATAGCCACGCGGAATGACCAATATGTCGATGGCTCTATCTTCTTATCATTTACGATAATATAAAATCGGTCACATCAATCAAGTGGACATCTTCTCCTGGTTGTGAATACGAATCAAAATTATATGTGTCTGGTTGAGCATAACACAGTTGGACATCTTTATTGTGCAGCCCAAGAGACGCGACCGCAAGTGTCGACAATTTGGTGTTCATAGGCACCACAATATGATTATATCCCGGTGTCTGCTCCATGACAGCCTTTAATTGCGTTAGCGCTTCCACCGGATCGCTAGCACTAAAAACAAACTTCTTAACATCTCTTCGAATTGAGATATTTGATGCAAGCATATTATTAAATTGTTCTTGCGGCCCCTTATGCGCGTCACTAGTCACAGAATCTGGGCTCCCAAAACCTAAATACAAAGCATCTGGAGACATTTCATCAATAACACAACTAGCACGCTCATGTTCAAATCCCACCACAATAATAAGAAGAGTATCTGCACCAGGATAAAGCATACCTGGGTAGCCAATCACTGAGCGAACCTCTTTACAGCCCTTACTCAACCATTTTCTTTCTCCAGTTTCATCATACGAATACTCCAACGCACTCGCGTAAACACACTTTAGCGAATTTATCCTTTCCTTACGATCGTATAGGCTCTTGAGGAGGAACAATAGATGCTCATGAGTAAATGTGGTTATGTCGACCAACAAATTAACTTTAGATTCTCCCTTAAGCATGTCATCAACACTTTTGTCAATAACGCTTGCAGAATCAAGCGGATCTGACAGGTTAGTCTTGACCGATTCGACACTTCCTAAGCACTCTTTCATCTTGCCCAAGTTTACCCCAATTGCAGGACAAAGCCCATCAATCCAAAACAGATAAGCTTTTTTGCATTTCTGCCCAATAGTTTGTGGAACTGTCAAACACCGCGTTTCATAACTGGCAGAAGATACAAAAATTGAATCCGACACACTTGGCAAGCGCGTCAAATAACTAGCAGGATATTTATCGATCTTCATTGCGTTCTCCTATTCAAATAGCTTCAGTTGCTCTGGTTCTGGCGAGACTTCCGATTCGACTCTTAAAAGTCTTTGGTTATACATTGCACCTCTTAGTGCATCGTTCGTCACAAAAAGATATCCTGCGAAACTGGTGGGGTCAAGATTAAATACTGGAGACAAGATTCTATTCATAATATATAACGAAGTTCTTCCTGCACCATCTTTTCTGCCGATAGTCGATACATGTAAATATCCTGTCTCGACGCCAAAGTTCAATACACTTTTAATTTCTTCGTCAGGTTCATTCGACAGGGCAATTGAAAACACTCGGCGTTCACTTCGTTCCGAAAAAAGGATATTCTGGAATGTTGCCCCCATTGAAGTCAACAAGTTTCTTAGCATTGTAACAACAGATGGATTGGTGCTATCTTCTTGCTTCCGTTCATCAACTCTTAAGTCATCAAAGCGAGTAAACATGTATGTATCTGCAACTTTGCGAATAACATCATCCTGGACTCTAAACGGTATATATTTCCCCTGCACATTCATATATGCGTCATCCTTCTTTGTTGCATCACACATTAACGACGCCGCTTCAAGAAATACCCTTATAACGCCAGAGGACAAATGAACCAATTGCTCAAACCCTGCATAAACATATGTTGATCGCGACTTACTTGTTCCACCCAGATTCCTAATGTAATTTGGTCGTGCATATCGAATAGCATCATCTGACGCACGATTTCCACGCCCAGACACCGCCCATTCAGCAATTAATCGTTTCTTTTCTTCCTCAATAGCCAACTCTTGTTCCTTGCATACAGGGAAGTATTCATTTGCGTCGATTTCAAGACCTGACAATCTTAAACGCTTCTCTACAATAGCTTTAACTCGTTTAAAATATGTCGCCTTGCTTGTTGTATATTTATCTGACACATTGACGAGCTGGTAATCATGCGGCGACTCAACTAATGTGCCATCCGTAGAAAGAAACGACTTGTATTTCCCTAACTGCGTAGACACCTTTAGACTTATCGATGGTTGTAACCGCATCCCGAGCCACGAGTTCAACACTTTCGTTTGCGTTTGGCTAAGGTTGTCAGCATCGTCTATAAACAAATGTATATTTCGTTCGTTAGGGAATCCAGAAAACGCACGAATACCCTGAAGGAAAGGATGCAAAAACATTCTGTATGAAAGAAGCGGTAAATCAAAAGAAGGTATGCCGTCATCAATATTGGGACGTATTGTTGTTACGTATCGTACAAATTGACTATACTCTATCTTGAGAAATTTTTCTATGCTATCAATACAGTCAATATATTTTACAACAGTTGGCAACTTGACATATCCAACAATCTCTGCATTGGTGGCAAAAGACTCATCAAAGAAACGTTTCCACTCTTCTTCATCTGTGGATAAAAAAGCTTTGTATTTTCTAATTTGCGCACAAATCTCAATTAATATGGCAAGCGTAAGGAAATGCTCATTGATTAGCGCCGCAGCATAATGATTGTCTATTCGCTTTAATTCCGTTAACTTCAGTTGAGTATTTTTAATGGGAATATGAAAAGCCACAAAAGGGAGCTCATGGAATCCACATTTCTTCCGCTTCATCATAACATCGGGCAACATACAGCGAAACATCATGCTCTTTCCCGATCCTCTTGCTCCAACAATCATGGCATTCCCAGGTTTTTCGACCTGCGGAAAGTCCGAAAATACCTCAACGAAAAGTTGCTCAGCCTTGCTTGCATCAAGCTTTTCTGGGCTAGTCACCGCGAAAGGATTTTCTTCATTTATGTTCATTCTACACCTCTACTGTGCAATTTCAAATTTTGCTGCGATATACTTGGCAATTTCTTCCCCTGTACTAAATTCTGAAGGCAAAGGACTTTCAAGAACTTCATTTAAATTCTCTGGAGATTTTGGATATCCATAGCACTTAAAACGAAGAGGAACTGAAATTGTTTCATGCCTTGCATCATTCGGAAGAATATCGACCGTAGCATCAATGCCCTCAAAGTGGAAAAGCCCACCGCTATGTTTTACACAATACTCCATCTCACAAAATGCTTTCTTCAGTCGTTGAAGAATTTCGTCAAACAAATACAGCATCACAGTCTTACCGTCGACTTCCTTTTCAAATTTCGCAGTAGCCAACTCCACAGACATGAAGTATTTAAACGCAACTGTTACACCTTCAATAATTACTGGCTGTAGGCATTTCGAATACATATGGTATATTTGATTTCCTTTGGGTATTCCCACTAATTTGTCCATATCACCATTTGCCCTAGCCGAATTATCTGCCAATTCATCTGCAAATCGAAGCAACGCCGCAAGTGCTCTCGGGCGAATGTTACCACCACCCAACTGATCTACACGCCTTATACTCGATATTGTGTCCTTCGATCCAGATGACGAACGCCCTCCATGCGCTACCGCAATTTGAATAGCGTAATGTCGAATTGGCGTATCTAATCGCTCAAATTCTTCACAGCCTTTTATTATAGAATCGATCCTTTTCTCATGACCTTCGCGACCTCCAACATTCCCAATATCATGTATCAACGTAGCGACTAGCAACAAAAACGTTTCACGTATGTTTAGTGCCTCATAATCGTATAAAAGCAACTTTGACATATGTTCAATAACATCTTTCACATGATTTATACCATGATCTGTAAGCAAACCGTCGCCCTTCAATGCCGCACCTACTATCTGCTGCCCATAAACATGCTCCTCCAGATACTCTTTAATACGAGAATAACTTTTGCAGAAGTCAAATGTCTCTCGATCTTGCATGTCATGTTGCAATTTTTTAAGATGCTCTTCGATTGTCACATTTTGTTTCATATCATCTTCCTATGATGTTCCTAAACACCGCTTCTGCTAGTTTAGGTGGCACCGCATTGCCAACCTGCTGTTGCTTTGCACCTAAATTCCCCTTGAAAACATATGAATCAGGGAATGACTGCAATCGCGCAGCTTCGCGCACAGACAAACCTCTATCCTCTGTCGGATGGATCAACATGTTTTTTCGATAATTTCCAAGAACAACAGAGGTGCTGTCCTCGCACAATCGCTTATAAATACCTGTGTGGCAACGTTTCTTATCAGCATAACTCCCCATCAATTCATCTGGGATATTGACCCAATTACCACCTTGCGGAACATAAGAATATCGTTTTACCACCAAGGTAGAATTTCTGCTGACTAAGTGTCCTGAACATTTTTTGCACCGCCCACGCATTTGCTTAGCATATGGACTTATTGCATTTTCTTTATATGGTAAAACATTAACATCGGCTCCATTTGTTAATGTCGGCAAATCCAAAATTGCTTCTTTCACTGTAACAGCCGTAGCACAAGGCTTTTGCGGCGCATCCAGATGAATCCCATGCTTTGACCCTATCAAGAAGAATCTATTTCGAACCTGTGGCACACCAAAATCTGCCGCATTTAGCGTAAACCATGAACATGCATACCCTAACCCTCTAAATCCTCTGACTATCTTTAATAGGAAATCACCTTGATCCAACTGCTCAATCCCCTTAACATTCTCCAACACAACCCAATCTGGCGCCCAAATGCCAGCTATACGTATGAATTCCCTAAACAACCAATTCCCAGGATTCTCAGACGACCTTGTACGTGTGTTCGACATCGAAAAACCTTGACATGGCGGACCACCAAAAAGTACCTTCTTGGTCCCTTTAGCAACCTTCAGCGGAATAGCTTTAACATCCCGAATGTCTTTTTCCAGAACATGTGTGTTAGGATGATTTGCTTTGTACGTTGCCGCGGCGAAAACATCCTTTTCAATTGCCAACCGAACGTCGATCCCGGCATTTTCTGCCCCTAGCGACATTCCGCCAGCGCCAGCAAACAAGTCTACGCCTATTATTTTTGATTTCATTTCACTACAATCACCTGTAGAACCCCATTATGCCTCAATCTCAGGGATCGCGCTCAATAAAGGGTCGACATTTTTGACTATTTCCTCGACAGAGTAAAACTGGTAGAGCTGAAGTTTACTTATCCCATAATGAAAGCCAATACTCCGTTCATCATACATCTTTGAGAGTAATTTTCTTGCAATACGCCCCTCAGCATGATGAACCGCAGAATGGCAGTAAGGACATAGGCTATAAAGGTTATTAATGTGATCCAATTTCTTATCGAAAAAAGCCTCTTGAAAATCAAGAGGGATTACATGATGCACTTCGACATAGGGGTAACCGCTAGCCTTCGCAATGAACAACTTATGCGCTTCACTATATTCGCATGTAAATCTGCTCAACTCCATTCGCTTTTTAACAATGGAAGGATCGCGAGGAATTCTTTTTTTCTTTGTTGTTTGATTTTGCTCTTCGAAATGATTCTCATTTGCACTCCGCCATTGTTGTTCTGGCAGCGCACCTATCCATAATGCATGATCACCTCTTGACACAAAGAGAAACCATACATCACCTTTGCTTGGCATAAATCCCGCACGGGACGAAAGATAAAGCCTCAATTCCGGTTTATTAGGTTTCGGATAGACCAGATTGAGGAATATCCGCTCGCCGGACGGGAAAAGGCGAAATTCTTTTCGCGCAGCAGCCTTGTTAGAATTCACATTCCCAATGTAAATTTTTTCACCATTTCTGTTGAAGAAATCAACTAGGAGCTTCGCCTCACTATCTGTAGCCGTAATTTGAGAATCGAAGATTTCCCGATCCGTCACAGGCGAATACGATCCTTTAAGGGCCTTAAAAGTGGCACATTGCAAGAAACTAAATTCCATCTTTGACTCCATTTAAGATTTGCTCGTCAATACACTCGGCTATGCGGCACAGGACAGGGACAGCCACGGAATTACCCATTTGCTTATATGCAACAGATCGCGACACCGGAAGTATGAAATTCTCTGGAAACCCTTGGAGACGTGCACATTCTCGAGGCGTCAACATACGAGGGTTTCTGCCGTTTTGCGGGATAAGACATTCTTTGCCATCCTTATAATAGCGTGCGACTAACGTGTGCGACGGCTCGTCCAGATTAGCCGTAAACGCCGTGAAACCAGCCCCTCTTGCAAGATTATTCTTTGTACGACGCTGGTGCCCTGCCCATAAGTTATCTGAGATTGTAAAACTATCAGGCACATTTCTTTCCAAGATGCTTTTAAGCGGCAAAGGAGAACCCTTTATTTCGGGAAATACAAACTTGGCACCACCTCTGATACAAACCATGTAGCATCGCACTCTCTTCTGCGGAACAAGTGGACTGGCGTCTATTAATTTATACGCAAAAGAGTATCCCTCTCGCTCTATGGAACGACGTATGACATCAAACGTCCTCCCCGTGTCATGGTTGACAAGATTTTTAACATTTTCCAAGAACACGACAAGCGGGCGACGCTGGCGAATAATCTGAAGTACATCAAAAAACAAAGTGCCTTGCGTCTCGTCCTTGAATCCATGTGCTCGGTGAGCCGCATTTCTAGCTGACACACCGGCAAGGGAAAATGGCTGACACGGAAATCCTGCACAAAGCACATCAAAGTGTTGTGGGATACAATTCTTGGTTAGCGGAGAGCGAATATCTCCATATGGTTGCTCGCCATAATTTGCCACATATGTACTCTGTGCGCTAGTGTCCCATTCAGAAGAAAACACGCATTTTCCACCAATACCTTGCATTGCCAACCTAAAACCACCTACTCCCGCAAACAAATCAATAAATGTAAACTTAGGTTTTTCTGGTGGCGGGAACGGAACTGGCGGCTGCAAATTAGAAAATTTCGGAATGTCCCAAAAACTATCCTGTTTCGCCATCTCGTAAATGCAGAGCCGGTCTTGTTGGAGCGATGCAAGTTCAGAAGGAAGGATGTCTAGCAGACTTCCAAGTCCACCACCAGCCTTATACGCTTTAATAGCTTTAGCAATATCAGGCGTCCGATTGAAATCGCTCGCCCTTACAATTACGCTCGAGTCTCTAAATGTTGGCTGAGACTTCTTGGCAATTTTAAATATGGCATAATAAACGCCATGCGGCTTTTTACTCTTTGGGTAATCGGGATATTCTGAAAAGAATTCCTTGCATGATTTTATGCCGACAAATTTGACAACTTCGTAGACATGTCGCTCATCTTTTCGCCCAGAATATATCCAAAGTTCTTTGACATTATTCCATCCTTCAACACCACTCTTCGCCTCATCCTCAGGCAGCGGATAGTTGTAAATGCGATGCCGAGCAATCCACGGCAATTGCCTAGGCTGCTTTTTGTATGTACCTATCAATACGCATTGCTGCGCCTTCGTCGCCGAAGCTACAACTTCTTGAACGCCTTTGGTCTTTTCGCTTTTTCTTGTTCCTGCTGCCATGAAACCCTGTTGTTTGCAAACAAAGAGGCGCGCCTCTCTGTTTTGGTTAGAGGGGCGCGCCAAGGCGTATGCTCTTAAGGCCTACGACGGCCCAGACAAACACACACCAAGGCGACACCCCAAATTGTTAATAGGGTACCGTCTTGCAATCCGTGCTTTGTCTGTTCGTAGAGTCGTAGTTCTAAGAGACCGGTTTGCAACCGATGGCCGATCCTGTCGGCCGCTCCGCACGGCGGTTCTCGTCGCTTGGCTATCGCGCCCCGGCATTCCTGCCCGTGACAGCGTGAATTATACCATTTTTGCCGCGGTCCGTGTTGGCTTTCGCGGCAGATTTTCGTGGCCGCGAAAAGTAAGCGTCGTTAGACGCGAACAAATCCGCGTGTTAAACCAAAACCGCCACACAAACTGCCGCGGCCTTTCAACAGCCTCTCGCGAGGTTTTGCAATTACCTAACTTTGAAACTGCCGTGCCCGATGCCCCCCAGCATCTGCCAAGTTACCTCAAGCCGTCCAAGTTCGTCAGTTTTCCCAGCCGCCGCGATCTTGCGAACGCCGCATTTGCCGAAAAGAGGCTCCACGTTGTCATCCGTAAAGCGCCATTCCGTAATCTTCCATCCACCATCGCCGACATTGAGAACGGCATCGCCGCGCCGTAGCCTCCATCCGCCGTCCGCTGCCTCGATTTGGGCAGCGTCCATCCCCTCGAAAACTTCTGGAAGCGAATCAGAGAGAGGCAATGCAAGGGACTCGCATTTTCTCTTCAGCTCCATCTGCGCCTCAACGTCAGGAGGCAGAGGCCCTGCGGCAAAAGCCGGAAGAAGATGCTCCCAGATTAGATCCAGCTCTCGCTGCATGTTGCCAAGGCCCGCATTGACGGAAACGACGGCGTCCTCAGACGGGATCACCACCGTCAACTGCCCCGCCGCGCCGTCCGCGCGGAACGCACCGTGCTGACAGCGCCAGAACTGAAAGCCATATCCCTGCGCCCAGTCGTCGCCGGAGCCGATTGTCGTAGCACCGACGACTATCTCCTTCGACCGCGTCTGTTTCGACGTAGCAAGAGATATCCAATCCTCAGACAGAAGCCTCCGCCCTTTCCACACACCCTTCTGGAGGAGAAACTGCCCGAACACGGCGAGGTCGCGAGTCGTCATGTTCATCCCCCAGCCGCCGCAGGCAATACCCGTTGGCGATGTCGTTGACCAAGGGCTAGCCATGCCGAGCGGAACGAACAGTCGTTCGCGCAGGAAATCCATCAGCCTCTTGCCAGACCTCCGCTCGACTATCGCCGCGAGAAGGTGCGTCGCTGCGGAGTCGTACTTGAAGCGCGTGCCCGGCGCATGCTGGAACCCGTTCGCGAGAATCGCCTTGACCCAGTCGCCGGCGATGTCGTCGAGCTCGGCGTCCGTCCTGTCCGCGCCCATGTTCATCGTCAGAAGGTCGCGGACGCGCAACTGCCGCAGATTGTCCGACAAGGTTCCAGGCAATGAGTCTGGAAGAAGATCGACCACCCTCTCGTCGAGGTCAAGCCTGCCGTCGTCAACAAGGAAGCCCACAGCGGTGGACGTGAAGCTCTTCGAGTGCGAATACAGCATGTGCGGCTCGTTCAGCGTGTCGTGCGGACGCCAAGAGCCTTCGGCGACAAGCTTTCCATGTCGCACGATTACGAAGCCGTGGAGAAATCCGTGGCGGAACCCGTTCGTGGCCGCAGTCTCCTCGCACGCTTCGATCCAGCTGAGAATAGCCCTCGACGAAACGCCCTGCGACTCCGGAGTGGCAACGTTGAACTGCGCCGAGGTTTCCACCGTCACGGACGCGTCACAGCGCATGCCAGCCGCAATTCCGCCCACGATGGCGAGGGCGAGGGAAAGCGCGGTCTTGTCACGGTTGTTCATCGCGTGAATTATACCATTTCTGCCGCGCTCTGTGTTGGCTTTCGCGGCAGATTTTCGTGGTATAATTTTCTCTCGCCCCTCGTGCGTCAGGGGGAGGTGGGTTCGCAGTTCGCGGCTCGCAGGACGGGCGGGACGGGGAGGGGCGGGGGCCAACGCGTGCCGCGGGGGCCAACGCGGGGCGTTGGAAGCAATGCAGTGATCAGCTGCCAGCAGCCAGCGGTCGGCGGTCAGTGGAATAAGGACGGTTCATCCTCATTACTGGTTGTTGGTTGCTGGTTACTGGATACTGGCTGCTGGTTGTTGGCTGCTGGTTACTGGTTGCTGAACACTGAACCGCTTCCGACGCGTCAGCGAGGCAAAGAGTGAAGGCAGGTGCGGTAGAGGCCGTTGGGGCCGAGGACGCCAAAGGACTTGCCGGCCGGGCAGGGCTTGCGGTCCTTCTCCTCCCACTTCTCGAGCAGCGGCGCGGGCGTGTCGGCGCGGCAGGAGCAGATGAACTCGTCGCAGAACGTGTAGGGGACGCGCGCATCGGGCAAAGCGCGGATGCCGCGCTTCACCGCCTCCCACTCGTCGCGGGAAACCATCAGCTCCTGATTCGCCGCGGCGCGTCCGCCGAGGATCACGGGACCGACCTGGATCGTTTTCGCGCCGGAAAGCGCCGCGGCGACGAACATGTCCGCCGCCTCGTGCAGGTTCGCCTTCGTTACCGTAATCGAGACTGCGATCGGCCACTTCAACTCGGACGCCCTGGCGACGACGGCGAGAAGCCCCCGGTAGCTCCTGCGCGTCCCGGTCATCGCACCGTAGGTCTTGAGTCCCTGGAGCGACGTCGCGAGATGGACCTTCCGGCGGCGGAACCGCTTGATCAGCGTTTCGTCGAGGCGGCTCGCATTGGTGAAGAGCGAGAGCCGAGCCCGCGGCAGAATGCGCCGTGCGTGGCCGAGGATCGCGAACAGGTCGCTCCGCAGCAGCGCCTCGCCACCGGTGAAGAGGATGTCATCGACGCCGTCCGCCGCGCATTGGTCCAGGACCGCCTTCCACTGGTCTAAATCAAGCTCGGGTTTCGCGAGCTCGGGGTATTCGTGCCATACGCAGTAGCAATACGGACAGCGGAAGTTGCACTTCGCCGTCAGCTCCAGCGTCAAGT
>JAEIGA010018524.1_pt1 | contig 10610 bp, 12 predicted proteins | sample 9270691 | NCBI WGS metagenome assembly JAEIGA01 (sample SAMN17057246, study PRJNA624740) | gut metagenome | biome: biome; isolation source: fecal sample | host: Bos grunniens | place: China: Xizang | collected 2019 | reverse complement strand
TATTTATTTTAATAATTTTTTCTCTAAATCACTTTTTTCATATTCGGGATCATCTAGAGGAGCATGTGTTTCCCAAATTTTTCTAAAAATAGATTTAATTTTCTTAGATCTTGTGTTTTCTTTGAAAGCATCTTCTCTATGTATCCAAAGCCACATATAGAGATCTTCAATCCTATCTTTGAAATGATTTAAAATTTCTTGTTCATCTTTAAACCATTCTTTAAGAATATCAGCTTTATAATAAATAAATCTAAGCTGTAAAAGTAACTCTAATTCTTCGTCTCCTTCTCTAGTATTAAGAATATCCAATAAAGGGTTATGTTCAAGATAAGAATAACTCCTCGTTTGAAGTGAATCTGTATATCCTATTTTCAATAAACTATTCCCTTCTTTTCCATGAGATCTAATTAAGTATATCATTCTCTTTCTTCCTCCTCCCAAACCGAAGAACTTACTCTCTCATTATTATTATTATTATTATAACTACCTTCATAACTAACTAGATAGGGACCTTCACCACTATGAACAAATATTTGTTGAGTATCTTCTACATAAATCAGATCCCCTATATTTAAATCACTTGGAAAATCTGACTTACTTTTTACTCTTTTGATAGAAACATTATTAATCATAACAAATATAAAGTAAATAGAGGAAGTAAATAGTAAAAATGAAGCAACCGGGCAAATTTGCCCGGTTGCCCTTTATATATTTATCTTAAAGAATTCTTGATTAGAGTTCTTCCCAAAGCCACATATCAGCCAATTCTGCCAAAGCAGCTTCAACTGTAGATGCTTCGATCTTACCATCTGCATCAGCTACAGTAATATCGGCTGCAGGAATACTATCTACCTTAGTAGCAGAAACCTTACCGTTAGCCTGAGATACTGACTTGATGTAACCAGAAACCTGAGACAAGTTCATTGCCTGGATTGCAGCTGCATTAGCATCTGCCAATTCCTGTGCAGCATCAGCAGCATCTTGAGCAGCCTTTTCTGCAGCACGTGCAGTAGAAGCTTCTTCTGCCAAAGCAGTCTTAGTAGCAGCAGCGTTAGCTACAGCAGAAACGCCATCGATACCCTGTTGAAGAGTAGCGTCAGCAGCTTCACGTGCAGACTTTTCATCAGCAACTGCCTTTCTGAATGAACCTTCAACTGTAGCAGCACCATTTACTGTGTTGAGCAAAGTTTCATTAGCACCAGCCTTAGTTTCTACGTTACCCAAACGAGTTACTACACCACCAAATTCACCACCATGCTTAGAGATATAATCTACAATTTCAGCAAATGTATCGATAGTGCTATTATCGCCAGTTACCTGAGTAGCAAATGTATTGATAGCATCAGAGATCTGCTTGCTTACAGAACCTGCAGCTGTACCATTCAATACAGCAATAGCAGCGTTAGCAGCGTCAACATCTGTACGCAAACCTGCATCGATTGCAGACAATTCAGCAGCCTTAGCGCTCAATGCACTTGCAGCAGTAGATTCTGCAGCAGACTGAGCAGCGCTAGCCTTTTCTTCAGCATAAGTCTTAGCAGAAGCCAATACTTGAGCATCCTTATAATCGATTGAACCTGAAGTTTCAGCATTAGCAGTCAAAGTATTCAACTTACCTTGATTAGCAGTAGCAATAGCTGAAACTGGATCTACTTCATTTGTCTTGAAAGTAGTCAACTTATTGTCAATCTGATCAGCTACTGAACCAGCACCGCCAGACAAAGAGTTCAAGTCTTCTGCCAACTTAGCAATACGAGCAAATGCAGAACCATCAGCAGCCGCGTTATCAGTCTTATTACCCAAGTCTGTACGCAAACCACTTTCAGCCTGTTGAGCACGAGTTACTTCATTAGAAATAGCAGTACTGTTACCACCTTCTGCCAACTTAGCACGACTAATTTCTTCACCAAGATCTTCTACGAGGTCAGCAATAGCTGTATCCAAAGAAGACATCTTAGTGTCATATGCACCTTGAGCAACCTTAGCTGCGATAGCTGCATCGAGTTCACCCATCTTAGTGTCATAAGCGCTCTGAGCTACCTTAGCTGCGATAGCTTCGTCCAACTGACCCATCTTAGTATCATAAGCAGTCTGAGCTACCTTCTTACCTACTTCAGTAGTCAAGGTATTGTCAGCTGAGATACGAAGAGCAGCTTCAGCTTCAACAGCATCCTTGATCTGCTTCTTGATAGAGCCTTCTACTGTATCAGCACCATCCAACTTAGTCAACAAAGTTTCATTAGCATCAGCCTTGCTTTGAGCAGCTACAGCCTTACCATCAGCTACGCTAGCAGCACTAGATGCAGCCTGTGCAGCGCCCATAGCAGCTGTATGGTTACTAGATACTGTACCAGACAAAGTTTCGATAGCAGCTTCACGATCTTCAACTTCCTTTTCAATAGCTGCCTTGTTCTGACCAATAGCAGTAGTGTTGCTAGCAATATTCTGCTTGTTAGTGTTATTGTCAGATACCAAACTACCTACAGTAGCACCATTTTCTGCAGCATAGTCTACCAATTCTTTGAAAGTATCGATAGTACCGTTATCAGATACCTTAGCAGCGAATGCATCGATAGCTTCCTTAACCTTATAGTCTACAGAACCTTCAACTGCTTCACCAGAAGTCAGAGTTTCGATAGAACCTTCAACTGCTTCCATGCGAGTATTCATCGCAGTGTTCAAACCAGTTGCATGGCTCTTAGCTTCATTCAAATTATCAGTATCTGCCTTTTCTAATTCAGCGATCTTAGCATCATAGTCAGCCTGAGCAACCTTCAAGTCGATAGCAGCATTTAAGTCTTCTACCATCTGGTTGTAGTCAGTCTGAGCTACCTTTTGGCCAATAAGAGCTTCCAAACCTTGGTCAGCCAAAGCACGTGCACTTTCTTCTTCACCAATACGGTTAGCCAAAGATGCCAATTGAGCAGTTACAGAAGGATCATCTTCACCTTCACCACCGCCTTCGCCCATACCCAAAGCCAATTCGATAGCTTCGATACGAGTCTTATAGCCTGCATCTACCTTACCAAGAGCTTCGATAGCAGCGTCTACATCAGCCTTAACAGCTGCATTGCTAACAGTATTCTTGAAAGCTTCTGACAAACCGAAAGTCAAACCCTTGTTAGTAACATCAATAGTTACTGTCTGAGGGTCAGCTGCAGCAAAAGTAATTACACCGTCACGGCCAGCTGCAGATGCTGTTACATCGCCTACCTTAATAGCAGAGAAGTACTTCAAAGTAGCCAAAGCTTCTTCTACATTACCGAAGTACTTACCATGAGTATATACACATTCACCATTACCGATGAATACAATCTTGTTAGTATATTGAGATTCTAAACCAGCTGCAATAAATTCAGCCTTAGTCTTAGAATAGTTAACAAACATTTTTGCCATATAAAAAATTCTTCTTTTTTGTATATTATTTTGTGTCTTGTAAAAGGAATTAATAGTTAAAATTTATTAATTCCTGGGTTGGGGAAATCTTTATTCTACTACTTCCCAAGACAAAGCTTCTTCTACTTGAGAAGCAATCTTGCTTTCAATAGAATTTTCACCTTCACCATTAAGTTCAGCAAGTACAGCAGAGTTTGCATCAACATCTGAACGTAATTCACTGATTTCTTGAGTATTGATAGCAACTTGACTAATCAAAGTATTGTCAGTACCTTCTACATTACCAGCACCAATCAATTCTTCCAAAATAGTCAAACGATCGTTCTGTACGCTGTCAATTGCTTCGATTGCATCAAGACGAAGATCTTGAGCTGCATCCTTGTCTTCAGTTGCCTTAACACGTACTACTAAGTCACCAAGATCTGCGGCATTTTCAGCTGCATAATCTACTAATTCCTTGAAGGTATCAACTACCTTATTATCTGAAATCTTAGTAGCAAAATCATTAATAGCAAGTTCTACAGCCTTCTTTACAGAACCTTCACCTTCACCGTTAAGAATTACAAGAGCATTTTCATTTTCTTCAATTCTCTTAACAACTTCTTCCAATTCTGCAGGAAGATCTCCCAAGAATGAAATACCATTCTGAATAATTTCCTTTGTATCTGTAGCAAAATAGATACCATTGCCATGAGAAACAATGTTATAGTTTGCTCTTAGGCCTCTAAAATATTTAATCTGCATAAAATATCTCCTTTTAATTTAGTTAGATTTTTACTACTTGATAATTATTAGTGCCTTCGATTCTAACTGACTTATAACCGTTAGCTACAAAGTTTTGTGCAGGATCTTCAGTGTTAGAATTAGATGGGTCATAATTAATGAATGTACCACCATATACGAGGATAGTAGAATCTGACTTATCCTTCTTATTCAATACAAAATACTTACCATTGTAAGGATCTGAACATTCAAAAGTACCACCATAAATCTTCAATGTACCACCATTTACTTCAACGCAAGCATTACCTAAACCTGAAGCATCTGGACCTACATGAAAATGACCTGATTCTACTTTTACATCACCATAAACAACCAAAGCAAGGTTATCACCGCCTTGACCGCCTTCTACCTTACCATTACCACTAATTACTAATTCGGCATTCTTTTCTACTGTCAAACAGAATCCTCCCTTAGCAGTATTACTGATATTGTGGCCACCCAAATCAAGAACAGCACTAACGCCTGACTTAACTACGAAAGACTTGTCTGAACTCATATCTTCAGCCAAAGTCACCATACCACCTTTTTCGAAAGCTTCTGATACTGATCCTACTACATCATTCCAGCCCTGTACATTTTCATGAGCATCATCTGCTCCTGTGAAAGCTGCACCATTTGCTAAAATTTCCATAGTATCTGTAGCAAAATAAATGCCCTGTCCATGTTGAGCTACATCATAAGAACTCTTAGGACCTCTAAAGAATTTTATCATGTTTAAATTGTGTTTAAGTTAAAATTATTTAACATCTACCCATACCAATTGTTCGTCACCGTCTTGATCAAATACTTGATATTCATCAACTACGGCATCTTCAACTGTAATAGGGCCTACCTTTTTTGCTTTAAGAGAAGTAACGATGTAATAAAGGCCTTCATCTTCTACAAAAACAAGCATTCCTTTCCATGGAGAAGGAATCTTTTCCATTTCAGAAACATTGGAAATTCTTTCCCCTACACGAGTTGGAGTATTTCTTGCAGAAACAATGAACCCTTTATCAGTAGAGTTACCTTTATTAAAATCTGTTGCCATGTTTCTCTATTTCTAATTAAGCAATATAAATATAATATCCGTCAGCCCCTACTGTCTGCAACTCGATAAACATCTTATATACGTTACCAGAAACACTCAAAGTGTTTTGACCATTGCAGCCAAATAAAGTTTCATCAAAAGCTACCATTGAACCGATACCGTTGTCACGATATCCCTTCAATGCAGAACTTTCTGGGATGAGAATGATAACCACATCATTTTCCTTTACTGGAAGCAAAGTCTTACCCATTGCCTTAACATCCACTTCTTTCAAACCAGCTGCTAATACGTCAGCTTCAGTAATAGCGCTTATAGAAGTCATTGTTTCAGAAATAGGCATGGTACCATACATAATCTTACTGGTACTTGGAGTTGGAGGAACTACAGGATCGTCTTCTGGTTCATTACCTTCACCACCTTCTTGGCCTGGACCGTCTGGATTTGGGTTTGGATTTTCTGGATTAGGATTTTCTGGTTCACCACCTTCTCCTTCTTCATTACCACCACCTTGTCCTGGATTTTCCGGCTCACCACCTTCTGGTTCATTTCCGCCTGGCTGTTCTGGTTCTTCTACTTCAGGAATAGATGGTCCTTCAGGATATACAATTTCAGAAACGGGACCAACAGTAACTAATACTTGTGTAGAAACACCAGAAGGCCATTGACAAGTTACATAGGTTTGGCCAAGAGATACATTAGCTTTTAAATTACCTTCTTCATCGACCTCAACGATACTTGGATCTTCTGATACATAAGTAATCTTATTAGCTTCTTCACTTACTTTTTCATAAGGACGTTCAAGAATCAATTCAAACATATCCGAATTGATCTTACCATCTTCTGCTTTTACTACAGGATTTTCGATGAATACTCCCTTTACATCATTATAGTTCTTAGGGTCGATGATCTTATTTTCTTCATCTTCACCTTCGATAAGATTATGATACAATTCCTCACGCTTCAAACAAGTATGCTTGTAACGAACAGGATCGATATCAAGAATATCCATTGAATTTTCTCCTAAATTATCTGCATACATGTTAACTGCTTCGCCAGTTAACGGATTATTAGCAATATACATAATGTCTTTAGAAATTTTTAACAATCAATAAAAGAGAGAAAAGCCATTTCTGACTTTTCTCTTTCTCTGAATTTTAATAATAATTTTCCGGTAAAATCACTGTGTCAATCAAGATTTCCTCTTCACTCACTTTGTTTTCAATAACTTCTGCATCTACTTCTTCAGTGGATACTGGTAAGACGAGTTCTTCTACCGGATCTCGACGGAAAAAATAATTTCCCATATCTATAACTAGGTTTTAAGGTTAATAATTCCATCCTACGGGATGATTGTTAATTAATTTCTCTTATATAAGGACTTCATGGGTTTTGAATTTTTCCTTACATATTCCTAGTTTTACCTAACAGAAAGAAAATGAAAATAAAAGAATAAAAATAAGGGTGGGGAAGGAAAAAGAAAAAAGAGGATTAATTTCCTCTTCTTTCTCTTTACCATATACTATCAACCATATCTTGAAATATTTCTCTACTTCTATTTTCAGGAGTATCAAGATAATTAGAAATTGCTTTAAGCTGTTCTTTCGTAGCTTTCTGAGATGCTAATTCACTAGATAAGTCTAAGTCGACAAAACATCCATATACACTACCAAAAACAGAGTCTGCCAAGTCTTTTGATTTATCAGGTACACGATTTCCGTCTTCATCATATAGATATGATGTTACTGGATCATGATCAATTTTCCCCTTTAATCTATCTATTACTTTTAACTTTAATACTTCATTCTTAAATCTTTCATTCTGTGCAAACTCCACCTGATCTGCAGCAATAAGAGATTTTACAGTATTATAAACCTTATCATTACGATCGACAGAAAGATAATCAACACTAAATCCAGCACGTAAGAGATCTTGTTTTAGACCTGCACTAGCAAACTGGTCAAATGTAATTTTCCCAATTGTATATCCATCATCTCTTAGGTCATTAAAAAAATCTAAGATTTGATACAAAGGAGTTTCCTGTCCTTCTCTTCTTGAAAGACCTAATATAATTGGAACAGAGAATTTAGGGACCTTTACTCCATCTGCCGATTTAATCCACTCTTTAAAGTAAGCAATACTAAGTCCACAAATGTCATCTACCAGTGCTAAGTCAAGATGACAATAAAGAATACTTTCCTTCGGAATAGCATCAATACCATTTTCTACTTTATAGAGTATTTTATCTTCTTTGTCATAGAAGTCCAGAGTAACGACATCTGTATTCATTTTTGGGATTTTAAAAGACTCCAAAAAATGTTCTGGAAATGGGAGAAAAAGGTTTGTTGCCATCACAGAAATACCTGCTTTATCTTGTAAAAATAGAATAGGGTCCATTTTTGCATTAGGATAAAGTTCCATAGGACAAGTTAAAATTCTATCTGGATCTAGATCCATAGATATTTTCTTTCCTTCTTCTAAAATTTGAGGAGTATGTAAAGCATCTCCTGCATACATCTTAAACGACCCCTCATTAAAGTAGTACCCTTTATGTGCTTTTGCTTCCCAAATAGATGCTCTCTGATACCTAAACTGATCTCCCATAGGGTTTTCACGAATAAATTTACTTACTATATCGTCCTGATCTTTTGCAGAAGAGTCAATAATTACATAAGTAAACAAATTCTTTCCTCCTTGAAAACGTGATTCTTGTCGAGAGAATGCCTGAGATAATTTATATTTAGCTATTTCTTCAGGTAAGAAAGCTAATTCTGACAATAGATATCCACAAATATCAAAACCAATCGTAGCATTTCCTCTAGCACCATCTGGAATTAGTGCAATATCATGTGCTTTAAGTGTATTTCTTTGAAAGAAAGGAGTATTATCCATTACATTAAGAATAGGTTCAATAAAACCATTATAGGCTTGATCAGATGTTTTATGAAGATAAGAAAAACCGATCGACTTAACATGGGTCATACCTAAAGTTTTCCATGGATCTTTAAGTTTCATCAACTTCATAATTGAATAAAGTGATATAATGGTAGAACAAAAAGATTTACCACAACCAATTGCACCAGTAAGGCCTAATGCTTGCCAACGTATATGAATAGGATCCGGAAAATATTCTTTTAAAAAATTTCTCCAATATGGATATAGACCTGGACCAATACCATCAGGTCCACCAAGATAATACGGAGAATCAAGAAATTCCTCAATTGTAGGAGGAAGTTCTTTATATCCAAGAAGATCAGCCTCAATAAGTAATTTATCTTTTTCAGATAAACGTAAAAATGCAGGATCTTGCATAAAATCCTGCATACATGTGTCATATTTATTTATCAATTCACTCATTTTTCTCTTCTTCTATTTAAAAATAAAGAATCTATAAAGAGTAGATAATAAAACCGGTTAAATCCTTATAACTGAATGCTAATGGGCATTTTCTTGATTAATTCTTTGTAAGTTTGAAGACGGTTACTCCCACACTGTGAAGTGTGGGAGTAATATTTTCTTTCCCTTAAAACTCTTTTATTAAAAAATAAATGCAAGTGTTTATTATTGGGACCCCTTACGAAACTGCAGTAGCATTAGATAAAAGAAGATTAAATAAACAAATAATAGAGCTAGGACAAATTATTGATGCTATCAATGCTCGAATTCACACAAGAAAAAAGGTTGCATGGATCAACCATCCAGTAACTAAAATGTACCAGGATCATATTGAGTGGCTTTATAATTATGGAGAAGTTTTAGATCTAGTAAGATTAGGGCATACATGGGATAATAGCTATCTTCTTCAAAATACAAATGCTGAAGCAATGTTAAAGAAACCTTATTTTCACTGTCAAGAATTTTTTGATCAAATGAAAAGAAGGCTCTACACAAAAGATAAACAATATTACTCTCAATGGTCGAGTCTAGGTGAAAGCAATATTAATTGGTATTTTGTAGATGGAGAATGGATTAAGTATGAAAATGGAAAAAGAATAAAGTAACTATATCGACTAATAAAAATTATGAATAAAAAATTAATAATTCATCCGGAAGACCCTAGTACAGATTTTTTGAAGATATTTTATCCGAATGAATCTGCTATAATTGAATGCCCAGGAAATTCAAAACTTCGCAAAATGATACAAAAAGCAGAAGAGATTTGGCTACTTGGACATGGAACAGAGTGGGGATTACTAGACATGCACAGTAAATTTGGAGTTTTAGAAATAGTTGGTTCTAAACATATCGAATTCCTAAGAAATAAAAAAGTAATTGGAATTTGGTGCAATGCTAATATCTTTGCTGAAAAATATAAACTTACCGGATTATTTTCAGGAATGGTAATTTCCGAAATGCAAGAAGCTCTTGACTGGAATATACAAACAACTGAGGAAGAAATAGAGAGGGAAAATTTAAATTTTGCAAGTGATCTAAGTAATTGTATAAAATATGCTAACCATCTTTCTGAAGTTCCCGAAATGATGAGAAAAAGATTAGAAAAAGAGAACTGCAGTGATTTAGTAAAATTTAATTATGAATCTATCTATTGGATAGAAAATGGGAACGATTCAGGAGATATTAAGATTTATAATATATAAAACGATTATAAAGAAAATAGAAGGGAAAATTTTCCCTTCTATTTTTATTCTTTCCTCAAACTTCTTTCAATTTGCTTTCTAAAATAATCAATTTCTTCTTGATCTGTAATTTCTTCAAATACTACATCAAAACTTCCATCACAGTTAGGATCTGCATATAACTTTCCATCTTTACCGAGTTGGTACGTCCCTTCTCTTGCAATATTCATTTCTGCATATGGAGTTAAACGATATTTTTCAAATTCTTCCCCTGCATCCTGGAGCCAAATGTAATCATCATTTTCCCAACCTCTCTTACCGTGTCTATAGAAAATTTCATAAATAAATTCATAATCTTCTCTATCTTCAGGAAGACCTAAGACTCGAATAATTGTATCTTCATCTTCATTGATGAAATACTTCCCCTTCAAATTTTCATAATCAGATCTTGGGACAATAAAGAAATTCTCCGTCACTTCTTCAATATAGTCCTCAATATAGTCATACTTTTTACCATCCACTTCAATTACTGTTGTAATTTCTTGTGGCAAATTTTCGAGAGACTGCTTCAAACATTGAAGTCTAAAAAATGAGTAGTTCTTAATTGAATTATTCTCTTCCATATTCTTATAATTTTAATATTACAATTACGAGGATATTAAGGGGAAAATTAGTATCTCTGGACAATTAGAACCCAATGATCCAGGAGAATTTGACATAATGATAAATGATTCTTCATTTAGGAGAATGAAAATAAATTATAAGATTCATAAAAGAAGGTCCAAAGAAAGCCTTATAAATATATTACATAAATGCATTAAAGATAT
>JAEIGA010018523.1_pt1 | contig 10611 bp, 23 predicted proteins | sample 9270691 | NCBI WGS metagenome assembly JAEIGA01 (sample SAMN17057246, study PRJNA624740) | gut metagenome | biome: biome; isolation source: fecal sample | host: Bos grunniens | place: China: Xizang | collected 2019 | reverse complement strand
CCTCAAGCCAAGCCTTTCTTAGCTTAGGAGGAAGAGCTTCCAACTGTTTTATATAGTCAGGCTGACTCTCCATCAGCACCTTATTATCTGTTACAAGGGATTGAATGAAGGTGTAGTCTTCCGCATCCTCTCCATCCTCATAACGTTTGTCTATGAATATGCGTTTTATGTATCCATGACCTTGCCCACCGGGATTGCAAGTGTAGTAGACTCGCTTCGGGAAGTCATTGACACCACGAAGACAAGCTGTTATGGTCTTCATTTGGTACTCAGAGAGCTGTGTAGCCTCATCCAAGAAGATTACATCGTACTCAACACCTTGTAAGCGGTCTAAATCTTTGTCATTGTCACAGTAGGTAAAATTGATTGTAGAGCCATTGGAGAACTTAAGCACCTTATCCTTGTCATTGTACTTAGCGATGCCAAGCAGCTCTTTACGAAGGATATTGATGTGGTTATTGATAAGCTCAGGATAGGTTCTACGGACTATAAGGATACGGATGCCTGCGAAGTTAAGAGCGAGGAGCTTCGCCTTGGTACGAACTGACCACGATTTGCCACCACCTCTTGCCCCACCGAATCCGATGTGCTTCGTTTTAGCCTTGAGGAACTGTTTCTGCTTCTCACTTGGAGGAGATATGACTACCTTCATTCGCTGTACTCCTCCGCTTCAGAGGCAATATGCACCTCAATATTCTTGGAGGTATCGTCTGTATCAGCCGACTTCTCAAGGTTTCTGATCCGAGCCTCTTGCTCTCTCATATCAGCATCGGACTTGAAGCCTTTAATCTCCTTAAGGTCTTTTACTGCTGATGTCAGATGCTTTATGGATTGAGTATCGAGAGGGACTTCATCCACAAGTTCAGATATCTTGCTGAGGAGCTTATTCGCAACGTCAATAATGTCTATAGCTTTTTCGGCATCTTTATCACTCAAGGACTCAACGATTTTTGTGGTAGTCCTGTGTTCTTTTTGTTGTCTCAGTTTAAACCACTGTTCGTCCTTGGCTCTTGTCTTCAGAGTATTAAAGGACACTCCATACTTTTCGGCAAGCTTCCTGTAGCTCGTTCCGCCTGCGATATACTCTGCTTTGATTCTTTTCCAATCCACAAGAAGCCTCCCTTCTGATTTGATGACACTATGATAGCAAATATAAAATTAAAACCTGTACCTTACTAAGCAAAAAAATTGAGAGGAGACTTTCGCCTCCCCTCTTGTCATACTTCTTTGATGCGGATACTATGTACTGCAAGCATTAATTTGCGTTTAATCCGGTATGCCTCAGTCCTAACACCCTTAGCATCCTCGACTATGTTCTCGCCTGTCTTGGTAATGGTATAGACGAAGTCGGCATAATACGAGCATTCCTTCTCAAGACACTTCACACCATCCTTGAGCCTCTTTCCGTTCTTGGAGAATCTCGGATAGGTCTCGTACTGAGTCGGGATCAGAACGTACTTGACCTGCTGTCTCAGGTTGCATATCTCGCCTGCCTTCTCAAGCAACCTAAGCTGCGCCAATCGTCTTGCTTCCTTTCGGCTATCACAGCCGTTGGTCTTAATGTTTTTATACTTGTTATATGTCATCGTCAACACCATACTTTCTATTAAGCATTTGATGTATGAGGCATTTACGGCACTCATGGACACGATAGCAGAAGGCTCTCTTATATGCCTTTCGCTCGTTCTCGGAGTCAAAGGTTAGTGTTACCACATTCCCCTTGCAAACACCCTCACACCGTATTATTGCGCCCTTCTTTCGTTGGATTTCGGTATTCACACCTAATGAATACGGACAAGCAACGTACCTCTCGTCTCGCTCCGGCACACTTCATCACCTCCTAAGAACTGCTTGATTTGTTTCGGATCGTCTCGATGAAAGCTAACTGATTCTTCAGCTCCTCTTCGCTCATTTTCTTATCGCAAGAAGCATGGTAAATCAATCGCCCTTCCTGATATACCTGAATGTGATTATCCGTGGCTTGGACGATGGTAAAGCCGTTATGCTCGATAACGGTAGGTTTTATCTCGCTCTCTACCCATTCGTACCTCTTAAGGCAAAATACACAGTGATCCTTCTCATAAGCATACTCGTTGCAGTATGGGCAGAGAGGAACGCAGATTCCCCAATCCTCAGTCCATTTAACTTTCTTCATGTGCCACCATCACTCCCTCATCATCTTGTATATGATAACCGCAATCAGAACAACGAAGGCTCCGATGGCGGCAACACCTGCAACGTAGCCTAAAATACCGAGAATCAATTTAAGTGTTTCCATCGCCCTGCATCTCCTTTGCGATTTGGTCTATCTTTTTCAATATGATGTCAAAGCCGAACAAGCCACGATGGTCAAAAGCTTCTTTCAACCTCTCCTGCATCTTACGCACGGTCTCGGCTTTTAATAGGTTCATGCCTGTATATTCTTCATATCGTGAGAAGGCTTTTCTCAACTGCTCGTTCTCTTCAGTGAGCCTTTCCACCTGTTTACCAAGCTCAACCACAATAATTGTTTTTTCAGCGCACAGTTCTGCAAGCTTTTTGTTATCCTCGTTGAGTCCCTTTATGGCATTGAGGCAGGCTTTGGTTGTATCCTTATCCAACACACAATTACCCATATGGGTAGCTACCTTTTCGTACCATTCAAGGGTTCTTATTAACTGTTCAATCGTTTCCTGTTCCATTTTCAAGTTCCTCCTTAACCGCCTTCAATGCATCTAAGTATCCGTCCCAATAGACGATGCCCTGTACCGAGTCTTTTTTGTAAGCCTCGTTTCGCTTTAGCTTTGCATATTTAATGAGTTCTTCGATGCTCATTCCTCTATCACCTCTCCTTCAAGCCAATACTTTACAGTCTGAATATCACTCGCATCATAAAGGCAAGGATCACTATCGAGTTTAACAGGGCATTTCCCACCGTGGTTTCGCTTGCATCTAACGCATATATAGTGGTCGCACTCGGTGATGATGTGGCTCTCACCCAATTTAACCAAGAATGCTGCCATTTCATCCACAGTCATTTCTTTGAGTCGGTCAAAGTTGGTTACAATCGGCTTCGTATATCCTGCCCTGAGAGCATACGCATATATGCGAACTACCCTTGAGCATATCTCTTGGCAACGGCTCGGAGAGAGACCGAATTCTCTTCCGATACTCTCAAAGTCCACACCGCCCAATCGCATCTCGCAGATAGCTCTTGTGCGCTCATTGTCTTTGAAGCGGTTAGTCTTATCGCAGACATAATCTATGGCTTTTTGGGTAAGCTGCTCTCTCATTCCCCATCCTCCGTGTATTTCTTTTTGAGTTCGTCTATCGCATTACTATCGTGTTTGTGGTACAGTTTGCCTGCCTCTCGCATTACCTTGTATGTGTGTGGTGCAAGTTCTCTTATTCGGACATCTGCGATTTCTTTAGCCTGTTCTAATGCTTTTTCGATCTCCTCAAAAATCTCCCTCGCAACCTCGGAAGCCTTGCGGTTATAGCCGTTGATGTAGCCTTTATCGTATTGTCCTCGGTCATATTGCAGAGCCTTAATAAGCTCGTCCTTGTCAACGGTGATGCCTTGCTCTTGAATGGCTTTACAAATGCCGATTTCCTGCTCTATCCTCATCTGCCCCATGAGAAGCTTTATGGGCGACTCGTACCCTAAGATATCTATATCCTGCTTCGGGAAGAGCTTTTCCACGGACTCTTTGCTTATACAATATGCTCTCTGCTTATCTCTGCTCATGATTTTTCCTCTCTCCTATTTAAAATTATTTGAACATTCTTCAAAGCTCTACCATGTGTGGTTGTTGCCCATCCATAATTTCTTTGATATAATGAAGCAACATCTTGCAATGTGAAGCTTTGAACATAGATTTTGTGAAGGACGTCATATTCAATAGTGTCAAGCTGCTCTATGACACTTATGACGTCTTTTTTTGTTTTTATAAGGTTTTCAACATCCTTTTGGATTTCGGCTTCCAAGTCCATGTATTTGCAAATAGCATTTTCTTTGCTCCGGGGATTGTGTGAAGATGCCACCCTTTCCCCAAACATGTTGGCAGTTGCGCTTGTTGAAATATCCTTCCATTGTTGAATCTCTGCCAACTTGTTTTCAATGAGCTTATCAAACTTCCTTATTTTCAACAAGAATTCTTTCGCTTGCATAAGTATTCCCCCCTTTTCTTGTATTCTTCAAAAGTCTTGCATTGAGAAAAAATGATTCTATTGTTCACCCATCCTTGAAGCTTCCAGCAAAATTCAAAATGCTTTATTTGTTGAAACGTGTATTTGTTCAACAATTCGGTGATAGGCTTCATTTTAATTGGTTTGCCGTTCTTGTCGCTTTCCGTAAAGTCACCTTTGTTATATATCATTACATAAGGGCTAAAACCTAAATCACGTAATGAATATATTCTTTCAAGGTCTTGTTCAATGGTAGTGTTAAAATTACAGAGAATGAACACACCCAATTTTCTATAATCAATCCCGGTGATATCCTTGAACATCTTGAATTTGGGAAGAATCTTGTCTTTGTCTTCGTACCTATCCCATGCGAAATGAATGTTTTTCAGTTTTATTTGCTTCAACATTTCTGCCTTTTCAGGTGTCATCAAGCGAATGTCAAGTCCTTGATTTATGTCAACCCATGCTTTGCTATCAATGAGCTGTTGAAGAAGGTCTTTCCATTGTCTGCATGCAAGAATATTAGGGTCACAAAGCACTATGTTTTTTTGACCGTTCCAAAATTCCTTCAAATCAGCAACCTTGAATGTCCTTCTACCTTCTTTTGCTTCGACATGGCAAAAGCTGCATCCCCTCGGACATCCTCTTGATAAAAAACCATAGGCAGTGTCAGTAATTCCATAAAGGGAGTAATCAGGGAATATGTGTTCAATCTCTGGTGGAAGTTCTTTGTCCTTGCTTTTGTCAAAGACCTCTTTCCCATCTACAAGGCTGATGCAATATCCGCTTCCACCTTTTATGATTTCATCTGCATCAATGTTATACATAAAATCGGGTGTGAAGCTGAAGACTTTGGACATATAAACCTTGTCCATGTGACCTGAAAACATAGGGTCATACCATTCCACTGAATCACCTTGTTTTTTGTGCCATGCAGAAATCTTCATCAATGGGATGTTTGGGTAGTTATGCCCATCCACATCAATTAAGCCAATTTTCATTCGTTATTGTCCCCCCTTCCTTTTAAGATAGCTTTTTCTTTAGGTCTTCAGCTCTTTGCCGAAGCGCTTCATCATCCGCTAATGTCTTTGTTGACTTTAGGAATGACCTATCGATTGCACGTTGCATGGCTTCTTCGGGGTCGAAATCTCCGTACCGGTCTTTTTTCTTTCCGATACTTTTCTTGCTTACCTTAGAGTCTTCCTCATACCACTTGAGTATGGTTTCGTAATGATTTTTAACGTGGGCATTCTTCTCGATGATGAACGTAGCAAGCCTGTCCACATACCGATTGAACGCATCCAATCCGAGCCTATCCATAAGGTCACCTAACTGACGATCTGTTAGGTAGACCACACCCTTCCCCAAAGAGCCTCCTACGAGTTTAAGTATGTCCTCTTCGGCTGCCGTGGCGGTGGCGAGGTCTTCCTCTACATCTACGTCTTCTCTGATCTTATCTTTTCTTTTCTTTTCTTCTCTACTCTTATCTAATGCGTTACGTTGCGTTACTGTAACGTTACACGATAAAGATTTCTGCTTTTCTCTATGCTTGGCAACTCTTAACCTTGTTTGCTCCCGGATTTCGTCAAGCTTGTCAATGCTCTGATGCTTCTCCCAATTCGGAATGGTTACAGTATCGTTGATGATCTCAATCATTCCAAAGTCCTCAAAGGTCTTGAGAGCGAGTCTTACAGTATTGAGAGGTCTCCTGAAGACGGTTGCAAACATCTCGTCCGTGTAAGGCATCCTACCCATAAGAAAGACTCCGCTATTATTCTGCTTGCCTGCGAGACAGAGCAGCTTAAACCAAATAACGATGATGCTATCCGCATCGGGCAAGGTCTCGATCATAAGAGTCTTTTCATCATCGAATACATCGGTAACGATTTTTATCCACTTGACTTCAGCCATCTGCAAGAATCCTCCTTCCCTCCTGCTTCTTATTGATTAAAAAATTCCTCTGAATGTTCTTGCTTCGCCACTTCAGGTATTCCTTGCAATTGGAGTGGCAGGTCGCACACCTCTTGGGAGGAGTACAGTCTTTACAAGGGCATATGTTCTTGGGCATTATGTATCACTTTCCTTTCTGATTGCCTCATTTGCTATATTCGCTTTGGATTCCAATGCGGAAATTATTATCCTGTAGTATCGGTGGATTTCAGTACATCTCGCCTCGTAACCTTCTTGATAGCCTTCTTTGTAACCGTCTGCCCTTCCTGCATAGTAGGACTCCCTCCTCGCATTAACCATTAAAGGATGGTTATGTCTGTTTACCTTGGACATTATGTGTCACTCTCCTTTAGAAAGGAAGGTCACCATCGTTGGGGACTTCTTCAAACTGAGAGGGATTTGCACCGCCATAAGCAGTCGGTACATGTGTAGAAGGCTCAGGTTTTGCCTCTGTGGTGCTTTCACTGTTGCCCACGAATGAAACCTCATCCGCAACCACTTCCGTTGCGTTTCGTTTGTTGCCTTGGTTGTCTGTCCACGTTCTTGTCTGAAGCTGACCGCATACAAGAATAGGCTTGCCCTTTTTAAAGTAGCGAGACACAAATTCTGCGGTCTGTCTCCAAGTCTGAATGGTAATGAAATCGCAAGCCTGTTCGCTATCTTTTGAGAATTTTCTGTTAACTGCGATGCTGAAGGAGCATACCGAGATGCCCGATGTGGTCTGTTTGAGTTCAGGATCGGATGTCAGATTACCGATAAGAATTACTTTATTGAATGATGCCATTTTTTAACCCTCCAACTTATAAATATTAAAATGAATCTTGCCGAAGCGATTGGTAGAAGTGCCTTTTTCGCTTGTGATATTGTATCCGAGCCTCTTCAGCTCAACGATACGAGCAGGGAGTTCAACTATGCCATACTCGCCCATAGCCTGCGCCCTTGTAAGTGTGCCTACGTTCTGTAAGTGCCAAAGGATGATGTCTCTCTGAGTTAACTTGGTTTTGGTTTCCATATCGCACCTCCTACGATACAATGAATTCGTCAGCCGAAATGACTCGGCTCAGTTTCTTGGTCTGTCTGCAATAGGCACACTTCTCGCATCGAGGTGCTTCAAGTTCGCCTCGCTTGTATGCATCAATGATGCCTATCTCGTTCTTGATGATAGCCATTGCGGAATCAATCCACGTCTGAGGTATTTGGATGACCTCAAAATCGGGATCGGTCTCCTTGGTTACCGCACATATGTAGAATGGGAGTTTATTACCCTCTATGGCTTGGTATATTGCAGCTTGGTAATCATACCCCCAATACTCGATAAAGCTCTGCCTGATGCCTCTCTCCTCGTTCCAAAGAGGCTGAAAGTCCTTGATAACCTTGAGATCAACGATAGCCTTACCTTTGTGGTAGGAGTCCATCTTGATTTTGAACGGCACACCTTCGATCTCGCCTGTGCGGATCGCTTGCTTCTGACCGCCCATATATTTCATAAACAGCTCGTCACGGCTTACCCTTGCTATGATCTCGTCAGCCTTGATATACTCAGACTTGAGAGTACCGTCCTTCTTGAATATTTCGGGATGCTCTGCCTTGAAGGTATCAAGAGTACCCTCAAACCAAGAGTCTACATACGAGCCTATAAGGAGCGAAGTGGACTCTTCTCGCTTCCACTCTCCGTTCAGCTCAGCCAAAGCCTGTGCAGGGCATCTGAGGAATGATTTGAACTGAGATGATCCGCAGTAGTTTTTGTTGTTGTTTTCCGAAAAGTAATTAAAACGATTTACAGCCATATTAAAGTACCCCCTTGTCCTCATTCTCGACAGCCTGAGCCGCATTCGTTGCACACTCGGAGCAGAGCATCCTACCGTACTTGGCGAGGGTATGCTTTGCTACAACCTCTGCTGAAGTCTTGCCGTAGCCTTCTATCTTCTTGCCACAGTCGGCACACTTGAGTTCCTTCTCCACAGGAAGGAACGGTCTGATGCGGAGCGCATCCCATACCTCACCGAAGGCTTTTACCTTCTCGGTATATATCTGAATCTTTCTGCCTGCCCACTCTTCGATGTAGGGAGTCTTGAACAGCTTTGCGATGGTCTTATTGTTGGTTGCGTTAAGGATCATCGGCTTCACATTCTCAACGAAGTGTATTACCGAGCAAATCTCTTTCTTACCGTCTGATCCTGTGACCTCTTCGTTACCTACGGTCTTGATGGTTACAATTAAATCCTGCCCCGGTTCAAGTGCATAAGATCCCAAATAATCAGGATTCATGAGCTTCTTCCAATGAGTTAAAGTGTTAGACATTTCTATCTCTCCTTTCGATGTTGAATATTAAGACTTGCTCCCATGCTTCACTGAGTGAGTCGAATACTCTCTCGGTAACTCCGTATTTTACGGTGTGTTTACCATTCTTTGATCTTAAAGTAATCATTTTTATTTCCTTTCTGATTTTAAAAGCCTTGCCGCCGACTCTGCTATCCGAGCCATCCGTCTCTTTCTCTCCTCATCGGTTAGGATCGGAGAGTAAACCTTTGCAACGATGCCGGGATAGGTAAATGTCTTAGGCTCTGAGTATGTGTCCTTTCCTCTCATAAAGAACTCCTTTTAAGCATTTGGTGTATCATATGCAGCTTAGGGATGCATTGCTACACTATTTGTATAAGTTTATTTTTTCTGAACTTATACGGTAAAAAAATATAGATGTATATCCTTAACAGCTATATTCAGGACATTACAAATTGCGATCATCTCAACGGATGTAAAGTAATTTTGGTTGTTGAGTTTCGCACTCAAAGTTCCCTTGCTGATGCCAATGGCTTTTGCAAGAGCCGCTTGCGAAAAACCGCACTCTCTAATTCTCCCCAAAAGTTTAGAGTGATTGAATTTCATCGTGTCCCCCTCCTTTCTTAGTTTATTTTTCCTGAACCTTTTAAGTAAAAAAATAAAACTGATTTCGAGCTATTATTTGACCGTTAGTTCAGGACTTCTGAACTAAGTATAGCACCATTGTCGAAATTTGTCAATACCTTATTTGAATTTTTCTGAACTTTTTTCAATTTTTCGGCATCAAAGGGTTGATTTTTCTAAACTTTAGTGTTATTATATTATATGGAAGGAGGTGATAAAAATGGAAGATGGTAGGCAAGCAACTTGCGGAGATAGGATTAAGCAAGCATTACGCATTAAAGGTATGAGACAATCTGACCTATGCCAAATTACTAAGATCCCTAAAAGTGCTATCAGTCAATATGTGAGTGGAGCTTTTGAGCCTAAGCAAGACAGGATATATCTTATAGCTAAAGCATTAAATGTTAGCGAAGCTTGGCTTATGGGATATGACGTTCCAATGGAAAGACAAAAGCCTCTCCCCAACGATGAGAGAGTAAGTCTCACCGAAGGAGAGAAAGTATTGCTTGACCTATTCAACAGAGTTCCTGAAGATAAGCAGCAGCTTGTCCTTCAAATGATTCGTGCTGCTTTAGGAAACCTATAATAATAGTGGCTGCGGTCATCAAAGCCAATTCAGGGTTATCGTTTTCACGAATAAGTGTAAGCAGTTCAATTTCGTTATTTGTCATCTACTGTATCTCCTTTCGGAACATGTGTTCGGCTTTTTCTCTTATAATTCAATATTAGAATTATTATTATGAAAAGTCAACATATTCCGACAACGTTCCTTCAATTTTCTTGGATGTATTTTAATGGAAGGGCGATACAAAGTCAATTATCAAATATGAAATTTCCTATATCATATTTGAATTTTTACATATCAAATTTGATTATTTTGCTTTCAAATTTGATTATTTTTAAGAAAGGTAACAAAAAAATGCCATATTTAGAGAAATTTAAGGAAGCAAGAGACGAGAAAAAGCTTTCAAATGCAACAATCGCTATGCTTTCAAACACTTCACTCCCAACGGTTACAAGATTTTTTCAAGGTAATGGAAAAAGACTTTCCGTTGATACCGTAGCTTCAATCGCCTCTATATTAGATGTATCGTTAGATGAAGCGTTTGGTATCGGTACACCTACACCTGTGCAGAAGCCACTCGATCCGAACGTTGAAGCAATTATTACATCTTATACGGAGCTAATGAAAGAAAAAGATGAGCGCATAAAAGAGCAGACCGATAGGTTGCTTGAAATGGAAGAAACCATTAAACAGTTGCGAGTGGATAAAGTAAAAATGCAGAAGGAAAAAGCAAAGGTAACCACATTTACATTTGCGCTCGGTGCTTTTATTTTAGTGTTTTTATTATTCGACCTGATGAACGGTCACTTCGGATTTTTCAGGTATTAAATTATTTATTGTATTTTAGAGGTATAAAATATGAGTGACAACGATGAAATTATTTTTTCCGAGGATTGGACAGAAGAAGACGAAAGGCAATATCAAAGGGAAAGACAAAAGGAATTGTACCTGTTTCTAAAAAACGAATTAGAACAGGCAAAGCAATTATCAGCAAAACATAGAAAAAAAGATAAAATATATTTAAT
>JAEIGA010018522.1_pt1 | contig 10611 bp, 9 predicted proteins | sample 9270691 | NCBI WGS metagenome assembly JAEIGA01 (sample SAMN17057246, study PRJNA624740) | gut metagenome | biome: biome; isolation source: fecal sample | host: Bos grunniens | place: China: Xizang | collected 2019 | reverse complement strand
GCCTTCTTTTCGTCCGACAAACGCTTGTTACCAATGAGCAATGCTTCACTCTTCATCACTACTTCCACTTCCTTCAAACGGTTGCTCACCAAGGTAGAACCTGAACTGACAATATCAAAAATTGCATCCGCCAAACTAATACCCGGAGCAATTTCTACCGAACCGGTAATGACATGAATATCGGTCTTGATTCCGTTCTTATCCATGAAAGTCTTCAGGATACCCGGATACGAAGTGGCAATCTTACGACCTTCGAACCACGACAAGCCCGGATAATCCACATCCTTAGGAATAGCCAACGACAAACGACACTTGCTGAATCCCAGACGACGGACGATTTCAGCATCTTCATTACGTTCTACAAACTCATTCTCGCCTACGATACCCAAATCAGCAATACCACTGGCCACCGATTGAGGAATATCATCATCACGAAGGAACAATACTTCGATAGGGAAATTGGAAGCTTGGACAAGCAAAATTCTTTTGGAAGAGGAAATCTTGATGTCGGCTTCCTGCAACAAAGCCATTGTTTCTTCGAACAAACGGCCTTTAGATTGTACTGCAATTCTAAGCATATTATTTCTTTATATATTATTTCCGTTAATAAAAAAGGCTTACCTTCATCGGCAAGCCTTCCTGTTATCATTGACTACAAAATCATCAGCCCACCGAATCAATCGTTGGAACAATGGTGATGATATGTAGTTTTTCTTTGCATTATTCTTTCCTTTAAATTTGCGACAAATGTAAAGCGTTTAATTTATATACGCAAATATTTATCAGAAAATATTTACTTTTTCTTTCAATTTAACGTATTTAATATTCATAATCCACACAAGCGCGGTCTTGCTTGACATCTTTCAAAATACCGGCTGCAGCTATATGATCGGGGTGCGCCGCATAGTACTTTACATCATCCAATGTATCGAACTCACTTTCCAAACAGATATCCCATGTTTCGGTTTCGTTCATATTCAGTCCCACAAAGACCTTACGGATAACGTCTATTTTTTCAGGCAACGCTTCAATAGCAGATTTGAAACGGTTCATAACTTCATATTTTTCTTCTTTCGAAAGAGTTTCTTTCAATTTAAACAATACAATATGCTTTACCATCATTTGATATTTAATTAATTTATTCTATTTTTGCCAATGCTCATTTAGGAAAACATGAACGAGCATGCAAATTTAATTGTTTTTATTTTTAAAGCCATCAGTATTTATGATAATAATAGGTATTGCAGGTGGAACTGGTTCTGGAAAAACCACCGTCGTAAAGAAAATCGTAGAAAATCTGCCCGAAGGTTCTGTTGCAGTCATTCCACAAGACTCCTACTACAACAACCAATCGCATCTACCGCTTGAAGTACGGAAGAAAACAAACTTCGATCATCCAAATGCATTCGATTGGACACTCTTATCGCAACAAATAAACGAATTACGCGAAGGCCGCTCTATAGAACAGCCCACCTATTCCTTCTTCACCTGTACACGTTTGTCCGAAACTATACACGTAGAGCCCAAGGAAGTAATCATTGTAGAAGGTATCATGGCATTATACGACAAATCATTACGAGATTTGATGGATATCAAAATTTTTGTCGATGCCGAATCCGACGAGCGCTTGCTCCGCATCATTACACGCGACATCGTTGAACGCGGTCATCCGTTGGAAATGCAAATTGAAAAATACCTTCATGTGCTGAAACCCATGCACGAAGAATTCATCGAACCTTGCAAACGTTATGCCGACTTAATCATTCCTCAAGGCGGCCACAATGAAAAAGCTGTCGAAATAATGAAACTGTATATCGAAAAAATATTGGGTAAATGAAAAATTTCTTTCTACTGACATTAGCCTTATGTCTATGTACGCTTTCTTGTCGTAACCCATCTCAACCGAACAGGGAATATTACGATTACCCACAAATAAAAGATAGCGGCGTCTTAGTAGCTCTTACCCTAAACAGTTCTATCTCATACTTCGACTACCGAGGAGAACCAATGGGATTCCAATATGAACTAGCCAAACAATTTGCCGAATCCCAAGGACTAAAACTTAAAATAAAAACCGCTCAAAGTACATACGAACTCGTACACAAACTTCTGCAAGGTGAAGGCGATTTCATTGCCTATCCACTTCCTGTCACTAAAGAGTTCAAAGACAGCGTAGCTTTCTGCGGTGAAGATATTATCACCCATCAAGTTTTAGTACAACGTAACGGGAAAAGTTCCAAACCGATTACAGATGTAACAGAATTAATAGGCAAAGAAGTATATGTAAAACCAGGTAAACACTTGCAACGATTAATCAATCTGGATAAAGAATTAGGCGGAGGAATTCTTATCCATGAAGTAACGGACGACAATATCAGTATTGAAGACCTGATAGCTAAAGTTGCGAATGGAGAAATTAATTATGCCGTATGCGACAATGATTTAGCACGTCTTAATAAAACCTACTACCCACAACTGAATATCAATCTTGCCATCAGTTTTGACCAACGGGCTTCGTGGGCAGTGAGAAAAACGTCCCCTCTATTAGGGGAAGTAGCTGATTTATGGCACAAGGAAAATGTTACGTCGCCTGCATATCGGGCAAGCGCCAAACGATATTTCGAGAACAGTAAACGAACTGCACATGGTAGCATTCTCTCCGTTAAGGATGGAAAAATTTCGCATTTCGATCATCTGTTCAAGAAATATGCCAAAGAAATAGATTGGGACTGGCGCCTTCTTGCCTCCCTCGCCTATACGGAGTCCAACTTCGACACTACCGCCGTATCGTGGGCCGGCGCCAAGGGATTAATGCAGCTCATGCCTCGTACCGCACGCGCCATGGGAGTACCTGAAGGCATGGAACAGAATCCCGAAGAAAGCGTAAAGGCGGCAGTAAAGTATTTAGGCCATGTCAATCGTGCACTCAGAAAGATAGAAAATCCAGACGAACGCATTAAATTCGTCCTTGCTTCCTATAATGCAGGAATGGGACATGTGTTCGATGCCATGGCACTTGCCGAAAAATACGGCAAGGATAAATATGTTTGGGACGACAATGTAGCCGTTTTCATTCTGATGAAAAGCAACGAAGAATACTTCAACGATCCAGTATGCAAGAACGGCTATTTCCGTGGCAGGGAAACATTCAACTTTGTCAAGGATATATTGGAACGAGCCGAGGTTTATAAACAAAAAATCACACCTTAAGCATCTTCCATCAAAAAAAAGTTCCTTTTCCTTTGCACAATTGAACAAAACTCCTTACCTTTGCACCGCAATTAAGGATGGTTCCGTAGCTCAGCTGGATAGAGCAACGCCCTTCTAAGGCGTGGGTCAAGCGTTCGAATCGCTTCGGAATCACAGAAAAGAGGATATAATATCCTCTTTTTTATTTTTTGTATGTTATTGTACCTGTAGCTTGATTGGTAGGCATTACCAGAACTTCAGCAATTTGCATATATTCAGGAACTGAAGCAGCAAAGTACACCACTTCAGCAATATCATCACCTGTAAGCGGACGAATCCCTTTATATACATTATCAGCTTTTTCTTTATCTCCTCGGAAACGGATTACAGAAAAGTTTGTTTCCACCAAACCGGGCTTTACATTTGTGACTCGAAGTGGAGTATCTACTAAATCAATACGCAAACCATCCGAAAGAGCTTTTACCGCAGCCTTAGTCGCACAATACACACTACCACCCGGGTAAGCGGCATCACCTGCAATGGAACCTATATTAATAATGTGTCCACGACCACGTTCAACCATACCAGGTACTACCATACGAGTCATAGCCAAAAGCGACTTTATGTTGGTATCTATCACAATGTCCCACTCATCCAAGCATCCTTCATGTTCCTTATCCATCCCGATAACCAACCCTGCATTATTAACCAAAACATCAATAGCCTTCCATTCTTCGGGTAATGAGACCAAGGCTTCAAAGGCCGCTTTACGATCACGCACATCGAAAGGCAACACATAAGTTTCTGCACTATATTTCTCTGTCAGTTCTTTAGCCAAAGCCTCCAATTTATCTGTACTACGAGCATTCAATATCAACTTAGCTCCATTTGACGCAAATTTTCTCGCACACCCTTCACCTATACCGCTGGATGCACCTGTTATCAATACAATCTTATTCATATTTATTCCATTATTAATAGTTTCATGCCGTAAAGTTACAACTATTTTGTAATTTTGTCGATAGATAATTTTAAACAATGAAAATATTCAGTTCAATGATAGCTACGGCGTTGAATATAGCCGAGCATCAAGTAAAAAATACGTTATTGCTACTCGAAGGAGGAGCAACCATTCCTTTCATCAGCCGTTACCGCAAAGAAGTAACGGGGGGATTGAATGAAGTACAAATAGGCGAAATCAAGGACCGCTATGAAAAGATATGCGAAATAAGTAAGCGTAAGGATACGATTTTGAAAACCATCGAAGAACAAGGGAAACTAACCTCCGAATTAAAGAAACGAATCGGGGATTGTTGGGAATCCTCTGAGTTAGAAGACATCTATCTACCTTACAAGCCCAAACGAAAAACCCGTGCCGAAATGGCCCGCCAAAAGGGATTGGAGCCCTTGGCAACCCTCTTGATGATGCAAAGAGAAAACAATTTATCATCGCGGGTACGTACCTTTATCAAAGGAGAAGTAAAGGATGAGGAGGATGCACTGAAAGGAGCACGCGATATCATTGCTGAACAAATAAATGAAGATGAACGTTCGCGCAACCAACTACGCAACCAATTTGCTCGCCAAGCCATCATCACGTCGAAAGTTGTGAAGGGAAAGGAAGAAGAAGCCATCAAGTACAAGGATTATTTCGACTTCAGCGAACCATTGAAACGATGCACCTCACACCGCCTGTTGGCTATCCGCCGGGGAGAAGCTGAAGGTTTGTTGAAAGTATCCATTTCGCCCAATGATGAAGAATGCACTGAACGTTTGGAAAGAAGTTATGTACATGGTAACAATGAATGTAGCCAACATGTAAGAGAAGCTGTACATGATGCCTACAAACGTTTGCTGAAACCAAGCATCGAAACGGAATTTGCGGCATTGAGCAAGGAAAAAGCCGACGAAGAAGCCATCCGTGTCTTTGCGGGAAACCTACGCCAACTGCTCTTAGCGCCACCTTTGGGACAGAAGCGAGTCATGGGCATCGATCCGGGATATAGAACTGGATGCAAGGTCGTATGTCTCGATGCACAAGGTAATTTGTTGCATAACGAAACCATCTACCCTCACCCACCCAAAAACGAGTATGGTATCTCGGCAAGGAAACTCACTAAATTAGTGGAACAATACCAAATAGAGGCCATCGCCATAGGCAACGGTACGGCAAGCCGTGAAACCGAAACCTTTGTAACCAGCCAACGCTACGACCGTAAACTCCAAGTGTTCGTAGTAAGCGAAGATGGAGCTTCCATCTATTCAGCTTCGAAAATTGCCCGCGAAGAGTTTCCGGATTACGATGTGACCGTGCGCGGTGCTGTATCCATCGGACGTCGTCTGATGGACCCTTTGGCCGAATTGGTAAAGATTGATGCCAAAAGCATTGGTGTAGGACAATATCAGCACGATGTAGACCAAACGGCTTTGAAAAAATCGCTCGACACGACGGTAGAAAGTTGCGTAAATTCAGTTGGAGTGAACTTGAATACGGCCAGCCGACACTTGTTGACCTATATATCGGGGCTAGGTCCCGTCCTCGCCCAAAACATTGTAGATTATCGGACTGAAAACGGAGCTTTTACCTCTCGCAAGGAACTGATGAAGGTACCTCGCATGGGTGCCAAGGCATTCGAACAATGTGCAGGATTCCTCCGTATTCCCGAAGCAAAGAACCCACTCGACAATTCGGCCGTGCATCCCGAAAGCTATGCCATAGTGGAACGTATCGCTAAGGACATGAACTGTTCCGTTGAAGATTTGATAAAAAACAAAGAACTGAGAAGTCGGATAGACATCAAGCGGTATGTAAACGACAAAGTGGGATTACCTACACTGACAGACATCATGGCGGAACTTGAAAAACCCGGACGGGATCCTCGACAGGCTATCAAAGTATTTGAGTTCGACAAAAATGTGAAAAGCATAGATGACTTGAAGGAGGGTATGACCCTGCCGGGTATCGTAACAAACATCACTAACTTCGGATGTTTTGTAGATGTAGGCATCAAGGAAAATGGATTGGTCCACATATCACAGCTATGTCGTGAATTTGTGAACGATCCTACCACAGTTGTAAGTATCCACCAACATGTCGAGGTGAAAGTAACCGGCATAGACAGAGAACGTAAACGCATCAGTCTAAGTATGATATTGGATGAATAAAAAATGAACCAATCACTCTTGAGATAACGAAAGAGTGAATACATATTTACTATATGGAAAAAGAAACGAGTTATTGGTTTGTCTACTACAAAGACCAACTATTGATGAACCAAAGTACAGACGGATATCACATACCCGTAACCAGTGAACCTCCGGTTCAAGTTCCCGTAGGAAGTACCATACATTACATTGGTGAAATGCAAGGCATTCCTTGCAAAACATATGCCATCCATACCCCCATATCGGGCGACGAAGCACCTGAGCGCATCATGATGGGACTCCGCGCCTCATTCGACCATCTCCCCTTCGATGAATACTATAAAGGAGGAAAGGCTTTTGAAATATTGAATTGGGACCAAAATACCCGCTACTGTCCTGCTTGTGGGGTACCCACTCACCGTATATCCGACATCGGGAAAAAATGCCCTGAATGCCGTCAGGAATTTTATCCGCACATCTCGCCCGCCATCATCGTGCGTATTACACGGGGAAACAGTATCCTCATGGTACGTGCCCGAAATTTTCGAGGAACTTATTACGGATTAGTAGCCGGATTCTTAGAAGCGGGCGAAACATTAGAGGAATGTGTACATCGCGAAGTGATGGAAGAGACTGGCATCCGAATCAAAAATCTGAAATACTTCGGAAGCCAGCCATGGCCCTACCCCAGTGGAGTAATGATAGGATTTACTGCCGATTACGAAAGTGGAGAAATCAAGTTACAGGACGAGGAATTATGCGCCGGTGACTTCTTTACCAAAGAGAACTTACCCGAGATTCCACGCAAACTGAGTCTTGCGCGCCAACTCATTGATGATTGGCTACTCCATTAAATTATGGATAACTATTTTTAAGCGAATAATTGAAAAAAATAAAAAACGGGAAACATCTCTTTCATTTTTTATTTCTATTTTTGTAAAAGAATAAATCAGAGCCATGGAAACATATAATCATATAACCCCTGAAATGATACAAGAAGACATGCGCTACCTACAGCTCTTGTCACGTAATTTTCCCACCATAGCCGAAGCCAGCAAGGAAATCATCAACTTGGAGGCTATATTGAACCTGCCTAAGGGTACCGAACATTTCCTTGCCGACCTACATGGTGAATACGAGGCATTCCAACACGTTTTACGAAACGCTTCCGGTGCCATCAAACGAAAAGTAAACGAAATATTCGGCAATACTTTGCGCGAAAGCGAAAAGAAGGAACTCTGCACGCTAATTTACTATCCCGAACAGAAACTCACTTTGATAAAAGAAGTCGAAAAAGATTTAGACGATTGGTATGTAACCACCTTGAACCAACTCATTATGGTGTGCCGCAACGTATCGTCCAAATATACCCGTTCAAAAGTGCAGAAAGCTCTGCCCAAACACTTCTCATACATCATACAGGAGCTACTACACGAAAGTACCATGGATCCCAACAAGCAGGCTTACATCAATGTCATCATCAGTACCATCATTTCTACACGCCGTGCTGATGACTTCATTGTAGCTCTATGTAATCTCATCCAACGCCTTACCATAGACCGCTTGCATGTATTAGGAGACATATTCGACCGTGGTCCCGCACCACATAAGATTATGGACATTCTGTGTAATTACCACCATCTGGACATCCAGTGGGGGAACCACGACATTCTATGGATGGGTGCCGCTTCGGGTAATACCTGCTGTATGGCAAATGTACTCCGCCTTGCCATGCGATACGGAAACATGGCCGTATTGGAAGACGGATATGGCATCAACCTATTGCATCTTGCAACATTTGCTATGGAAACCTATGCCAACGACCCATGCACGCTATTTGGTCCCAAGATAGAAGAAAGCGACACCTCTTACAATGAAAAGACACTCCGTATGATGGCACAGATGCACAAGGCCATCAGTATCATCCAATTTAAGCTGGAAGCAGAAATCATCCGCCGCCGTCCTGAGTTCAAGATGGATGACCGAATGCTGCTACACCGCATAGACTTCGACCGCAACGTGTTGATACTCGACGGTAAGGAATACGAGCTGCGCGACAGTTTCCTACCTACGGTAGATCCTGCTGACCCTTATAAACTTACACCCGAAGAACAGGAAATCATGGAAAAACTTCACCACTCTTTCGTTAGTAGTGAAAAGTTGAAACAACACATGAACTGCCTCTTCCGTTACGGATGTATGTACACCATCAGTAACTCCAACCTGCTCTTCCATGCTTCTGTTCCTCTCAATGCCGATGGTACACTCAAGGAAGTAATGATAAACGGTAAGCCTTACAAAGGCAAGCAACTACTCGAAAAAGTGGGACACCTCACACGTACCGCCTTCTTCACCGAAGAAGAGAACGAAGAAAAGCAATTCGCACGCGACTATGTTTGGTATCTTTGGTGCGGAAAAGATTCTCCCGTATTCGACAAGAACAAGATGGCAACTTTCGAACGCTATTTCCTCAAGGAAAAGGAACTGCACAAAGAGACTAAAGGCTACTATTACACCTTACGCGAAGACGAACAGATTTGCGATATGCTGCTCAATGAATTCGGGGTAGAAGGACCTCACAGACATATCATCAACGGACATGTACCCGTCAAGACAATCAAAGGTGAAAACCCCATCAAAAATGGAAAGATGATGTTGATAGATGGTGGATTCTCGAAGGCCTATCATTCACAAACGGGAATAGCCGGATACACCTTGGTATACCATTCACGCGGATTCCAACTCATCCAACATGAACCGTTCACTTCCATGCAGAAAGCCATCGAAGAAGGACAAGACATCAAGTCGAGTACACAAATTGTAGAAATGAGTACCCAACGAATGATGGTAAAGGATACCGATCGCGGACGCGAACTCCGTGCCAAGGTAGAAGATTTGAAGAAATTATTAGTAGCTTACCGTATCGGATTAATTAAGGAAAAGAGTATTTAACATATAAAAGAATTCCCCTCCAAAACTGAAGGGGAATTCTTTTTTTATCGTTTGCTTCACTCCATTTTATTCCACTACTTTATTCGTCAAAGAATCGGGAAAGACCACTGAAGGTTTGAACATCTTGGCCTCTTCGAAATCCATCAAAGCATACGACATGATGATGACGATATCGCCCACCTGCACCTTACGGGCAGCCGCTCCGTTCAAACAGATACAGCCCGAACCCCTCTCCCCCTTAATAATGTAGGTCTCGAAGCGTTCTCCATTATTATTGTTAACAATGTGTACCTTTTCGCCAGCAATAAGATTGGCTGCATCCATCAAATCTTCGTCGATAGTAATGCTACCCATGTAGTTTAAGTTAGCTTCTGTTACCCGCACACAATGCAATTTGGATTTCAGCACTTCTATCATCATAGGCTTTCTTTATATTTTATATTATCAATAAGTCGTACATCTCCGCAGAATACAGTGATACATCCCACAGCATAATCTGTTTCTCCCCAAGAAATAATTTTCTGCAACGTGGTTCCATCCACTAATTCGAAATATTCCAAATCCAATCCTTCGGCCTCAGCAATTCTATTTTCTACAAAAGCCTGTGTTTCTGCTACAGTATGATTCTTGGCATATTCAATGCTGTCAAACAAAGTCTTCGAGATGACGAGTGCCTGCTTCCGCTGTTCTTCGGTGAGACGAGCATTACGACTACTCAAAGCCAATCCGTCAGCTTCGCGCACAATGGGACAACCTACTATCTGCACAGGGATATCAAGACGACGTGTCATTTCACGTATGATAGCCAACTGCTGAAAGTCTTTTTCTCCGAAGTATGCTTTATCCGGTTCCACCATATAGAATAGCTTGCTTACCACTTGACACACTCCATTAAAATGTCCGGGGCGGAATTTACCTTCCATAACCGTATCGAGGGGTGCATAGCTGAAACGGCGTGTATCGGGTTCCGGATACATTTCTTCTACCGTAGGTGCAAATACCACGTGTACACCTTCCTTTTCCAGAAGTGCACAATCGGCTTCCAATGTGCGCGGATATTTTATCAAATCATTCTTGTCATTGAACTGCGTGGGATTTACGAAAACACTTACTACCGCCACATCATTTTCGGATACGGCACGTCGTACAAGCGAAGCATGTCCTTCATGCAAGGCTCCCATGGTAGGTACGAATCCTATCGTCTTGCCTTGAGTACGGAAGATGCTGAGTTCATTTCTTAGTTCTCCAACCGTTTGAATTACTTTCATTTTCATCTATTTTTACCACAAGATTGTAAAATCGGGTGCAAAGTAAGTTATTATTTGG
>JAEIGA010018521.1_pt1 | contig 10612 bp, 14 predicted proteins | sample 9270691 | NCBI WGS metagenome assembly JAEIGA01 (sample SAMN17057246, study PRJNA624740) | gut metagenome | biome: biome; isolation source: fecal sample | host: Bos grunniens | place: China: Xizang | collected 2019 | reverse complement strand
TATTACTGAATATAATTTATAGGCAGGTGAAGTATCATGAGCGATTCAAGAAAATTGATAGTTAAGTATCAAGATACAAATTATCAGACCAAGAGCAAAACTATTTCATACGCGAACACCGCCGCCGCTGATTCAGTTTTAGCCGATTTTGTTAATGATTCTTTTACCGACCTTACAAATAACACCGTGATACAAATTCAAAAAGTCGACACTACCGACATTACAACTTAGCGGGAGTGTGATTATATGGCTGACACTATTAAAAGCAGTACTGAATTGAAATTAACTTGTAGATTCGACGATGACGACACCAGAACTATTACCTACGAAGACCCCAAAGGCGGGCTGACAGCTGAAGACATTATTTCACTGGAGCAAGATATGATTATTAATCAACCGTTAATTGGTGACAAGACGGGAGCGCGTTTTACTGGCTTTGATAAAGCGTACACAGTCGAACAAATTAACTGGATTTTAGATATTTAACATATGGTGTAATCTTATGGAAGATTTTATTTTACAAGCGTTATCACAATATGGCTTTCCTGCCGCAATGTGTATCTATCTAATGGCGCGTGTTGTAAAGGCCGTAGACAAGAATACCACTGCGCTTGAGAGTTTACGCGAAGAAATTCGCCGCTTATGGCAACATCAATCATAAATTTACCCCATATTAAAATATACCCTCATAATATAAATATCCTCTTGCGTAATTGCAGAGGATTTTATATTATATATGTGCTATCCTCAAAGCGTTTTTCAATTTTTTTTAATCCACCGTATCAAGTCCGAACACTGATTAAGAACGAAAAAATTCCCTCTTAACGACGCGAGAGGGGATTTTTTTTTTCGTCGTTGCAACCGCATAAAAAAAATGCTTGATTCGGATAATTGCGCCGTTTATAATATTACAAAAATATTTTTTTTGGAGGTGAAAGAATGTTTGATTATCAATTTGCATTACACGACAAAATAATTTTGGCAAAGCGATTAATGAAGGAATACGAGCCGCCAGAAGGATATATATTGGCGTTTAGTGGCGGGAAAGATTCAACAGTATTATTGGATTTAGCGAAACGCGCAGGAGTGAAATTTAAAGCGCAATATCTCATCACAACGATAGAACACCCAGAGACGTTGGAATTTGTTTCACAGTTTCCAGAAGTAGAAATGGTACAGCCGAAGAATACAATATTTGAATTAATCGAGCGTAAAGGCTTCCCACCGCTAAGAAAATACAGATATTGCACGGCAGAATTGAAAGCTAAAACCGACAGAGACCGCTTTAAATTGATAGGAATACGCGCGGCGGAGTCAAGGAAACGGGAGAAATATGAACCGATAGCAGACGGAGGGAAAGACCGCCATTTATATCCGTTATTTGACTGGACGGAGGGCGATATATGGCAATATATTGGGCGATACCGCTTGAAATATCACCCGTTATATAATTGTGGATATACGCGCGTTGGCTGCGTGCTGTGTCCATATGCGAGAAGAAGAATATTAGAGTATGAAATAGAAAGATATCCAGAGATAGTTGAAAAATATCGTGCGGCGTGTAAAAGAGCATATGAGAAGAAGATAGCGGACGGCAAAATTTACCATGACATACATAGCGGCGACGAGCTTTTTGAATGGTGGTTGAAATGTTTGACGACGAAATAAAAAAATTTAATACCGGCAGGCAGTCGGTTTTTTTTTTGATTTTATAAAGGTGTTGGAAAGTCAGAGTAATAAAAGAAGTCAATGTTATAGCAATTCCAATCGCAACTCCGCTTACGCGCAGGGAGACGGCGGCGGACCCCCGTACGGCCGCCGCCGCGCGCGTGCGCTTACGGTAATACCCGCGCCCGCGCGAAGCAATGGGCGGCGGTAAAGGAATTTTTTTTTGGTTTGTTGGCGTTGTCTAGCCGTTCACCCCACCCAGAAAAATATTTTTGTGGTAAAAAAAAAATATTTTTGTGGCAATATTTTTGTGATAAAAAAAATATTTTTATGGCGGAAAAAAAATATTTTTTCGTGGAGTTTTTCGTGGAGTTTTTCGTGGAGTTTTTCGTGGCGTTTTTCGTGGCGTTTTTTGTGGCGTTATCAATCTCATCAGCCGCCGCGCCGCCATTAAAATTGGGAGATTGATTTTAAATCAAAAATTCAGCGTGATTTTTCTATCAAGCGTGAAGAAAGATTCAGTTTTTTCATATGCGTTTCAGCAATTTTTGCAGGGCGCGGAACGCGCAAATTCTAAACACACAGGCGCGAAACGCGCCCCCGCGCGGGCTTGGGACGGCTAACGCCGCCCAGCTACACGCGCGGGAAAAAATTTGGCACACGACACACACACACACCACAGGTCTTTTAATTATAGCGCACGGCGCAAGGGTAATACAAAGCTCGGCGCGGACGGCGCGAAAAAAAGCGAAAGAAAAGAGCAAATCTTTCGTTTTTTCGCTGCACGCCGCGCCGGCCCTTGCGCCGTGCGCTTCCTCTGTGGTGTTTTTTTTTGTGTGTGTGTTTTGTGTTTTGGGGGTGTTGGTTGTGTTGTTTGTTGGTTTTTGGTTGTTGTTGGGTGTTGGTGTTGGTGGTTTTGGTGTGGGTTTTGGTTGGTTGTTGTTGTTGTTGTTGTGGTTGGTTTTGGGTTGTGGTGTTTTGGGTGGTGTTGTTTGTGGTGGTTGTGTTGGTGTGGTTTGGTTGTGTTGTGGTGTTGTTTTGGGTTGTGGTTGGTTTTGTGGTGTTGGTTTGGGTGTTGTGGTGTTTTGGTTGTGGGTGTTGTTGTTTGTTTGGGGTGGTTGTTTTGGTGGTTGTGGTGTTTGGGTGTTTTGGTGGGGTGGTGTTTGGTGGTGTTGGTTGGTTTGTGGTTGGTTTGTTTTTGTTTTTGGTTGTGTGGTTGGTGTGTTGTGGTGTTTTTTGTTGGGTGTTGTGGTTTGTTGTTTGTTTTTGGTTGGTGGGTTGGGTGTTGTGGTTGGTGTTTTTGTTTTGTTGTTTTTGGTTTGTTTTTGGTGTTGTGGTGGTTGGTGGGTTGGTGGTGGTTGGGGTTGGTGGTTGGAGGGTGATGAATGATTTTTTTTTTTTTGCGGTTCGGATGCAACCAAAATTAAAATTTGGCGATTGATTTTGAAACGTGTATTGGGCGGGAACATTCTATTTGGCGTGATGAAGGTTTGAAAATTGCGCCGCCTCTATAGATGAAAGTAGCTAGCCACCCTGCACATTTCAGCCGCCGACCGCGTATTTATCCCACCCACCCACACCAAAAAAATTTTTTTTGCGGCGACCCGCTAAGCGCGGGAGACATTTTTTAAAACGCGATTTTTGAAATTTTGCGGAATTTCAGCCGCGCCGATGAATTAAAATTTCGTGCTTACCCGCGCCAAAAAAATTCTAATCCGGTGACTTCAGCAAAATTCGGCAAGCCGACCGCTAAAGCTATTTTGCCGAAGCCACACGAATTAGGAGGAGAAATTTTTTTTAGAGCCGATAAACATTGCAATTTCAAGCGGGAAAAAAATTGTGGTTACGAGATTCTTGAAAAAGCATATTTGCCCACGCCAAAAAAATTCTAATTCGGCGACTTCAGCAAAATTCGGCAAGCCGACCGCTAAATCTATTTTGCCGAAGCCACACGAATTAGGAGGAGAAATTTTTTTTAGAGTCGACAGACATTTAATTTTCAAGCGGGAAAAAAATTGTGGTTACGAGATTCTTGAAAAAGCATATTTGCCCACGCCAAAAAAATTCTAATTCGGCAACTTCAGCAAAATTCGGCAAGCCGACCGCTAAAGCTATTTTGCCGAAGTTTCACGAATTAGGAGGAGAAATTTTTTTTAGAGTCGACAGACATTTAATTTTCAAGCGGGAAAAATAACGGGAGATTGATTGAAATTGAAAAAACGCCGTTCAGTTGGCAAAATTGCGACCTTGCCCGAACCGCTGCGCTATTTTTTCAGAGAAAAAATTTCGAGCAAGCCGCACCGCTAAAGCTATTTTGCAACTTCACTACAGACCGCCGAGAAAATGGCGCATACGCGGTTACAGAAACCAGCAATTTTTCACGTCTAAAAAACGCAAATTCAATAGATAATAATCAACCGCCGACTCAAAGAGAAATTAAATGTTACCCCAAAGCAAGCACCGTCGGCGGTATTAAAGAGCTGCCAAAAATGCGTCGACGTGAAAAATTGTAAATGGATTGAACGCGCTGACAGCAGTTGAAACTAGAAAAAAAATTCGGCAAGCCGACCGCTAAAGCTATTTTTTTTCAAGTTCAACTAGCGAGCGCGTTTGAAAAGCTACCACGATTTTTTTCGCAGAGTAAGCATCACAACAAAGTAAAAACAAACACAAAAATATTTTATTCAGTTAAAATTTCGTATTTGCCCACGCCAAAAAAATTCTAATCCGGTGACTTCAGCAAAATTCGGCAAGCCGACCGCTAAAGCTATTTTGCCGAAGTCACACGAATTAGGAGGAGAAATTTTTTTTAGAGTCGACAGACATTGCAATTTTAACCAAGCAAAAAAATCGAGTGGCGCGAATAAAAATTCACGCTTTAAAAGTAACCAGAACACGCCCGCCGACTGAAAGCCGCAAATTTTTAAAAATTAAAAGTAAACAACACGCCCGCGCCGAGCGACTCAAGCAAGTAAAAAAACATCAGCACGCAATCAGCATCAGCACGCAATCAGCACACGCCAAAAATCCAAAAAAGTTTCAATTTGTATTTAACTGCAACCTGCTTTAACTTAACAAAAAAAAGTTACAATTTCGGCAGAAAAACCGCCCGAGAAAAAAAGCTGATAACAACGCGCCCGAGAGTAATTATTTTTCACTTTTCTTGACAATTTTTCAGTTAATTGTAAAATAATCACTGCAAAGTAAAACATACATAAAATTGAAAGGAGGTTACAATATGGCATTTCGCGACATTTACACCGCCGCTATTTTCAATTACATCAAGGCGCACAACAACAACACTATTCTTTACAAGGACATCATGCGCGAATTTAATATTTCTTACCCGACCGTTAGAAAAAAAATCAAAAACCTCATCAGAACTGGCAAAATCCAAAAGAACGGCAAATTTTACAAAATCATTTCTAAGGAGTGATACCATGGCAAAAAAAATTGACATTGCACAAGTCTTTGTTTGGGCGAGCAACATTTTAGATACAAACCAACTGACCATTGCCGAGCAAGCTACATTCTTCAACATTATCAAGCTGGTTAATCGAAACTTCTGGAAACCTATTAAAATTTCGTCTTTCAAATTGGCGCGGACTATGTGCAGTGACAAGCGCACTATTGAAAAAGCCCTCAAATCTTTAACCGATAAGAAAATTATTTACATGCAGGAAGGAGTTATTTTCATTGGATACACAGACGAAAACACATTCAAATCACTCATCAGCGGCGGCTTACACACAGAAAGTAATAGCCTTAGCGGAGAAATTCTCAATTCCAAGCGAAATTTCAACCGAAACAGAATCAGCGATACTTCAGCAAATGGAAATCGAGAATCAATTAGCAATAGCGCAGGAATCAGCGACACCGCAGGAATCAGCGACACCGGCACAACAAGAACCCTTGCCGACTTCCTCTAAGAATGATATTTCATTCAACGAATTAAAATTACAACTCCGCCGCAATGAAATTCGCACTATGACCCGTGATAGCAAAGTTCCAAAAATTTTCCGTAATAAATTAGCGAATGATTTTATTATCACGGACAACAATAAAATTGCTATTCAGGCAATGGCGGCTATAAAGCAAAATCAAGGACTTTACATTTACGGCGAATGTGGCACTGGAAAAACTTTACTTGCCAGCATTATTCAGAACGAACGCACTTTACTTTTAAAACCTTCCATTTTCATTTGCGCCACCGATATTTTCATGGACTTAAACCCTTTCAACGGCAATCAGCAGACCGCACTTGAAAAGCGCATCAGATACAAAACAACTTCTTGCTTGATTATTGACGATTTAGGCGTTGAAAAAACATCAGATTGGACTAAACAAACTCTTTTCGACATTATCAACTACAGATATAACGAAAACTTACAAACCATTATCACCAGCAATTTTTCACCCGACGCATTACGCGACCGCTTAACCGAGACCACCACGCCGAAAAAGCAAATTGATGATTATGTTGGTGATAGAATCATCAGGAGAATCAAAGCCATTTGCCAAATTATTAACCTGCCGAATTACTGAATTGACAAAAAAATAATCCTGCTACATAGCGGGATTTTTTTATTGTAATTTTACAAGTATTTTTACAAGGACTTTTACCAGTAATTTTACTTGTAAGCCTACTTGTAATTCTCATCAAAAATGTACTGTTGTAATTTTACAAGTAATTTTGGCGATTTTTCGCCGATTTTCGCCCAAAATGTTGCAAGTGACCAATCATTTTTACAATACAAAACTTGTAATTTTGTTAGTCACCCCCCTATATTAAACCGCGTCATTTCGCCATTTTCCGCGCCCTAAAACCTAAAACAAAAAAACAAAAAAACTATCTATAGAGAGAAAATCAAAAAAAATTGAGTTCAGGACGAAAATATAACTTAATATATCCAATAAACTATGACAAAAACAGGTAAATATTCCCGGGATTAGAGCAAATATTTTTGGAAAAAATGTTTTCGCTGAAGTTAATCGAATCGCGACCGAGACCGACCATGGAAAAGTTAAAGAGGTGGCAAAGTTGATGAAATCGCTGAAGTTAATCGAACCGCAACCGAAATCAGCCGATTGAGAAAGATTTTCAACTGTTTGAGTTTGTCCCTGCAAAAAAAAACCGAAAAAAACCCGCGAAAATAAAAAATTTTTTAAAAAAGATTTAAGTTTGTCCCTCAAAAATTCGATATATAAATTGAAAGGAAAAATTGAAGTTCAGAAATTAGGAGGTTACAAAAAATGAAGACGAAATTTGAGGAAGGCAAAAAATACTTGGGAGAAGACGGGCACAAGTATTTGGTGAAAGCAGTAGGACGCGGAACAACTTTATTGGCAGTGCGTGTAATTGATTTAACGGCTAACGTTGAAATGACACTGGAAGACCGCGAATATGACCCGAACATTAGCGGGCAAACTGAATTTACAAGTGAAGCGGTACATGATGAAAATTTTGAACGCGCGGTTTATGCGATTCGTGAAATTGAAGAGGCGGCGGAAGAAAAAGCTGCTGAAGAAGAAATTGCTGAATATGAAGAGGCGGCGGAAGAAAACAATTACAATTTTGAAAATGGCGTTGATGCGGTGGAATTTTACCGCCGCCGCCAAATTGCGCGTGCATTGTGGAAAGCAGGGCAGAAATTCAGTAACAATCTCAATCCGTTTTAACAGTGAAAAAATTGGCGGTTATTCGGCAGGATAGCCGCCATATTGAAAGGACTTGATACAAAATGATGATGACGAACGCAACACGCGGGACGACGTGCGTTTATTGCTTGAATTTTCACGTTGTATTCTGCACAAAGTACCGTTACAAAGTTTTTGAGACGGACGCATTACGCGCCGAAATGAAAAAGATTTTTTTGGACATAGCGAAAGAGGCTGAAGTTAAAATTAAAACTCAAGAAGTCATGAGCGACCATGTACATATGATAATTTCATTCCACCCGAAACACTCAATTTCGGACATAGTGAAGAAAATAAAAGGCAGTTCAGCAAAGATATTCAACAATCGCCACAGAGATTTGAACCGGCGCATATATCGCGGCGAAGGAGTTTTGTGGAGTCCCGGTTATTACGTAGGGAGTTTAGGCGACATGAGCAAGGCGACGGTTGAAAAATACATAGCGAACCAATACAAAGAACCAAATAAATCTAATTAGGAGGGCTTGAAAATGAAAACGAAATTTGAGGAAGGCAAAAAATACTTGGACGAAGAAAACAGAATTTGTATAGTTCAAGAAATCACACGGAAAAAAAATTATTTGGCAGTGCGTGTAATTGATTTAACGGCTAACGTTGAAATGACGCTGGAAAATCGCGAATATGACGCGAACGCGATTAAAAATTTAAAAGGTGTTGCCGAGTGTGTTTTTGATAATGTAAATAACTATGTAATTTCAGCAATGAATAAAATAAGTTAATATATGCGCTTTCATCAGCGCGGCACTAAAAAAAATTTCCGCATCTTTGCGGATTTTTTTTTTCGTCGTTGCAACTGCCTCAAAATATTGATTGATGCGGATAATTACGCTGTTTACAAAGTCGAAAAAATATTTTTTAAGTCGACCCGCTAAGCGCGGGAAACATTTTTTAATTTGTGTATTTTCTGAAAAATTGCTATAATTGGCGCGGTGATTATTATGATAGCGATTATTAAAGTTGATTCGGCTGACTTCATTAACCGACTTGATACAGAAAAATTTAATTTGCGTATGATACCCAGCACACGCATTAAATTTGATTCTGAAGACGTTAAATTTTACGAACCTATTTTTTATAATGACGTTGAAGTTATCGATAAACCGCCAGAGCCCGACACAGACACTTGTATTTTTAAATCGCAATTACCAGAATATTTTTGGGATTATATTCAAGAATGTATTTCAACGGGCAACTTCCCGACTGAAGAGGAATTGAACCCAGATAACTATTTGCTTAAATCCAGCATGCCAGAATTTTACTGGAATTTTTCCAAATATGCTTTATCTGCTCCATTAAATATTTTGCCAGACACTCATACTAATTTATGTAAATTAGCTCAAGCCACACCTGCACTAATGAAAGATATTCAAGTATATAATTGGAGTGACAAGAATTTTTCATTACCGTTAAATACACAATTAACCAGCCCGATACAAATTTTAACGGACTCTTATAAATTGCCCAACAATGCGCGATTATACACCGGCACAAGAATAAATTTTTCAAGCAGTCGTTTTCGTATTAATGCTATATGTAGAATTACAAATAAAACCGCCAGAACAATCATTGCCTCATTTTTTAATCTATCCTTTCACCAGCATTATTATTTGTATGCTTTTTTACAGATAAATAACCGTGTTATAAACTTTAGAGAGCGCAAATCATCATCATCAACAATTACGGGAAGCAGTTTACAAGTAACATTAGATTCAGACTGGGACAATACAACACCTGTTACAATCGACTTGGAAGGAGTTTATTTTGACGATACTAATGAAAATTGGCGTTCGATACAGGTACAATATCAGACAACACCCCCTGTAAGAGTTTTGAACGTGCAAAAAGACATTACAATAAAAAACTCATTAACAGGCGGAAATTTTGAAGAAATAGTTGGCTATTATGAATATTTAAACCCTTCAAGCACCAGCACCATAACAACATCATTTTCTAATGAAAAAGACTTGCTTTATTATCATAGTATTGATTATAATAATAACCAGGAAACTATTATAAAATTTGACGATTCAAAAATTTTAAACGATAAATTACAAATGATAATTGTTTAAGGAGTGATTAAAAATGGCAGTAGCAGTAAGCACGGGACAGGAAATGAAATTGACAATCCAGAGCGTTGACCCTGTCGTTAATTCACGCAGTAAGACAGTGCGCTATATCGACCCGTTGGCAACAAATACGACCGATATTAACTGCACGGCATTAGCCCGCGACCTTTTCGCAAGTTCACAGAACACCTACAAAGCGACTAAAGGCACGATTGATTTGGGCTATTTGAACGAAACCTAATTCAGATTTACACTATTAAAAAGGAGTGATTAAAAATGGCAGTTGTAACCACCACGACAAATAATTTGCGTTATACCATGGGCATGAGAAACGGCGACACAAGATATTTGGATATTGAAAATCCAATAACCGATACCAGCGTTATTACCGCGAATGTTACTGCGCTGAATAGCAAAGTTGCGCCGACTGGAGCATACGCAGGAATTTTAGTTGGACAAGATTTTTACAACGGCGATACTGACGCAGTAGTTGTTAATGTAACCAAAGCTGAAGTTATTCAGGTTACAAAGACAACATCAACATCACAGGTATATTGACATGGCAGAATTTAAGCCCGCTATTGTTTCAACAGTTCAAACTAAAATCAGAACAACCGCCGCTGGAAACATTGCGCAAGAAGACGATATAGCCGCCGGAACAAAAAAAATTTCCATTGCGGGTATCAGCGCGGGCGCAAATTTAAATGAATCAATGCAAGTCTTTGAAGTGTTTTTTGGCAGTTCATTAGGCGGCGGCATCTGCGACAATTTAAGTTCAATAAAAACCACGACGCAAGGAGTGACAATTTCATGACAATCATAAAACTTGAAAACTCTTTCGCCGACGGAACGACGCGCAAAATGGAACTTGGCAATTTTGAAGACGGAGTTAAAACGCCAGTCATTGTAAAAGCCGCAATAAATAACATTAACGAGCACACCGCCGACATAGCAAATTTATATTTGAGTGAAGGCGGCGCGAGTTTTACGGGAATTACATACGCCGAAATTGTTCAAAAGAATATTACTGAATATAATTTATAGGCAGGTGAAGTATCATGAGCGATTCAAGAAAATTGATAGTTAAGTATCAAGATACAAATTATCAGACCAAGAGCAAAACTATTTCATACGCGAACACCGCCGCCGCTGATTCAGTTTTA
>JAEIGA010018520.1_pt1 | contig 10612 bp, 11 predicted proteins | sample 9270691 | NCBI WGS metagenome assembly JAEIGA01 (sample SAMN17057246, study PRJNA624740) | gut metagenome | biome: biome; isolation source: fecal sample | host: Bos grunniens | place: China: Xizang | collected 2019 | reverse complement strand
GCTTCTCTGACCGCAGATATCTTCTCGTCGTGCACTGCGATTGGGTCCATATGTATAACAGCATCGCAATGAAGCTTTTCTCTGAGCTTACGTTCGATATTATCAATAAGATCGTGCATCTGCAAGAGATCGGATTCCTCTGAGATCTCCGCATGAAGAGAGATCATCATTCTGCCGGGTCCGTAATCGTGAACTATGAGATCGTGAATACCGAGAATAGCGCCGTTTCCGTTGGAATAAACAGTATCCGCGATATCGTCTATAAGCTCTTTTTCGGGAGGGGCACCGAGAAGAGGATCCATTGTTTCCTTTGCAGCGCGAATGCCTGAAAAGAGAACGAACGCCGAGACGGCAAGACCGCAGTATGCGTCAAGATTTATATTCACAAAAAGAGAAAGGACAAGACAGATCAAAACGACCAATGTTGAAACACAGTCGGAAAGGCTGTCAAATGCAGTTGCTCTCATTGAAGATGACGATATTTTCTTGCCGACACCAAAATTGTAAAAAGCCATATATGCTTTAACGAGAACCGAACAAACAAGTATCAGCGCCGAAACAGAATTAAAAACTGCGGGATCGGGGGAAAAGATCTTTTCAATGGATGTTTTTCCAAGTTCAAAGCCGACAAGAATAATAATCATAGAAACGATAAAGCCCGAAACATATTCTATTCTGCCGTGACCGAAAGGATGATCCTTATCGGGTTTTTGACCTGCCATGCGAAAACCGATAAGGGTTATAACAGACGAGCCTGCATCTGTAAGGTTGTTAAAAGCATCGGCAGTAACCGATATCGCACCGCTGAGCGTTCCCGCGATCAGTTTTACAATAAAGAGAATGATATTCAAAAAGATACCCATACCGCCGCAAAGAGTTCCGTATGCATTGCGGACATTAGGATCTTCTGTTTTTTGATGATCGCGTATAAATAATTTTGCTAATAAATTTATCACTTTTTTCCTCCGTTAATTTCCGGACATTCTGCGGAATTCTGCTTCATCAATGATTGTAACGCCAAGCTGCTGTGCTTTTGTGAGTTTTGAACCTGCATCTTCACCTGCAAGTACGTATGTCGTCTTTTTCGAAACGGAAGAGCTTGTTTTACCGCCAAGACTTTCGATTATTGCAGAAGCCTCGTCTCGCGTATATGTGGGAAGTGTGCCTGTCAAAACAAACGTCATACCTGCAAATGCATCGGAAACACGATCGGATGTAAACGTAAAATTAACACCGGCATCACGAAGTTCCGAGATCAGATCAAGGTTTTTGGGATTTTGGAAATAATCAAGGATGTAGCGCGCTGTAACCGAGCCTATTTCATCAATAGAAATAAGCTGCTGCTCATCGGCGGCAATGAGTGCATCGAGAGACTTGAAGCGTTCACTTAAAAGCTTTGCGGCTTTCGAACCGACTTCTCTTATACCGAGAGCAAAAACGAGACGGTCAAGGTTATTTGTTTTTGATTTTTCTATCGCATTTTTCAGATTTTCAGCGCTCTTTTCGCCAAATCTGTCCATATTTTTTATACGCTCAAAATCGAGTTTATAAAGATCTGCTGCAGATCTGATCAGACCTTCAGAGATAAAACGCTCAACCTGCTGTTCGCCGCAGCCCTCAATATCCATTGCATCCTTCGATACAAAATGAATGATGTTTCGGACAAGCTGCGCAGGACATTCAACATTTATACAACGGACGAACGGGCTGTCACTGTCTGCAACGACATCCTGACCGCAAACAGGGCATGTTTTAGGCATCTCAAAAGGAACACTGTTTTCGGGGCGTTTCGGCAAAACCACCTCAACAACCGCAGGGATAATATCCCCTGCCTTCTGAATAACAACAGTATCCCCTATTCTGATATCCTTTTCGGCAATAAAATCTCTGTTATGAAGTGTTGCCCTTGCAACGACAGAGCCTGCCAACAAAACAGGCTTGAGAACCGCAAGCGGAGTGAGAACACCTGTTCTGCCAACATTTATCTGAATATCCTCAAGCACGGTTTCTTTCTTTTCGGGAGGATATTTATATGCTACCTGCCAACGGGGGAATTTAACGGTGCTTCCGAGAGTTTTCCTCTGCGACAAGCTGTTCACCTTTACAACAGCACCGTCAATATCAAATGGGAGCTCCCCTCTTTTTTCTCCAAGACGGGAAATTTCAGCAACAACATCATCAACAGACGAATATTTGTTATAATACGGACTTGTACAGAAGCCGAGTTTTTTCAGATAATCGAGCGTTTCGGTATGAGTCTGCGGTATCTCTCCGTCAGAAAGCTGAAGATTGAACACGAATATCTCAAGATTACGTTTTGCGGCAATACGGCTGTCGAGCTGTCTTAACGAGCCGGCTGCGGCATTACGGGGATTTGCAAAAAGATTTTCACCGTTATTTTCACGTTCTATATTAAGCGCTTCGAACGATTTTTTAGGCATATAGACCTCACCGCGAACGATAAGTCTGTGGGGATACGGCTCAAAAAGTGTAAGCGGGATAGCCTTTACAGTTTTAAGGTTTTCTGTAACATCTTCGCCTACCTGACCGTCCCCTCTCGTTGCACCTCTGACAAATTTTCCGTCGATATATTCAAGCGCAACGGAAAGACCGTCAATTTTCAGCTCAACGACATACTCTGTTTCGGGGAACGTCTGACGGACACGGCGGTCAAAGTCTGCAACCTCATCAAAAGAAAAAGCATCCTGCATACTGTCAAGCGGAACCTCATGACGAACCTCGTCAAAGCCTTTCAGAACAGCACCTCCGACTCTGAGCGACGGGGACTGAGCAGACTTGAACTGCGGATACTGTTCTTCAAGAGAAACAAGCTCACGGTTGAGCATATCGTAATCATAGTCGGATATTTCCGGAGCATCTTCTGTGTAATATTTTTTTGCATGGTAATTTATGAGCGAAACAAGTTCGTCCATACGTTTTTTTACGTCCATATTAACTGTCTCCCAAAGGTATAGTTATATCTGAAAAATATTCGGGAACTGTTCCCACAATAACTGTTTCGGAAACAACAACATTCATCATTATCTCCGAGGAAACCGTTTCACGGGGAAGGATCACGTTCATATTTACTGTTATTTCAAGTATTATGCGGTGCAAAGTCTGATTTATACCGCCATTTGTAAGTTTACTCTGCAGGTTTGTTTTAACACTGCCCACAGGAACCGTCTTTACGGGAATACACGGCCCTCTGCCCGAAAGCAAAGCCCAGCCTGTAAGGTTGCCGGACGGGACAGAAACCTCGCTTTCCGTAATTTGTCCTATTTTATCAAGAACAGAAAGAGAAATAGCAGATTTCAAGCGGTTTGCGGTAACAATATTTGTTTTCACCGCATTAATTCTGCCGTCAGAGTCCTTTTCAAAAGAAATAATGCTTTCAAGATCGTATTTTTCAGAAACCATTTCCTCTTCTATTGCTTCACTTATTTTTTCGCCGGCAATGATTTCAACATTTGCCATAGCCATCGTTCGAAGTATCGGTCTGACTGAATTTTCCGCAAGAGAAAACAAAAACAATATCAAGGTTAAAGCAAAAACGATTATAAAGAATCTGATTTTAACAGAACAAATGCTTTTTCGCACATACATCACCCGATACATTATATGCGCCAAAGCTTCAAATTGACCTCAGGCGTTAAAACAAAGCTATGGGACTTCCGATATCATAAAGCTTTTCTTCAGGGAATGAAACGACCTTCTTGCCGTTTGTTTCAACAAAATCAATTATCTTTTGAACATCCGGAGAGCATGAAATATTTCCGATAAAAATTACTTCTTTATCGGTAACAACAGACGCCCCACCGATAAATCCGTTCGGATAACCGTCAAGAAAAACACCTTCGTTTGAAACAAAAAGCGCATTTATACCCTCTTTTTCGGTAGCCTTCTGAATTGAACGGTCAGATGTTATTACCGAATTATCGTTAACAACAACAGTACTGCATTTGGCATATCCCTGAGATACGTTCACGGGAGTTATGCCGCGTTCAAGACATTTTTCAAGTATAATTTTGCATGTATATTCTGTTTTACATAAAAGCTTATTCCCGACAAGAGCCGCATTGTAGGCTATTTCGTAAGGATAAGGGGAATAGGATTCGGACCCGCAAATGACTGAAATATTTTGAATCTTTCGGGAAAGAAATTCAAACAGATACGGTGCGCAGATAAGAGTATCACCAAAAGAAAAAACCGAAAGATCGGTGTGAAACGCAACTTTTGATTCGATTTTTGGATTATCGGGCAAAAAAACCGTCTGATCAAAATAAGCAAGAACAGACTCAGGTATTTTTTTTGATGTTAAAATTATCATAATTATTTTCTAAAATAATATTTATTATGAAAAGGATCAATGGGAATGGATATTGAATTATTAAACAACATTGATAATATATTTTAATTTCCGTATCGGATACGGTGCATTGCTTATTTTAAATTTTTCTGTTTTAACAACCGTAGCTATTTTCGGTTCATTTTCAACACCAACAGGAACAAGAACATTATCACCTATCTTAATATTATCGATATCGGAAAGATAATAATAAGATTTTTCGGAGTCAAAAACAACGCTGCAAAAGAAGTATTCCAAATCATCGTTTTCTTCTGTAAGTTTTAACAGATTCTCGAAAAAAGCCATGCTTTCCTTGGGTAAACAGCAAGGATGTTCATCAACATAAGCTTTAACAACACCTAAGCCGTCTATATCATTGCATCGACACAAAAAATCATTGCATAAATCCACTTTTTCATCAACAAGTACACTGTAAATCTCTTTTGCATTTTCTGCAAACGGAGCATTGTCATATAAATTTATAACTTTTTGAGCATTTGAAACGGCATCGTCATAACGTCCGAAAAAAGTTTTGGGAGATACTGTTTGTTTTAGAATACTAAAACTGTCATTCATAATTTCCCAATGCCTGATTGCCATAATATGTCTTTTCTTTTGTTTTAAAAAATTATCACGATACCGAGCATCAAAAGTCATTCTGATACAATGAATGAATCCCATTATTGTGTTCCCTATTAAGTACATTTATCTAATAGTATACCATTTTTACAATAAAAAGTCAAGATAATAAAAACGGATGATCTCGATTGAAATCATCCGTTGATATTATAAATTCAATTCAATAAAACCCTGCGGGCAAAATTACATAAGTTTTGCGCCGTTGATCTTGATGCCGGGGCCCATGGTGGAAGCTACAACGCAGCTCTTGATGTACTGGCCTTTAGCAGCAGCGGGTTTAGCCTTAACGATAGCACTCATAAGAGTGTCGAAGTTTTCCTGGAGTTTTTCAACGCCGAAGGAAGCCTTACCGATGGGGCAGTGAATGATGTTGGTTTTGTCAAGTCTGTACTCGATTTTACCAGCTTTAAGTTCCTGGATTGCCTGAGCAATGTTGGGGGATACAGTACCTGCTTTGGGGTTAGGCATAAGACCCTTAGGACCGAGAACTTTACCGAGACGGCCTACAACGCCCATCATGTCGGGAGTTGCAACAACAACGTCGTAATCGAACCAGTTTTCGTTCTGGATCTTGGTAACGAGTTCAGCGCCGCCAACGAAGTCAGCACCTGCAGCTTCTGCAGCCTGGATATTGTCGCCTTTAACGAAAGCAAGGATCTTTACGGATTTACCGGTACCGTTCGGGAGAACGATAGCACCTCTAACCTGCTGGTCAGCGTGACGGGAGTCAACACCGAGGCGAACGTGGATTTCGATAGTTTCATCAAATTTAGCCTTGGCAGTCTGGCAAACAAGGCCGAGTGCTTCGTCGGCATCATAGAGCTTGGATCTGTCGACGAGTTTAGCACTGTCTGTATATTTCTTACCTTTTTTCATTTAAATAATTCCTCCTGTGTGGTTTTTCGGACGATTCAAACGATCCTCCCACTTTTTTAGGGACCTCAGTCTACGACCTGGACACCCATGCTTCTTGCTGTACCGGCGATCATCTTTGCAGCTGCTTCAACGTCGTTTGCGTTGAGGTCAGGCATTTTCTGTTCTGCGATCTTGAGAACCTGTTCGCGGGTGATCTTAGCAACTTTGTTCTTGTTGGGAACACCGGAACCGCTTTCAATGCCGCAAGCTTTCTTAATAAGAACAGCTGCCGGGGGGGTCTTGGTGATGAATGTGAAGGAACGGTCCGCATAAATGGTAATGACAACGGGGATGATAAGACCCATGTCATTTTTCGTTCTTTCATTGAATTCCTTTGTAAATGCCACGATATTAACACCGTGCTGACCGAGCGCGGGGCCTACGGGCGGAGCCGGATTTGCTTTACCGGCGGGTATCTGAAGCTTTACATAAGCTACTATTTTCTGAGCCATGTCAATTAACCTTCCTTAAGAATGAAATGAATTTTGGATCTCAAATGACCTCAATCTGGTCAAGTTCGAGTTCTGCGGGTGTTTCGCGTCCGAACATAGAAATAACTACTCGGACTTTGTTGTTGGGTATGTCGATCTCTTCGACAATACCTGTAAAGTTCTCAAGCGATCCGCTCGTTATCTTAACGGAATCTCCAACGGCGTAGTCTACTTCCGCAGCCTGTTTCATAATGCCGAGAGAAGCGATCTCTTCGTCAGTAAGAGGTACGGGCTTGCCTTCGGGACCGACAAATCCTGTAACACCGCGGATATTTTTAACAATAAACCAGGTGTCGTCATTGACGATCATATTGACCAAAACATAACCGGGGAAGAGTTTTCTTTCTCTTTCAACGGTTTTACCTGCCTCGTTGTCCTCTGCAACCGATTCCGTCGGTATGCGGATGTCAAAAATCAGATCCTGAAGCTTTCTGTTTTCGATGATAGTTTCAAGACTTGTCTTGACCTTGTTTTCGTAGCTTGAATAGGTATGAAGCACATACCATTTTCCGTTCTGCGCCATCGTTTATCCTCCGCTAATTAGGACACAATGAGACCTGCAAGGAATTTGAACAAAGCGTCAACTGCACCGATGAATACAGCGGAAAGCAGAACAACGCAAATAACAACGATAGTGTTGTTCAAAACCTGCTTAGGTGTGGGCCAAACGACTTTGGAAATTTCGCTCTTAACTTCTTTGAGGAATTTTCCTGCTTTAGCAAAGAAACCGGGTTTCTTTTCCTTTTTGGTTTCAACCTTAGCGGGTTTCTTGGCTTCGGACTTTTTGATTTCTTCCGACATCAAATTTGACCTCCTTACTTTGTTTCCTTGTGAAGCGTGTGCTTGCGGCAGAACTTGCAGTATTTGTTCATTTCAAGTCTGTCGGGATTGTTCTTTTTGTTTTTGGTAGTGTTGTAGTTCCTCTGTTTGCATTCCGAGCATGCCAAAACTACTTTATCCTTACCCATGTCGGCACCTCCTTAATTATTTGCCTCCCTTTCTCGCCGATCCGTATTTCGATTTCGGACAGGCACAGCAAAGGCGTTCTGACTCGCGTAAAAATATCGAATTTACCGATTTTTGCGCAACTCAATAAAGCACCTTTACGCAAGGTAGAGATATTATATCATAAATCGAAGAAAATTGCAATAGTTCAGAGCCCAACTCTGTGTTTTTTCTATGAATTTTCAGGTAAAATATTTCAATTTCTTTATTTTAAGAATAATTGGCGGCTTTTTCAATCTTTTTCAACGATCAAAACAGTATCCGAAACAGGACGGGCGCAGGAAACAAATTCCTTATCGGTCCCAACAAATTCGGGATTGGGCGCATTGCATGGAATATTATCTATAAAAAGTCCGTTCTCACCGCGAAGAACAACAGTCGTTGAGCCTCCCCCATCAAGATTGAGAAGATTTTCAATTTCATAGCCAAGATTGATATAACAGTCAATTATATCGCCATATGTAAAACCTGCGGAGATCTCGGAACGTCCGTCACAGCACATTAAAATAACGGTTCCGTCTTTTGCGATACCGACGGCTGTTCTAGGATGCTGATCTCCTCCCTGATGAAGAGTTATCCGACCGTCTTTAATAAGCATAAGCCCACCGCCGACCGCGTATTCAAGATCGTTTTTGAGTCCGTCGAAATAAGCATCGGAGTCAGCAATGATGGCTTGTCCGTTTTTGGTTACACCAAAGAAGAACGTGCTCATATCAAGCCTTTCCCTACCGGGTTCAGCCAATACAACTCCCCGAACGATCTGTATTCCGTACGGTGTTCTGTCTCCGTTATTAAAGAAATGAAAAAAACCTGCATTCATAGCAAACAAAACATTGCCATCGAACTCTTCCGCTCGTGAAAGAACAGGAGCGATCTTTTTTAACGGGCCGGCAGAAACAGCAAAAGATACATTGGCTTTTGGGGATACTTCCGTAATATAACACCACACATCCTGTCCGTTACCTTTACGATAAAGACTTTTTTTGTACACTACCCCATCTGCCAAATTTTTTACTTTCTTATCGTAAATCTTTTCAAGTCTACCGTCACGTTCACGGTCTTCCTCATAAGATACGATCGGAAATTGTTCTATTATTTTCTCATAAACAGACATATAAAATCATTACGGCTTTCGAACGCGAAGCCTTCCTTTCTTAAGAAATCAATTTTTTTCGGTAACCGATTTTTGGGGTATTGACTCAAATCATCAGAAAGACTATTATATCTTAAGTATAAACAAAAAGATTGACTTTGTCAACATATTATGATACAATTTTTTAAACAGCACATGGGAGGAACAAATAATCAATGAAAACAAACTATGACCTTATAATAATAGGTGCGGGTCCTGCCGGAATAGCTGCGGCATTAGCTGCGGCCCGTTCAGGAATTGATACGTTGATCGTTGAGCGATATGGATGCGTCGGCGGCGGGATGACGTCTATGTATATCAGACCGTTTCTCGGAAGCGTTACCAATATAAATATAGGAAGAGAAATTGAGCAGAACGTAAATCTTTACTGTGACAGAATGTCTCATGTTGAAGCTGCAAAGTATGCCCTGACAAAACTGCTGCACGATTCTACGGTTAACGTTATGCTGCAGGCATCGTTATCCTCAGTTAAAGTTGAAAACAGAAAAATTATTTCTATTGAAGTTACAACACAAAGCGGAAACATTGAATTAACAGCAAAACAATTCATCGATGCCAGCGGCGACGGTGTTCTTTCAACAATGGCAGGATGTAAAGTTGAGATCGGACGCACTGAAGACGGACTTATGCAGCCAACATCGATAATGTTCACAATAGAAGGCATTGAACCCTGGCAGGAGCTTGTATGTCAACACGAAGAACATTATCAGGATCTCGGAGACGGCAGAGAATACCTTGACCTGTGCCACAAAGCATGCGCATCGGGCGAACTTCCAAGCACTGTAAATATCGTAAGACTATACAAAACAGGACATACGGGTGAACGAATGGTCAATGCAACGCAGTTAAATAAAGTTGATCCGTTGAAGCCCGAAAACCTGTTCGAATCCGAATATTTATTGAGAGAACAGATACACTCCGTTGTGAGCTTTTTAAAGAACAATATTCCGGGGATGGCAAACATCAGAGTAAACGGAAGCTCCTCAACGCTTGGTATAAGAGAATCGAGGCGAGTTATCGGCGACTATGTGCTGACAGCGGAAGATCTTATCGCAGGCAGAAAATTTGACGATGCGATCGTTCACGATGCTTGTTTTCCGTTAGACATACATAATCCCGACGGTCCGGGACAAGCCGTTGACGAAGAAGGCTGTCCTAAGGTTGCACATCCATACGATATCCCCTATCGATGCCTCACCCCGATCGGTTTCGACAATCTCCTGGTTGCAGGCAGATGTATTTCGGGTACACACGAAGCTCATTCGTCATACCGCGTAATGCGAATCTGCATGGCGATGGGCGATGCAGCAGGACACGCCGCAACCCTCGCCGTTAACAGCTCAAACAATACTCGAGATATAGACATTAAGGAATTGCAGAAATTGATAAATATTGGAAATAACAATTAACAACAAACCTAATTAGTCTACCCCCAAAGACAAGAACCGAGCTCTGAAAAGGAGTTCGGTTCTTTTAGTAAATCCACATTTTTAATTTTAATCAATATATACTTAATTTTCAAAGTAAAATACTTCAACGCTATCCGAGATATGTCAGCCAATCTGTTTTCAACGCTTCATAATCTTTTCCGAAAGAAGATTCGAGGTCCTGCGTGTGATATGCATTCATAACATTTTCTATTCCATACACATCAACAAGATAGCAAATCATGGAATGGGCTTGCTGATATGAGAGTTCACTGCCGACATAAGGACACTTTTTATTATTCAACTGTTCAAACGTATCGCCAATCGTTGTGTATTTGCCCATTTCAAATTCAAGCCTCGAATACACATCCGCATAAAGTCTGAAATCAATTGAATCCAATGTGTCAAACTTACCGCCGCAAGCAAGATAATTTACATAAGTCGCTTTAGCAATAACAGCGGTTGGATCACCCGACTCCGCCTTTTCATCATAATAACCTTGCTCAGTCAATTGGAATATCTGAACATATCTAGATGCAATAAGATCGTTAAACCCCAAATCATAACAAAAATAATCACAAATGCCTTCGCTCAGCCAAATATGCTCATTTTTCAATGTTGTTACCCCCATAGC
>JAEIGA010018519.1_pt1 | contig 10612 bp, 6 predicted proteins | sample 9270691 | NCBI WGS metagenome assembly JAEIGA01 (sample SAMN17057246, study PRJNA624740) | gut metagenome | biome: biome; isolation source: fecal sample | host: Bos grunniens | place: China: Xizang | collected 2019 | reverse complement strand
GTAACGTTCGGTTTCCGCACGGCGGTGTTTGGCGCGGACCGCTTTTATCTCAACGGGGAGGAGGTGTTCCTTCGCGGCCTGAATCGGCATCAGTGCTGGCCGTATATCGGCTACGCTGCGCCGGAGAGCCTGCAGCGGGAGGATGCCCGCATTCTGAAAGAGGAGCTGGGCTGCGTTATTGTGCGCACGTCTCATTACCCACAGAGTCAGTATTTCATCGATGAGTGCGACCGGCTGGGACTGCTGGTTTTTACCGAGATCCCCGGCTGGCAGCACATCGGCAGCGCTGCGGCATGGCGGGAGCAATGTGTGGAAAATACCCGCGAGATGGTGCTGCAGTACCGCAACCATCCCAGTATCATCGCATGGGGTGTGCGCATCAACGAAAGTCAGGACTGCGATGAGCTGTATGAACAAACCACGGCGGCGGCCCATGCGCTGGACCCCAGCCGTGCAGCTACCGGTGTGCGCTGCTTTGAGAAGAGCCATCTGATCGACGATGTGTACGCATACAACGATTTTTCCCGCAACGGAAAGATCCCTGCCATCCGCACCAAAAAAGAAGTTACGCCGGACAGGAACAAAAGCCTGCTGATCACCGAGCACGGCGGCCATATGTTCCCCACCAAGGCTTTTGATCCATGGGCCAAGCGGCAGGAGCACGCCCTGCGCCACGCACAGGTGCTGAATGATGCCATGGCGGATGGGCAGCATGCGGGGTGCATTGGCTGGTGTATGTTTGATTATGCCACCCACAAGGATTTCGGCAGCGGAGACCGTATCTGTTACCACGGTGTGATGGATTCTTTCCGCAATCCCAAGCTTGCGGCGGCGCTTTACGCCAGCCAGCAGGAGGAGCGGCCCGTATTGGAAGTAAGCTCCCCTATGGATATCGGCGATTATGCCGCCAGCCAGCTGGGGCAGATTTATGTCTTTACCAATGCCGATGAAGTGCGGATGTATAAAAACGGTCGGTTTATTTCCACACTGGCCAAAGGCAATTGGCCGGCGCTGCCGCATGGCCCCATGCTGCCGGTGGATTTTATCGGCGACCAGCTGGAAACACTGGAAGGCTTCCCGAAAGCCAAGGCAAAGATACTGAAAAAAGCACTTCTTGCCGCAGCAAAGTACGGTGTCGACAATATGCCGGTGCGGGATCTGCTGCGGATGGGTTACGCCATGCTGCGCTACAAAATGAACTTTAATGACGGCACGGTGCTGTATCAAAAATATGTGGGTAACTGGGGCTCTGCTGCCACGGCTTGGCGGTTTGACGCTGTCAAAAACGGGGAGGTGACCGCTTCGGTTACCCGTTGCCCCAGCGCAAAGCTGCATCTGGAAATTACCCCCAGCCGTACCGTGCTGACCGAGGGCGCAACCTACGATATGGCGGCGGTGCGCATCCGCATCGTGGATGAATACGGTACTCCTGCGCCTTATGCACAGCTGCCGGTGCAGCTGAAAATAGACGGACCGGTGGAGCTGGTCGGCCCCGCTGTCATAACTGCCGAGGGCGGCATGTGCGGTACCTATCTGCGCACGGTCGGAGAAAAGGGGAAAGCTTCGCTGACCCTCAGCGCTGTCGGCCTTGAGCCTGTCCGACTGGAGCTTGAGGTGCGATGAAAACCGCAGCCTTGCGGTGAAAGGAGCCTGTATGAAAAGCAAACTGACGATGCGGTACCCCTCTGCGTGGCATGGGGAGATGTGGCGCGAGGGTGCGCCGTTTGGCAACGGCGTTATCGGCGGTATGGTATACGGCGGTGTTTTTAAGGAAAATATTCTCATCAACCACGCCCTTTTGTGGCGGGGTGGAAAAAACATGGAGCTGCCGGATGTCAGCCATACGCTGCCGCACATCCGCCGCCTGCTGGATGAACACCGGATCCACGAGGCGGATGCGGTGCTGACGGATGCCCTGCAGGCCGCCGGGTACGCCGGTGATTTTGTCACACCCAATCCGGTGGCGGATATTGTCATCGAAACGCCGTCCCGCCGGCTGTTTTCTCACTACCGGCGCAGAATCGATATGGAAAAGGCACTGGTCACGGTCTCGTGGAACGAGGGCGAGGCGTCGTATCAACGGGAGACCTTTGTCTCCCGCATTAACAATAAGATTTTTACCCGCTACAGTTGTACCGGCGGTACGATCGATACCAAAATTGCCGTGCAATTGCACGATCCGGAAACGATGGCGCCTGATACCGTCATCCCGCGGCAGGAGAATTTCAGCCGGGAGGATTGCTCTTACTTTGCCGCATACAACGATTCCATTTACCGTCCGGGCGATTTCGGCATCGTCTGCCGGGTGTTCACCGACGGCGAAACGGAACCGGATGGTGCATACATCTGCGTCAAGGGCGCAAGGGAGATCCTTCTGGTCGCCGAGGTCTTTATCGAAACCGATCGCAGCATCGGTTTTGCCGCTGCCCGGCAGGCACTGGACGGCGTGTTTGATTTCGAAGCAGAACTGCACAAGCATGCGCAGCTGCACGGTGAGCTGTTCCGTGCTGTGGATTTTTCCATTGCCGATCCGGCACAGGATACCACCAATGAAGAGCTGCTGCTGGATTCCTTCGAGGGATCCTCCTCCAATGAACTGATGGAAAAGCTGTATGCCTACGGCCGTTACCTGTTCCTGTGCTCCACGGATAGTAAAGGTACGCTGCCCTGCCACCTGACAGGCCTTTTCAACGGAACGTACCAGTGCTTCTGGGCGTTCAATATGTACAATGTCAATTTTGAATTGATCTACTGGCAGGCGCTGACCGGCAACCTGCCGGAATTTCTGCGGCTGGCGCTGGATTATACCGAAGCCGTGCTTCCGCAGCTGCGGGAAAATGCCAAAAAGGTCTTTGGCTGCCGCGGCATCCTGATCAATTCCGTCAATGCACCGGATTCCGGCTTGTACAAATGCCTTGCACGGCATATCGTCAACTGGACCGGCGGCGCGGCGTGGTTCGCCCAGCACTTTTACGATTACTACCGCTTTACGCAGGATCTGGCGTATCTGAAAGAACACGCCATGCCTTTTATGGCCGAAACGGCGCTGTTCTATGAGGATTTTGCGGTGGAAAATGCGGACGGCTACTACGATCTGTACCCCTCCGTTTCGCCGGAAAACTCCGCCGCCAATATCGTGCAGAACGCCGGAACCGGCGGTGTGGAAACCTGCAAAAATGCCGCCATGGAGTTTGCGCTGCTCAAAGAGCTGCTCACCAACCTGCTGGAGGCTCACCGCCTGACCGGTCTGTACAGCGAAAAGGTGGAGACATGGAAAACCATGCTTGCCAAAGTGCGCCCGTATATGGTAAACGAAGACGGTGCGGTAAAAGAGTGGAGTGATCCGTATTATCTGGATAATTACTGTCACCGGCACCACAGCCACCTGTACCCGGTGTTCCCCGGCTGCGAGGTGGATAAAACCCATCCGCTGTATCCGGCCTTTGAAAAAGCGGAGGACCTGCGGCTGGCCTTTGGCTTGTCCGATCAGTCCAGCTGGTCCATGGTGTTTATGGCAGGCATCGCTGCCCGCATGGGCCGCAGCGATGTGGCGCTCCCGGTACTGGATACCATCGGCCGCACCTGTCTGATGAACAATTTCCTTACCGTACATAACGACTGGCGCCGCATGGGTCCTGTTGCCTGTGCCGATTTCCGTATTGCGCCGTTCCAGATCGACGGCAATGTCGGTATCCCGGGCGTTATCAACGAGATGCTGCTGCAGTCGCAGCAGAGCACCCACGAGGAAAGTCGGTTGATCCTCTTGCCCGCGCTGCCGGAAAAGTGGCGGAAAAACGGCGGTCATATCTGCGGCCTGCTTGCCCGCGGCGGCATCCGGTGCGATATTTACTGGACCGAAACGGACGGATACGCTGTTTTGCACAGCGAAAGCGCAAAACAGGTGCGTGTTGCGCTGGGTGAGGATTATGCGTTCACCGACGGCGGCGCAGAAAAACAAAACACCTTCCAGGGTGCGTGGACGGTGGCGTTCCAACGAAAATAATCAAAGAAAAACAGCGGCAAAGGGAGAAGTCTCTCTTTGTCGCTGTTTTACGTGATAAACAGATGCTTTCGTTCTGCTGTTGCTCAGGTCACCGTTACCGGTTTCGGGCAAAGTGCGGTGATGACGTCTGCGGCGGCAAGTGCCTGTGCACGGCTCATCGCATCTTTTTCGGTATACCCGGGCTGACGGCCCACGGCGGCGAATTTGGACAGGCCGTAAGGATGGTAGGGCATCAGATGGATCTCCGTAATGGTATCATACGTGTTGGCAAGACGTGCAATGGCGGTATAATGCGCGTCGGTGTCATTCACACCGGGAATGACAGGGCAGCGCAGGATGACCGGTTTGTTCCATGCCGCCAGCAGCTGCAGGTTTTCAAGGATAAGGGCGTTATCCACTCCGGTGTATGCCTTGTGAGCCTGTGGGTCAGAGTGCTTGAAATCGAACAAAAACAGGTCGGTGTACTGTGCCAGCGTTTCCAATGCGGCAGGGTCGCCGTAACCGCAGGTTTCCACGCAGACAGAAATCCCTCTGTGCTGCGCAGCCTGTGCCAGTGCGGCGGAAAAGATGCCTTGTGCCAGCGGCTCTCCGCCGGAAAGGGTCATGCCGCCGCCGGAATTGCGGTAAAAGGGGATGTCTTTTGCCACCTCGGCCAGAACTTCTTCTGCCGTCATCGGGCGGCCGGCCAGTCGCAGCGCTCCGTTCGGACAGACTTTGGCACAGGCGCCGCACGCCGTACAGGCGCTGCGGTCAATGGTGTGGCCGTCTGCACCGATGCGGTGCGCTTTCTGTGCACAGGCTGCCTCGCATTGCCCGCAGCCGGTGCAGGAGCCGGCGGTATAATACAGCTGCGGCTGTGCGGAAAGTCCCTCGGCATTGTGGCACCATACACAGCGCAGCGGGCAGCCTTTCAAAAATACAGCCGTACGGATGCCCGGGCCGTCATCCACGCAGAAATGCTGGATATCGAATACGATGCCCTTTTCCATCAGGCAAACGCTCCTTCCTCCACCTCAAAGCGCTCGATAAAGCGGCGCTTCATCGTGTCGTCAAAATCATTGAAGTAGCGGCTGTGCCCACCGATGCGCACAATAAGATCCGGATAGGCTGCCGGATCGGCATAGGCTTTTTTCAGTGTGTCCACACTGAGACCGTTGACCTGGATCTGCAGGCCGCCCAGCTCAAAATAGGTGCGGATGAGTGCGGCAATCTTATCCCGGTTGGCAACGGAATCCAGATTGCGGACGCCGATATGGATGTCCAGTGCCTGCCCGCCGCTGTAACGGCTTTGATCCAGACTGCCGGCGGAGAGCACCAGGTTGGTGGGGCCGGCTTTGCGGGCGGCAGTGGTGGGACCGGCATTTTTTGCAACAGGCTCTCCGGCCTTGCGTCCGCCGAAGAAGGCGGGACGCTGTGCACCCCAGCTGATATCCGAGGAAAGTGTGTGCAGCGAAGGCAGATACCGGCGGTTTTCTGCATAACGGGCCTCGCAGAGATCGGCATACAGCCGTGCCAGGCGCTGTGCATTTTCATCGGCGGCAGGCTCACCCATGCCGTATTTGGGGCAGGCGAGAATATCACGGTGCAGTTCTTCGAACCCTTCGTAATTGGCCCGTGCGGCCTGCACGAACTGCGCCACCGTATATTTCTTTTCCTCAAAGACCAGTTTTTGAATCGCCGTGAAAGCATCCGCGGTATCGGCAAGGGCAAAAGTCTCGATGACGGCGTTATGGTATACTGCGCCGCCGTCCCATCGATCTTTTCCGCGGTGGATACAGTCGTCGGTCAGGGCAGAAAGCCATGGGTTACCGATGAACTTTGTATGTTCGGCAATCAGCTTATCGCTGCGGTCAAGGCACCAACCCAGCAGCGTGGCGGTGTGGGCGGCATATCGTGCCCAAAGTTCTTCCATAGTGCCGCACGCCTGTTGTGACCGGGGCAGCATGTCAGCAGGCAGCTCACCATACAGCGGCTCACCGCAAAGTGCGGTTTCCAACGGCAAATGGGTGTTGAAGACAGCGCCCCAGGCGCTGACGGCTTCGTTGTGGGGCAGTGACAGACACATGCAGGAACTGATTTGGTATCGCTTGGCTTCCGCCTCATCGATGCCGCGGCTCTTCACAGCGGCAAGACAGTTTTCCTCAGAATAAAAGCTGGGCTGGCCGATCTCAAACAAGTCTTTGCAGACCAGTTCCCGCATAAATTCCTTCGGGGTATTCTTATTGATGCGGGCAACGAACAGCGGCCCGCGCAGGCGGGTGATCTTCTCCGCCTTCAACAGCAGCCATGAAAGTTCGTTTGTGGCGTCATTGCCGTTTTCATCCACACCGCCCACACTCAGGGCACAATCGTTGCCGTCATACTGATCCAGCATACGGAAAAACTGTACCAGCAGAGCCAGAGCCTCGTCCTCCGTCATGCCGTTCTGCTTGGAAATCAGGTAGTACGGATACATATACCGATCAAAGCTGCCGAAGGAGACGGAGACACCGCAGGTGGTGGAGGCGCAACATACCACGCGCAGCAGCCATGCGGATTGCAGCGCTTCGTAAAAATCCCGCGGCGGCTGCATGGGTACACGACGGCAGGCTGCGGCCATCCGCAGCAAACGGTTTTTGTCGGCTGCGATTTCGGCGGTTTGGGCCATAGCTTCCGCTTTTGCGGCAAAGCTGTCTGCCAGCTGTCGGGCAGCACCCAACGCAATAAGCATACCGTGAAGATAATCGTTCTTTTCCGCAGTGTTCTCCTGGTTTTTCAGTTCGGCGTCCACTTTGGCAACGTAGAAATCGATGCCGTTGGCCAGAATTGTCTGATAATCGATGACATGATGGATGCGGTCATAGCCGTTTGCGCTGCAACCCTGCTTTTGCATCAGTTCCACATTCGGTTCAGTGAAATCTACGAGAGCTGGGGCGGGGCCTGTGTAAAGTACTTCCTGCAGCTCGTCCTGACTTTCAAAACCGTACCAGCCGGCCAGCAGATCGTCTTGATGGATATGCAAAGGAGAAAGCTCCATGATCCGGCGGAACAGCAGTGCTTCCCGTTCGGCGGTGCTTTTGTTTTCCAGCAGCGCGGCATGGCTGCGCCGTGCCCATTCCCAATCCCAGTTTGCGTAGTATTTCATAAGTACACCTCATCTGCTGTGTTTTTGTGTGGTGCAGAACGATACTTTTTAAGTTCATTATACTGTTTGGCATGCAGAAAAGCAATACGCCGGAAAGAAAAAGAAATCTGTTTTTTTCTCCCTTGAAACGCAGCTCGGTTGCTTGCTATATGCGCCGGATTGTGTTATGCTGAAATCGGAAATAAAGGCAAAGCAGTACAAACAGAAAGGAGAACATAATGTACGATATTCCAATCGATCTGAAAAGTCTGGAAGATGAGATCATTGCCTACGAACAGGAGCCGGTACTTACCGGCAAGGTTGTGTTCTACGGGCACTCGCTGTTTACCCGCTGGAAGGATATCCCGTGGGGAAATCGCAGACTGGATGAGGATATCCGCGGCAAGGACGGGTCCCTTGCCTGCGTCAATCATGGGTTTGGCACCTCCACCTCGGAAGAGCTGCTGTACTATTATCCCCGCATGGTTCGCCCGTGGGCGCCGAAAGCACTGGTCATTATGACCTTCGCCAATGATACCATGTACGGCTACAGCCCGGAGGATGTGATGACCAATATCTCCAAGCTGTGTCACTGGGCGCGGACGGATTTTCCCGGGATCCGACTGTATCTCATCGAGGCGCATCCGCATCCGCTGAAGGAAGCGCCCGTGCTGCCGGATCACTGGAACAACGCTTTCCACGAACGGGATAAATTCAACGAAATGCTCGCTCTGTATGCGCAGACCCATGCGGATACGGAAATCATCCGTCTGTGGAACCGGACGGAATTTTTCGAAACGCCGGGGGATACCGGCAATCCGCATAAAGTGCGCCAGGAGCTCTTTTTAGAGGATAAAATCCATTACAATCAGGCCGGGTACGATCTTTTTGCGGCCATTCTGCGCAGCGAACTGGAGGATGTTTTGTAAAGATCGTTCGTTCTTTGTCTGAAAAATTGTCTTTGGAAACGTGCTGTGAAAAAGCGGGAACACAAAATAAAACGGGATCAACAGGAGGAAAAGTGATGGAAACACGGTGGATGTATGTTACAACTGAGGAACTGGCCGCACTGCGCGAGGAGGCAAAAGGTGTCTGCGTGATCCCGATGGGCTGCATCGAAAAACACGGCCTGCACCTGCCGCTGGGGACGGATATCATCGAAGGCAGCCGCATTGCGCATATGGCCTCGCAGCTGGAGACGGCCTGTGTGTTCCCGGATTATATTTTCGGCGATGTACCCGCCAATGATCCGGAACGTCCGCTGGGCAGTGTGACGCTGCCGCTGGAGCTGAACATGCAGATGCTGGAAACGCTGTGTGAGCAGATTGCCAAAAGCGGCTTCCGTAAAATCGTGGTGTTCAACTCCCACGGCGGCAACTGTGCATGGCTGCAGGCATTCCAGCGCAATCTGGGCACCCGTGCGCATGATTATGTGTTCACCTTTTTCACGGTCAGCCTGCCCGCACCCCATGCCATGGCAGAGCTGCTGCTGAAAGAAGGCCCGCAGGCCATTCCGGAGCTGGAGGCGGAAGATGTGGAGCTGCTGCTGAAATACCACGAAGAGGGAATGCTTACCGGTCACGCCTGTTTTGGTGAAACCGCATATATCATGGGCATCTGCCCGGAAACGGTCCGCATGGACCGCCTTGGCGTTGAAAGTGGTCTGCCCACCGGCAAAAGCAAGGCCTATAACGATGTGGGGCTGTTTGTACAGGACGGCGGCTGGGGGTTGGAATTCCCCAATGCGTATGCGGGTCACGATCCCATCGGCTGCAACGAGCGCATCGGTAAAGCGGCGCTGCGTTTGGAGGCGGAGCGATTTGCCAAGGCCTTGAAAGTGCTGAAAGAGGATGAATACCTGCTGCAGGAGCACAACCGTCAGTGGCATACCGATATCTGATTTTCCGGAGGAGACACCATGCAGTACACACTGGAGGAACTGGCAGCTGCGGTGGGTTGTGCGGCATACCCGCAGCGGTGGAATGATTTTTACGCAGAGGTAATGGCGGACTACGATGCAAACGGCTGCCGATATTCCGCGCCTGCGTTTTATGACCGTCTGGAACAGGAGTACGATTGTTTCGGTGAAAAGTACGGCCCGATCTATCGCGAAGCAGCCCAAAAGACCGCCGCCATCGAACCGTTGGATCGGTTTCTGGCGTTGATGGCCCGGGCGGTACAGGATGCAGATAAAAAGGATGCGGATATCCGCGGTACGGCGATGCTCAAAGCGCCGGATGGGGCGGATCCGCTCGCCTATAACATGCTTTTTGGGCTGGTGGCGTGCAGCCAGCTGGATACGGCGGCGGAGAATATGCGCCGCCGCGGCATTCCGGAGGCGATCCTGCGGGACACGCTGCGGCTGGTGATCGGCTGTGAGGCTTCCTACGAGCGGCGGCACGGCGGCCAGCACGGGTACGATATCCTGTGGTGGGCGCAGCTGCATGTGGACGGCAAACTGTACCGCATCGGCCGTCTGGAGCTGGAGCTTTTGGAAGAGCTGCCGTTTCCCATTCTGGTGCTGCGGCACAAGGGCGGGAGCGTTGTGACGCTTGCCGACGGCGAGCAGGTGCACCGTGACGGGTATGTGCTGGGCTCGCTGTATTATGAGGATGCAGCCGGTGCATGGGAAGCCCGTGTGGAAGAAACAGCCGATGCATGGACGGGTTATTCGTATCTGGAAAACGGTTATATTTTCAAGGAAAAGAAGGTGTACCCCAAAGCCGAATGGGAAAAGGTGCTGGCGGCAGGGGATCCGACGGTCAGCGTGCACATTCCGGCCGGCGGTGGTCTGACGCCCGCCGTAGTGGAGGAAACGCTGGCGCAGTTTCGTGCTTTCCTTGCGGAATATTATCCGGAGTACGCATACAAAGCGTTTGTGTGCGCCTCGTGGCTGATGGATCCGCAGCTGGATGCACTGCTGCCGCAGGATTCCAACATCGTACAGTTTTCCCGCCGGTTTACCCGTCTGGCACGCAAAAGTCAGGGCGATGGCGTGTTCAATTTCATCTTTCTGAAACCGGATATGAATTTTGATATCCGCGATCTGCCGGAAACCACCCGGCTGGAAAAAGCGATAAAACAGCACTACCTTTCCGGCAAGGCGATTTACGAAATGAACGGCTTTATTCTGCGCTGAAAACGAAAGAATCTGACACAGAAGAAACGATATGCGCTCGCCCTGAAGGGGGGGCGCACATCGTTTCTTTTTTTGCACCAAAGGCGAAAGCGGGCGGCGGGAATATCGTTCTTGCGGTTCTGTTTTTTGGGACAGCCTCATACCTTGTGGACAAAGGGGGTGAGAAGGTGCAGGCATACCGGCAGGCGGCAGAGCAGCTGCCGCAGCAGTGGGCGGCGTATTTTCTGCGATTGCGAACGGAAGAGATGGATGCAGTGACCGAATTGCGCCTGCGCAGCGATTGTCCGCTGGCGGTGACGCAAAACGGAAAAAGCCGGTTTGTCATGCGGGACGGCACCCTTGCGGATGCCGCATCGCCTGCCTTGGT
>JAEIGA010018518.1_pt1 | contig 10614 bp, 10 predicted proteins | sample 9270691 | NCBI WGS metagenome assembly JAEIGA01 (sample SAMN17057246, study PRJNA624740) | gut metagenome | biome: biome; isolation source: fecal sample | host: Bos grunniens | place: China: Xizang | collected 2019 | reverse complement strand
TGCAAAAAAGGCATGATGTTATTTTTTGTTTTGATTGGAGCAAGAATTGATATTCTGCTAGGTACAACATACCTTAGAGATGGCGTGTGTATTGCATTTATAGCCAATGAACTTATTAGCATTATTGAAAATGCTGATTTGATGGGCGTACCGATTCCAACGCCAATCACAAAAGCAATTGATATGCTGCAAAGAAAAGGTGAGTAAATGGCAAATTTAAGAAGTGGTACATACGGAAATTATTATGGTTCATATTTTAATGAAAGCGAAGTGCTTTCAAGCGAAGAAATGCACATTAACGCAGGTTATGTTTTTAGCTATCTTACTAACAACGCATGGAGCATTAACGCAATCTCGGCTATGCTTGGAAATATGCAAGCAGAATCATCAATAAATCCCGGAAGATGGCAGAATGATGATGTTGGCAATGTTTCGCTTGGATACGGATTGGTACAATGGACACCATCAACAAAATACACCGATTGGTGTAATGAGCAAGGATTATCAGATTCATCAGAAATGGATAGCAATTTAGCAAGAATTCTTTACGAAGTTGCTAATGGTATTCAATGGTATGCAACAGATAAATATAATATATCATTTTTAGAATTTACAAAATCAACAGATTCGGTTGAAAGTTTAGCAGCTGCTTTTTTATTAAATTATGAACGCCCTGCAGACCAGAGCGAAAGTGTGCAAGCCTATAGAGGAGAACTTGCAACAGCTTGGTATACATATCTTACAGGGCAAACACCAGAAACACCGACAACAACGACAACAAAGAAAAGAAGAGGTTATAAATTTTTTCTTTTCGGAAAGGCAAGGCGAAATGTTAAAAACAGAATTTCTTAATAAAGTTAAGGAAATCGGAACATGTGAAGATGAAGCGCAGCGCAGAGCATTACTTGCAGAAATGAGCGATGAAGTGTCAAAGGATTATGACGAAATCGAAACACTTAAACAGGCGCAGACAGAATATGAAACAAATATGGAATCATTAAGAGCTGCCAACATGAGTTTATTTTTAAGACTTGGAGCAGACAAGGCGCAGGAAGAAACAGGCGCAGACGAAACAAATAACGATGAAAAATTAAAATTCGAAGATTTATTCGATGAAAAAGGAGGACTAAAATAATGGATGCAATTAAGATTTTAAACACAATCCACGCTAACAACTCAGCATCTTATCAGGAGCGAGTTCCAGTAGCAACACAGACAAACATTGAAGATATCAGAGCGATAATGATTGGCGATGATATCACAGTTGCAAATGAATTTATGAGTACACTTGTAAATAAAATTATTAAGTCTGTAATTCATACAAAGCTTTTTGAAAATCCTTTAAAGGGATTAAAGAAAGGCACAAAGCCACTTGGCGATACTATTGAAGAGATTTATAACAATTTCATCAAGGGCGCAGAATTTGACGGCTCAGGCAATACAACTGCTTTAATGGGCAGAACATTACCTGATACAAAGACAGTGTACCATAGAATGAATTTAAAATTGAAATATCCTGTTACGGTATCTTATGAGAGATTAAGCAAGGCATTCATGAGCTATGGCGCATTAGAAAACTTTATTTCTAATATTATCTCAACTGCATATAGTTCTGCAGAACTTGATGAGTTCCTTAATACAAAGCAGCTTATTAAGTCTGCAATTGATAACAACGCAATGAAGGTTATTCCAATTTCAGACCCTTTATTATCTGAAGCTAATGCAAAGGAATTTATTAAGAGTGTTAAGACAGTATCAGGCTTAATGTCATTCCCTAACGACCAGTTTAATGCTTACTTAACAGCACAGGATAAGGATGATAAGCCAATTGTTACATTCTCGAAGAAAAATGAGCAGGTGCTTATTCTTGATACAGCAACAGATACAACAGTATCAGTTGATGTTCTTGCATCAGTATTCAATATGACAGTTGCAGAATTCAACGATACAAAGAAGGTTGTTATTGATGTATTCCCAGATGCAAATATCAGAGCAGCACTTGTTGATGAACAGTTTTTCCAGATATTCGATGATTTAATCACAGTTGGAACATTCAACAATGGCGAATCATTATATACAAATTATTGGTTGCATGTATGGCAGACATTCGCATATTCAATTCTTGTTAATGCAGTTGCATTTGTTGTTGCTGCAGATAAAGACGAAGATGGCGAAGTTGAAGAATTTGCAGTTACATATGAGCTTGGCGATGGCGTGACATCATCAAATAAGCGTGTAAGCGCAAATGAGGGTGGCAGCTATTCAACAACGATTACAGGCGCAACAACTGTTAATATTACAATGGGTGGCTCTACTGTATCAGATGCATATGATGCAGATACAGGCAAAGTTAAGATTTCAGAAGTAACAGGCGATATTGTTGTGACAGCATCTTAGTATTTTATGGGGTGGTGGAATATCCACCATCCCATTTTGATTTGAAGAAGGAGGAATAAAAAATGTTACAACTTCCAAAATGGGTATTATCAAATAAATATCCTGCATTTTTTGAATCGGAATCCATGACAGCTATTGAGCAAACTGCAAGAGTGTATGGAGCGATGCAGCAGCTTATTGATGAATATAATTCATTCGCTGATGCAGTTAATGCAGAGATTGAAAAATATGAAACATCAACAACGCAGGACATTGATAAATTTAAATGTTGCGTTACGGAGTTAATGGAAAACTATATCAAGTCTATTGATATGAAAATGGATGATGCAAGTGTATTTATGAAAACGAATATTGAGGAAACAACAAGCAATATTATTAACTCGGCGATTGATGAAGGAAGAATTGTTATAACAACAAGATATAACGAAGAAACAGAATCGCTTGAAGTGACAGGAGGTGTATAAAATGAGTAAATGTTTTTGTCATTTAAATGGCTATGAGGTAAAGGATGCTGCAGCCAGAAGAAATATTGAAACACTTAGTGAAACAACAGATGCATTATCAAATAATATTGATGTGCTGCAGAGTCGAATGAACACATTTACAGCACTTGAAGAGGGTTCAACAACTGCTGATGCAGAATTGATTGATATTAGAGTGGGCTATGATGGAACGAAATATACAAGCGCAGGCGAAGCAGTTCGAGAACAGGTCATGCAACTTTCAAATGAAAATGCAGAATTAAAGAGTGATTTAAGTGAGAAATTCGATTACGCTCATATTTTAAGAACAGAGAATAATCCTAACAATTTAATTAATTACATGGAAATTATTGAGGGATATTATATTGGTACGACAGGTGAACAGATAGGTCCAACAAATTCTTTCCATTGTACACCATTTATTAAAGTGACACCTAATGAAACCTATACATTTGCATATTGTGGTTTGTCTGCTTGGTATGATAGTAACAAAACTTTTGTAGAATCTTTTACCCCAGCTAGTAGCGCTTTAATAGTACCTGAAAACGTGGAATATATTAGAATATCTCTTCCAACTGTATATGATACATGGGGGATGTATAACAGTGATTATGAATTAAAGAACGATAAAGGTATACCAACTCTTATCACAAAACCATACGAAAGAGGTTATATTCCTTTTACTGTAAAGGTGAACCAGTTAAATATACCAACAGATAGTTATCAAAATGACAATCAAACGAATATGGAAAATGTTAATTGTTATATACATTTATCTGGTAGTACCTATACACCATTTGGAAAACCCGCACCACTCGTTATGTTAATACATGGTGCAGGTCAAGGTTCTGACGAATGGCAAGAAAACGCAGATTACGATAAATTAGTAAAAAGTTTCTTGTCACAAGGATATTGCGTGTTTGATTGTAATGGTTTTAATAATAGTGTGCTTGGCTGTTCTTACTGGGGAAATATGCGAGGCGTTGAGGCGTATAGAAAGGCTTATGATTATGTTGTGAACAACTACAATGTAGAAAAGAATGTAAACATATATGCGTTTTCTATGGGTGGTTTAACAGCTATGAATTTGGTATGTTCTAACTTCCCTAATGTAAAATGTATGGCTTTAGGTTCTCCAGTTTTAAACATGAAAGCTTGTTGGAATGACACAACTGTACGACCTGTTTTAAAGGTGTTATATAATATTCCTGATGATGTAACAGAATATGACGAGAGTTATTTTATAGGTGTAAATCCTTTTAAGCACATTGTTAATATTAATGATGTTGATTATTTTAATGTCAACATTCCACCATTAAAAATCTGGTTTGGCTCTACAGAAACAAGTGAGGGTACTGATACTGGAAATGGTGAACTTGTAGGCGGTGCTGTTAATAAACAATATGCTATAGACCTTATAAATGCTATACAGAATAGTGGAGGTTATGCACTTTATAGAGAATGCCCAGAGTTAGGGCATAGTTTGTGTTATGGTAGCACTCAATATGTTATTAATGAAATCTGTTGCTTTATAAATAGGTTCAACAACGAAACCAGACTTTAAGTTAGTAAATAATAGAAACAGAAGGAGTGATTATTATGAGCAATAAAAAAATTATCTGGGATTATTTCAAAAACAAAGGTTTTAATGATTTTGCAGTTGCAGGTTTGATGGGAAACCTGCAAGCAGAATCAAATTTTAATCCAATTAACCTTGAAGGCAAATACGAAAGAAAGTATGGCTATACAGATTCGACATATACAAAAGCAGTTGATGATGGAAGTTATACTAATTTCGTGAAAGATTCTGCAGGCTATGGATTAGCACAGTGGACATATTGGAGCAGGAAGCAAAATTTGTTAAATTTCGCAAAGAAGCAAGGGAAATCAATTGGTGATATAAATATGCAGCTTGATTTTTTGTACCAGGAATTGCAAGGATATTCAATTGTAATTAACACAATGAAAAATGCGAAAAGCATTAAAGAAGTATCAGATATTGTATTGCTTAGATATGAACGCCCTGCAGTTCAGAGCGAAAGCGCATTGAATAGAAGGGCATCATATGGCACAGCGATTTATAATGAATTTCACAAAACAAAGCCAGAACAGGAGGAAAAAGAAGTGACTATTGAGGAAATCATCGTAGCTATGAAATCAAAGGGATTTGAAGTAAAAGCAAATACAGCTAATGAATTGCGATTTGTAAAAGTTGCAGCTGCAGCACCACCAACAACAACAATATTCAATAATGGCGATAAAGTTAAATTGAAAGATGGTTGTACATATTACAATGGGCAGAGCATTCCTTCATGGGTTAGAAGTAAAACTCTTTATTACAGAGGTAAAAACAAAAATGGCTTGATTTTCAGCACATTAAAATCAGGAGCAGTTACAGGAACAGTTAAAGAAGGCGATTTAATAAAAGTATAGAAAGGTGTGTGAAATTATGAGCAATTGTTGTTTAAAAAGTGAAGATAATTTAACAGATGTTCTGTTGCAGCAGATAAAACGAGAAATAAAGCAGCTTTCAAAAGATACAACTGCAAGATTGTTAATTCAGGATAAGAAAATAGCAGAAACATGTGTGTATATTAAAAATAATCTTTCGAATGAGATTAGAAACTTGCTTGATACAATGCAGCATACAGGAGAATTGGATAAGATTATAACTGAAACACTTCTTGGTGAAGTTGCAGTGCTGCAGTCGCAAGTGGAGTATGTAGCATTAAGAAATGAAGAGGGCGTTATCAATTTACAATATCCATATGGACATGTAAAGAGATATGGAGCGCAGGGCGATGGCGTAACAGATGATACAAAGGCGATACAGACAGCTGCAAGGAATGCAATAACACATTCATTCCCTCTTCTCGCTGATGAAGGCGTGTATATTGTTAGCGAAGATATAAATATGCGCTATATCAGATATATTGATTTTAAAGGCGATATAAATTCAAGTGGAATAATTGGAATCGGAAACAGTTCTGCAGATGGTTCTGGTTCTGTTATTAAATTTTCAAAGGTTAATAGCCTTGAAATCATAGGTTTAAAGAATTCAATTATTGAATTCAAATATTGTGATTCACTTTCAATCTATGCAGATGGCGATGATAGCACAGCATCATCAACTGCTTATTGCCAGATATCAGGCGCATATTGTAAGAAAATCACAATACATTCAGAAGGAACTGCAATTGGTTGGATAAATGAAAATGTGTTCAGAATTAAGAGAATTGAAGAAATTTCAATAACAGGAAACTATGAACATAATAATAATCATTTTGAACATTGCAATCTCGAAAAGGGTGTATTGAATTTTGAAAGTGCAAGAAATAATTATATTTCTGCAAGGTGCGAAGGTGGAGTTACAATCAAAGATGCAGTAACAGCAGGAACGAATTTCATCGAAAAAGAGTATTATTATAAACATTATTTCGGTGAGGATGTAGTGGAAACAAGCAATGGAACACTTACATATTTTCCTGTAAATAAGCTGCAGACCGAAAGAGAATTATATAGAATTGATTCAAGTAATAGAACATTCCCAATCGGCTCTGTATTGTTTAATGCAGATGACACATTCAAAGGTGTTGAATATAATCAGATTTTCAGAAGCAATTTGATTAAAATTGATAATACATTCGCATTAAAAATGAAGAGCAGCCACGCAGGTTTAAGAGTTCAGTTGAATTTCTATGATGAAAATAAAAACAGAATAACAGGCGAAGTTGATAATTTTGCAGATGGCAAAATGTCATTCGTATCTGGTGGCGAGTGGTCTTATGTTATCGGTTCGAATGTAAATAATGACACAGTTGTATTTTTCGCAGGTGCTGCAAAATATGTTGAATACAGAGTCATTTTTGGTGATGGCGTTGAAGATGTTGATTTTGAATTTGTTAAAATCAAACTTTTGAAGTACATCAATACAGATATACATGTAATCAATATATTAGAAAATGATGTTTATACACAGGTCCCTGAAGGCGGCTATTGGAAGAGAGGGCATAAGTTATATGCGAAAAATCCAACAGCAGGAACATATATTGGTATTATATGCGTAGAAGAAGGAAATCCGGCAAGATGGAAGAACTTCGGACAGATACAGGCAGGTGAATAGAAATGGCTTATATAACAAGTGTTAAGCTGCTGAGTGTTCCAAAACTCAGCAGCGATTATCAACATACATTATGGTTTGATAATTATCAGCAACAGATAACATTTTTTGAATCAAAGGTGGTAAAATCTTTTGATGGCTTTACATATCAAAAAAAGGATAATATTGTGCGCCTTCCTGTAACGGAAGATTATATGAGATATTGGAATGTTAATTATATCATGTATAAGAATGAAAGCGCAGATGAAATTCATTCTGGCAGATGGTATTTTGCTTTTGTAAAATCAATGACATACAAAAATGAAGGTGTTACAGAGGTTGAGCTTGAAACCGATGTAATTCAAACATGGCTAACATTCTATGAAGTAATGCCATCATTCATTGAAAGAGAGCATATTGGCAGCGATAAAATTGGTGTTAATGTAGTTGAAGAAGGCTTGCAATTGAGTGAGTATGTTGTAAATTCTCATCAAATTTCAAAGTATGCTGGCAATGATACAAGCGAAAGCTCACTAGTGTATTTATGGGATTCGACAATTGTTGTTGGTGTAACTCAAGAATATGATGATGGAAAAATGGTCGATGTATCAGGAACAATGTACAATGGCATATATTCAGGTGTAAAATATTTTTGTTTTGAAAATGATATTAGTTCCAATACAGGAATAAAAGCATTGGATGCATTTTTAGAAATATATGCAAGAGAGGGCGCAATTGATGCAATTGTATGTATGTTTTTAGCTCCGAAAAAATTGGCGTATGTAAGAAGTAGCGATGGCGCAGTTAATCACGCAGTAGTGGCAGGAAATACGCCAGATGGCTACTATATCAATTCAAGTGATACAGAATCGGCAACAAATAGAGTGATAACATTTTCTAATTCGTTAGATGGATACACACCTAAAAATAAAAAACTATTAACATATCCATACAGATACATTCTTGCGACAAATAATAGTGGCGCAAGCGTTATTTATAATTATGAGGATTTTTATACAGTTGCAGATGGTGTTAAAACTGTAAATACACCACAGTTTAAAATTGAAGCCTGTTTAACTCCTGGATGTTCAATAAGAATGACACCTAAGAATTATAAAGGCGCATACAGAAATGACGATGAAGGAATAAATATGGGTAAATATCCAATATTGAATTGGAGTTCTGATGTATACACAAATTGGCTTACACAGAATGGCTTAAATATTGCAATTTCTGTTGGTGCAAGTGCATTACAAATTGCAGGTGGTATTGCAATGTCGGTTGGAACAGGTGGCGCAGGTGCATTGATGGGCGCAGGAAGTGTTGCTGCAGGTATATCAGGCATTGCATCCACACTTGGCGAAGTACACAAGCAATCAATGACACCACCACAAAGCGAAGGAAATATAAATAGTGGCGATGTAGTTACAGCGACAGGCAGAAATGATTTTCATTTTTATGAAATGAGCATAAAAGCAGAAAGTGCAGCCATTATTGATGATTATTTCAATATGTACGGATACAAAACAAATAGAGTTAAAAGACCAAATGAAAATCATCGTGAAAATTGGTGGTATACAAAAACTATTAACGCAAATATAGTTGCTTCAAATGGTGGTATTCCAAATGCAGATATTGAAGTAATCAAGAAGTGTTATAATTCAGGAATAACATTTTGGAAAACATATGATAATATGTTCGATTATTCATTATCAAATGAATATAAAGGCTAGGAGGTGTTAAGATGAAAAATCAAATAAACATGGAAACAATCGCAAAAACATTGAATGATTTAACATTTATTGATTATTATAACAGGTTGCAGCTACTTGCAAGAAGTGTATTTGAATGGCAAGGTTTGCCAAATAATATTGATGAAAAATGGATTGAAAGATATCTATTTAATGAGGGCAAATGCATGTTTTTTAAGGACAAAGACAAAGGCTTTATGGTAACAAAAGTATCAGATGCAGGCAAATTGAATTTCTACGATGAGCCGACATTGATTAAACCATATGCTACTAATTACAACGGAAAACGCCTTGAAAATAATGTTGAAGCAGTAGTGATAAGAAATAATGATGACATGATAGCAACATCAACAACAATTCAATTATATGCGTATAGGCTCGCGGAGATTGCCAGAACTATTGATATAAATATACACGCACAGAAAACACCTGTAGTGATTCCATGTAGCAGCGATAAACAGAAGTTATCATTAAAGCAAGCCTATAAGCAATGGGATGGAAATACACCTATAATATTTATAGATAAGAATCTGGAAATAAGCGATGGAATGAGAGTGTTAAAAACGGATGCGCCAATTGTATTCGATAAGCTGCAGCTACAAAAACATGCTATCTGGAATGAGGTCATGACATATCTCGGAATCAACAATGCAAATCAGGATAAGAGAGAAAGGCTTGTGGATGATGAGGTACAGGCTAATAATGAACAGATAGAATTATCTGCGCAGGTAATGTTAAAAGCCAGAGAACAGGCTTGTAAGCAGATAAATGATATATTTGACTTGAATGTATCTGTAAGATTAAGAAATAAGGATGAAAGGCAGGTGGCGCAGGATGATAAAGGCACAGTATACAGTGGTTCTTAAAACATTATTAGATGATGCAGCATCCAATAATACAATTCAAAAAGCATTATCAACTTATCCAATTTATAAACCTAAAGTGTTAAATGATATGATACCTACAAGAGAAGAATTGAATAAGAAGCTGCTTAATAATTATAAATATCGTGAAATTGGTTTTGAAACAGTTGGCAGATTCGTAGATGAATTAGAAATCGTTATGAATGAAATAATGCCACACTATAATGAACTTTATAAAACAATTGAAATTATGAGTGGCTTACCATCGCCATTTGATAATGTTGATGTAATTGAAACTTTTGAAGAAACAAAAACAGGCACATCAAACAGCAATTTAAGAAGTACATCAGAATCATCAGTAATTGATGAAAGTAGTTCAAATACAACAGGAACAGCATCAGATAATGGAACAGTTACAAGTTCAACTGATTCAACAACAGATTCTAAGAATGTAAGAAGTACGCAGCCACAAGGCTTATTATCAATAGGCACAAAGGCAATAAACAATGTAAATTATGCTGATGAAGCAGAATGGAAACAGGACATAAACACAGCAACAAATAATGCTACTTCAACAAATGCTGCTACAACATCAAGCGATTCATCGAGCAATTCAACATCAAATGTTTCAGGCGATACACAAGCAATCGGAACAAATGAAAATGAAGAAACAACAAAACATACATATACAAAGAAAGGCAATCAGGGTGTTAATACATACGCTCATGATATGAACGAATTTAGAACATCGATTATTGATGTGACAAATCAGATTATCAACGATGAACGAATTGCAGAATTATTTATGATGATATATTAAAGTAAAGAGCCTATTATTTTATAGGCTCTTTTTTGCTGCAAAAATATCCATCAAATCACATTGTACGATATATGCATAAAAGTAACATTTACTTACGAATATTATACATTTTGATTATTTACATTTATTCACAAAGTAGATTATTGTCAACGCATCCAAGTGTGCCATCACCTAAAGGGGAATACCCCATCTGCGAGTGGGG
>JAEIGA010018517.1_pt1 | contig 10614 bp, 7 predicted proteins | sample 9270691 | NCBI WGS metagenome assembly JAEIGA01 (sample SAMN17057246, study PRJNA624740) | gut metagenome | biome: biome; isolation source: fecal sample | host: Bos grunniens | place: China: Xizang | collected 2019 | reverse complement strand
TTTAGCAGATGCTAAAGCTACAAAATATGTTATGGAATCATTAATTGAAGAACAAGGATTAGGTAATTTATTAACACCTCGTTTTATTTCAAAAGTTAAGAAAAGTAGAGTATTAGTTAAATAAAAAATGGTTAGAATTTTCTAACCATTTTTACTTATAAGCAATAATATTTGAGCAGGTATATAAAACATCCAAGGGATATTATATGCCGTTTGACTTATGATATAAATGAATGAATCTTTACTTAAATTAAAGATACCTACCATCTCTTGAAAACCAATCATTGTGTCGCATAATATAAATAACAATAATCCTAATGCTAATAATTTATTACTTTTAAAATGAACAAAAGAAAATATTACATTGACTAAAAAATTAACATAATAGAATAATGCTACAATAATTAACTCGTTCATAACACTTTTTAATAAAGTTAATGAAATAAAAGCTATAAAAGTTACTATTATTATTCGAAATATAATATTGATTTTTATTTCTTTAGTATTTGAATAATCTAAGATTCTTATAAAATAAAATATTTGGACAATAGTAAATAAGATAATTGAGAAAGTATAATATATTTCTTTTAATGTTAAAAAATAATCAGCGATAAGAGTAAAGGTAATTGCTCCTAGTTGAAGTAAATTATGTTTTGTTTTATTAAATGTTAATAATGTAGTAATGAAACATAAAACAATAAAACTAAAATTTACGACAGGCATATCTAATCCATTTTTTAATATGAATTGAAGTATGAAAGGGATTAAGGATAAAATACAAAAGATAAAATAAATAGCATTTTGATATTTCTTTTTAATCATTATTTTTTCTAAAAAAGAAGCCTTTTTTCTTTTTAGTTTCTATTTCATTAGGTATAACTTCTTCTTTACTATTGCCACTACTATATTTAATCTTTTTAATTTCTTCTTCTTCTAAATCTTTTTCTTTCTTTTCTTTATTAGAAAATATTTTACCAACACTAGAAATAGCGCTGCTTACTGTACCAAATATTAATTCACTAATAAAAGAAGGAATTAATTTACTTGCTTCTACGAAAGCACTATTTTTAATAGATATCTTATCCTTTTTAGGATCTTTAGCATATAAGTAATTTCTAGCTAACATACCAGTTCTTAACATAAAGAAGGCATTCACAACACCATTGATAGAACTATTAGTTAATAACTTACCAGTACCTTGAATAGATGAAGATATTAGAGCACTGATATCTACTTTTTGAAGTCCATCTGCTACTAAACTAGAAAGTAAGATATTGATATATAACTTAGCTAATCTAATAAAACTAGGTCTAAATCCACATAATACTACAATCTTTTTAACCATTCTAAAGTTATTAACTAAAACAACAAATGAATCGATAAATGAAGATTGACTGACAGCAGTTAAGAACATTGTATCTCTAGCGCTACTTACTACAATATCATCAATTTTCTTTTTGATTTGATTGTTATATAAAATATTCATTCTTTGACTTAATACTTTTTTGTCTTTATGATTTAAAGCATTCATCAATACTTCTTCATCAGTTTTATCTAATGTTTTATTTTTAATTAAAGTGATTGCTCTTTTTCTAATTCCTGTATCATTATTTTGAACATCATCAATAAATCTATTAATAGAGTAAAATGGCGAAAATAAAATAATTACTAATGGTCTAAGAATTAAGAAATAAATAACAATAATTAAAACAACATAGTATGCAATTTCTAACCAAGGATGAGTTTCTCTTAACACTAAACCAACTTCACTTGCTCTATAAAAAGAATGCAAGATGAATAAAACTGTTAAGGCAATTGTTACTAAATATATAATAAATTTTTTCATGTTTATACCTCGCTTATATTAAGAGCTTTAATCGCTAATATCTTAGCTCTATTTTTCATTTTGATATATTGAATTGATTTTGATAACATTGGTAAAACTGTTAAAACTAAAAGAGTTTCTTTAATAATATTTTCTCCATTCATTTTAACGCTTACTAAATTAATATCAATGGAAACACCATTACTTCTTTTTTTATATTTAACAATAACTACAGTAGGAGTACCAATGACACCTTTAAAGAAGCGGTCTTTATAAATGTAGGTAGTAGCTTCATTTTCATTACCTTCAACATTTGTATAGTATCCTTCTTTAATAGCTAAAGTAGATAAGTTATATGCAATCATTTCTAAATTTGATACTTCTTTTTCGATTACGACATAAGACATATTTATCACCTGCTTTTATTAAAGATAGCATATTTTTAAAATATTTACTATAAATAAATATTTTTAGATATATTTTGTTCATTTTTAATTATAAAAATGCACCATTAAATAATAAAATATTGTAATTAATAATGAAGGATAATCTTTTTATTTATTAATAAATAAAATAAGTGTATAATGATTTTATCTTAAAGATGAAAGAGGTACAAATTATGTATTATAGAGTTAATGAAGAAGTAAAAAAAGCTTTAGAAGAAAATAGACCAGTTGTTGCACTTGAATCAACGATTATTTCGCATGGTATGCCATATCCTCAAAACGTAGAAACAGCTTTAAATGTTGAAAAAATCATTAGAGATTTAGGTTGTGTTCCTGCTACTATCGGTATTATTGATGGAGTAGGTGTAGTAGGTATGAATGCTTCAGAAATTGAAGAATTTGGTAAAAGAAAAGGCATTGTAAAAGCTTCTACTAGAGATTTACCTGTTTTACTTTCTCAAAAGTGCTGGGGGGCTACAACAGTAGCAACTACAATGATTTTTGCTGCATTAGCAGGAATTGAAGTGTTTGTTACTGGAGGAATTGGAGGAGTTCATCGAGGCGCTGAATTAACTTTTGATATCTCTAGAGATTTACAAGAATTAGCAAATACAAATGTGACTGTTGTTTGTGCAGGTGCTAAAGCAATTTTAGATTTACCGAAAACAATGGAATATTTAGAAACAATGGGTGTACCTGTATTAGGATATAAATCAAGTGAACTTGGCGCCTTTTATAGTAGAGAAAGTGGCTTAAAAGTTGATTATGAAATGAATAGTGCTTTAGATATTGCTAAAGCTATTAAAGTAAAAAGAGATTTAAATTTAAAAGGTGGAGTATTAATTTCAAACCCAATTAAAGAAGAAGATAGCTATCCAAGTGAAGAAATTAATAAAGTAATTGATGAAGCTATTAATGATAGCATTAAAGAAAATATTGTTGGTAAAGAATCTACACCTTTCTTATTAAAAAGAATTGTAGAATATACAGGTGGAAAGAGTTTAGAAACAAACATTAAACTTGTATATAATAACGCTCATGTAGGTGCTTTAATTGCGAAGGAGTTATGTAACCTAAAGGAGGGATAATATGCTTCAAATAAGAAATATTAAAAAAACTTATTCGACAGGTAAAATAAGAGTTGAAGCTTTAAAAGGTATCTCTTTAGATTTTCCTGAAAAAGGATTAGTTTTTATTGTAGGTAAAAGTGGAAGTGGTAAGTCTACTTTATTAAATATTATCGGTGGACTAGATAAAATGACTAGTGGAGAAATTGTGATTGATGGTAAATCTACTAGTGATTTTTCTAGTAGTGATTTTGATGCGTTTAGAAATTATTATATTGGTTTTATTTTTCAAGATTTTAATTTAATTGATGAAATAAATGTTTATGATAATATTGCTTTAGCATTAAAAATACAAGCTAAAGGACATGATAATAATACGATTGAAGACTCTTTAAAAATGGTTGGTTTAGAAGGCTTAGGATACCGTAAACCTAATGAATTAAGTGGAGGACAAAGACAAAGAGTAAGTATTGCTAGAGCTTTAGTAAAAGATCCTCACATCATTTTAGCGGATGAACCTACGGGAGCCTTAGACTCTAAAACCGGAGAAGCTTTAATTTTAACTTTAAAGAATTTATCAAGAAATAAATTAGTTATTGTTGTCACTCATGATGAAGATATGGCTTTAAATTATGGTGATGAAATTATTGAAATTAAAGATGGTATGATTTTAAATCACATAGTTTCTTTAAATAATCAAAAAGATAATAATAAGGAAGAAATTTTATCTAATTTAGTTAAATATAATTCTGATAGTGAAATATTAGATGAAAAAGAAATTAACTCTAAATTAAAAAAAGGAGAAACAAATTATATTTGTATTAATACTTCGAAAGAAACTGTATCTTTAGCATACTCAGATGCTTTTCCATATTTATATGAAAGTAAAGAAAATTATAATCGATATAAAGAGAATGATGAACCATTAAAAGAAATGGTTAAATCGAATGATAAAAGAATTAAAAATAAAGCAAAAATAAAAATATTTGAATGTATTAAAATGGCTTTCCAAAACTTTAAAAGAAAAAAATTAAGATTTATATTTTTAATTTTATTATCAATTTCATCTCTTTCTTTATTTAGTTTAGGATGGTTATTATCAAGTGCTAATGTCCCAAATATCGTGGCTAATAAAACACATGAATTAAATTTACCTTTATCTTATTTATATTCGAATGTGGATGATTTTTATTATTCAAGTAGAAAAATAATTAATGAAGATGAACGTTTAGGGTTAGTTGATAAGTATAATCAAGAATTTGCTTATTCTACTTATATTAATTTAGAGTATGGTAAGCCTTTTGAAACTTATGATTACTATGGATTTAGTTTAGATAGATTTAATGGAATTATTGAATGTGATGATTATACAAAACTAAATTTTGTAATTGAAGGAGATTCTTCACCGGTAGATAATGAAATTTTAATTACAGACTATGCTGCTAATGAACTTCTTAGAAGTGGATATATTGGTAAAATAGATGATAAATTACAAGTTATTTATTTAGAAAACTTAAATGAAATACTTAATACTTCTATAGGAATTAAGAATGTTTTTGGAGAGTATGAATATTTTAAAATTGTAGGAATAATAGATACTGATTATGAACAATATCAAAATCTAATTTCAAAAAATGAAACTTTTGCATTCTTCGATGAAGAATATAATAATTTTACAATACTTAAAAATCGTTTATATACAAAGATTTTTGCTTCTAGTAAATTTATAGAAGAAAATTCTTCTTTAGTAGCAAGTAAAAATGAAGGAGATATTATCATTAATTATTCATATAAAAATGAAAACGATTATGAATATACTTCTAATTTATATTATTATTTCACTGTACATGATAAAGATATGCCTTTGAAATCCTTAAATGAATTACCATCTGAATATGATGTGGTATATGGTAATATTCCATCAAAATTAAATAAGAACGAAATTATAATTACCTATGATCAAATTGAATATATGATTGAAGATAATAGTAATATCAATGAATTTATGAGTTCATTTAATATTAAGAATATGACTTTTAATAACTATAGTTCATATGGTTATTTAGAAAATATTATTACTGAAGATTTAAGCGTTGTAGCAGTAATAGATTGTGATAATGTAGTATCTTCATTTTATGCAAGTGAAGAATTAATCGATGACTTTATTAGTAAAATTTCTCTTCCTTCTTATAGTGAAGTAGTATTTTCTCTACCTTCTTCATTAGAAGCTAAAGGTCATCTTTTAGAAAAACTATACGATGAAGGATATGAAATTGGTGAAGGTGTAGAACTAGATTCTTTTACAATTGAACTAGTAGAAGAAGTTGGACCAGTGTTAATTTATATTTCTATTTTTATTGGAATATTTGCCTTCTTAATTATCTATAACTTTATTTCAAATAGTGTAAAAATAAGAAGAAAAGAAGTTGGAGTATTAAGATCAATGGGAGCTAGAAATAGTGATGTAATAAAAATATTTGGAACGGAAATAATTATTATGTCAATCATTATATATGGATTTTCTTTATATAGTGTTATTGATTCATTGAGTGCAATAAATAGTTTATTTAATAACTTAGTTTCTATTTCTATTTTTAAAGGAATAATTATATATGTTGTATGTATTTTATTCTTATCTATAGCATCTTTCTTACCTCTATATAAACTTTTAAAAAAGAATCCAATCGATGCTATTAGAAAGGTATTTTAAGGAGGTGTAGTTATGCTTAAGTTAAAAAATATTAGTAAGACTTATTCTACCAAAGATGGCGTAACTCATCGTGCTTTAAATAACATTTCGTTAGAATTTGAGAGTAAAGGTCTAGTATTTATATTAGGTAAAAGTGGAAGTGGTAAGTCTACTTTACTTAATATTATCGGGGGACTAGATTCTTTTGATCGCGGTGAAATATATTTATATGGAAAGAAATTTTCTAAGTTTAAAAAGTTTGAATATGATTTTTATCGCAATACTTTTACTGGTTTTGTTTTTCAAGAATATAACTTAATTAATGAGTTAACTATTGAAGAAAATGTTACTTTGGCTTTAGACTTACAATCTATAAAAGATAAAGATAAAATAGATAAAATCTTTGATGATTTAGAAATTAGTGAATTGAAAAATAGAAAAGTTTTTGAACTTAGTGGAGGACAAAAACAACGTGTAGCAATTGCTAGAGCGTTAGTAAAAAATCCTAGTATCATTTTAGCGGATGAACCTACGGGGGCTTTAGATACTAATACTACAAAAGAAATCTTCGATTTATTAATTAAGCTTTCAAAAGAAAGATTAGTAATTGTAATTACACACAATAGAGAAATCGCCGAGCTTTATGGAGACCGTGTTATTGAACTTAAAGATGGTGAGGTTTTAAAAGACTTAACAACAGAGATTAATGATGAAGAAGATCGTCCTTCTTTAATTGCGTCTTCGGTGTTTAAAGTGCCTAAAAATGCCAAGTTTAGGAAAGATGATTTAAAGAAATTAAATGAAATTTTATCTAGTGAAAAAATAGATCATTATATTTCTTTTGAAACAAATCAAAATAAAGTTAAATCAATGTTTCCTCATTTAAAAGAAGCTATTAATACTAATGAAGAAAATAAAGAAAAATTTAAACAATATTCTTATAAAGAAGAAATTGAAGAAGAAAAAGAAGTGAAATTAATTAAATCTAAACTTCCTTTTAAACGTGGAATAAAGTTTGGTTTATCTAACTTAAAAGTAAAAATACCAATGTTAATATTCTCTTTATTCTTAGCAATATTTTCTATTACTTTATCAGGGTGCGTAGATAATTTTGCGAATTTTGATGAATATAAAGCAATTAGTAATACTATTAAACATTATGATTTGAACAATGTTATGATTTGTTCTAGTTATGATGAAAATTATTATTTAAGAGAAAATGATTTAAGAAAAATAAATGAAATAAATGAAAAAGAAGCGCCTTTAATATTTGAAAGAAGATTTAATATAACTAATTATGATTTAGACATGACTTACATATTAAGCAATTCATTAAATAGAGCTATTGAATGTGAGGATATTAGTGATTTATCTTATGAATATTTAGCTACTTCTAATAAAGAATATGGAAGTGAAGGCGTTGTTATTTCTGAAGTGGTTGCTAGAGAAATATATCGTGTTCATAGTGGATTTAGTAGCATTAATGATGTCTTAGATTTAGACATTGATTTTAATGGTTTAAGCTTTGTTATTGAAGGTATATATAAATGTGATGAATTAGATAAATATGATGTATTAAGAAAAGGTGAAGAGCAATTAGGTTATTTAAAAGATGAATATAATTCTAAGTTTTATAATTATTATTCTAATATTTTTGTTAAAGAAGGTTTTGTAGATTTATATAAAAGTAAGATTGAAGAAAGTAGTGAATTCTTTATTGACTCTTTTTATGGAGATACTTTTATTTCTGTTAATAAAATAAAGTTATTAAAGAACGAAGTTATAAATAGTATTAGTAGTGGTAATGGAGTATATCTTACTACAGGATTATTAGATTCATTAATGGTGAATACTGAGTATGATGACTATGAAGATTTTATTAATTATTTGAATTCTCAAAAGAAAGAATTTACTATCTATTTAAATAGAAATATATGTTATATTAGTGATGAGCTTGTTATTAAAGGTTATGAAGTAAATAATGATGATAATGTCATTTACTTTGATGATGATTTATTTGAAATAGTTAAGGATTTTTCTTTAAAAGCTACAGGAGCATTTATTCAATTAAATGGAAGAAATATATTAAATATTGTTAAAGATGTCTATAATAATGGATATGTTATTTATGAATCTTTTGCTAGTGACTATGAAAATATAAAGGAAATATTTGTTTTGTTAGGTAGTATTCTTGCAGGAATTAATAATGTAATCTTTATTTTGGCTATTATTTTATTATTTAGCTTTATTCATAGTAGTGTTAAGAATAACGTAAGACAAATCGGTATATTAAGAGCGATTGGAGCGAATGTTATTGATATTATTAAAATATATGTAATTGAAGCTTTAATTATAGGTATTGCATCATTATTATTTAGTTTAATTATTTATGGAGTTGGAGGATATTTTATTAATTTAGTAATTGGTGAAACTTATTTATCAATTTTCACATTTGGTTTTTCTACGGTTATGAAGATGATTTCATCAACATTAATTGTTGTAGGTTTATCTTTAATTATTCCAATTATTAAAATTACAAGAATGCATCCAGTAGATGCGATTAGAAGTGATAAATAAAGGAGAAGAATATGAATAATAAAAAGGAATTAATGAAAGAAATATTGAGGTTTTTACTTGTTGGTGGTTTAGCTACTTTAGTAGATTTTGGTATTTATGAATTATGTAGATTTGTTTTATTTCAAGGATTAGAAAATAATGTTAACTTAATTTTATCGACTTCTTTAGGATTTATTTTTGGTAATATTGTTAATTATATTTTATCGATTATTTTTGTATTTAAAGGTGCGAAAGATGATAAGAGTACACAAACGGTTAAAGCTTTCTTAATTTTTACTGTTATTGGTATTATTGGACTTGGTATTAAAGTAGGAGTTCAAACTGGTGGTAACTATTTAATGAGTTTAATTATTGATTGGTTATTTAATAATTTCTTTATTAAATTTAGTTATTTAACTTGGGCATGGCTATTAGATACTTTTGTTTATTGTGTAGCAACTTTAATTGTTTTAATTTGGAATTATATTGGAAGAAAAATATTTATATTTAAAGGAGAGAAGAAATAATGAAGAAAGCTGTTATTATTGGCGCAGGACCTGCGGGATTAACTGCAGCATATAAATTATTAAAAGAAACAGATATTAAACCTGTTATTTATGAAGAAACAGATGTTATTGGAGGAATTTCTCAAACCTTTAAATATAAAGGTAATAGAATGGATGTTGGAGGACATCGTTTCTTTACTAAAAATGAAGAGGTTATGAATACTTGGAAGGAGTTAATGAAACCTCAAGGTAGTGTTGCATTAGATGAAAAACTTTTAGGTGTTGAAAAGACTTTTGAAGGTAGTGCAGATCCTGAAAAAGAAGATGATGTATTCTTAGTTAGAAGAAGAGTGTCACGTATCTTTTATTTAAGAAAGTTCTTTGATTATCCAATTTCTTTAAAACCTCAAACATTTATTAATATGGGGTTAGGTAGAACTATTAAAGCCGGATTTGGATATGTTAAATCTAGCATTATAAAAAAAGAAGAAGATTCATTAGAAAACTTCTATATTAATCGCTTTGGCGCACCTTTATATCATATGTTTTTTGAAGACTATACTACAAAAGTATGGGGAAGAAGTCCTAAGGATATTTCACCAGACTGGGGAAGTCAAAGAGTTAAAGGTTTATCTTTATCGAAGACTATTTTAAACGCAATTACGAAGCCTTTTAGAAGAAAGGATTCAAAGGTTGAAACTTCTTTAATTGAAGAATTCTATTACCCTAAAAAAGGTCCAGGTCAACTATATGAAAAGATGGCTAGTGAAATTATTAAGATGGGTGGAGAAATTCATTTTAATTCAAAGGTTAATAATATTTATTTAGAAAATAATGAAATTAAATATATTGAAGTAAATAATGAAAAAATCGAAGGAGATTATTATATTTCTTCGATGCCTATTAAAGATTTAATTAATGGAATGAATGATGTTAATGATAATGTTAAAGAGGTAGCATTAAATCTTCCTTATCGTGATTTCATGACTGTTGGTTTATTATTAAATAAATTAAATATTGAAAATAAAACAAAAATAAAAACAGTAAATAATATTGTTCCAGATTGTTGGATTTATATTCAAGAAAGAGATGTTAAGATAGGAAGACTTCAAGTATTTAATAACTGGTCACCTTATATGGTTGATGATATTAATAATCATGTTTTTGTTGGTTTAGAATATTTTGTGAATGAAAATGATGAGTTATGGAATATGAATGAAGATGAGTTTATTAAATTTGCTATTAATGAATTAGTTAAGATTGATATAATTAAAGAAGAAGATGTAATTGATTCATGTATGCTTAGAGTTAAAAAAGCATATCCAGCATATTTTGATAGTTATAGTAGATTTGATGAAGTTAAAGATTTCTTAAATAATATTAACAATTTATATTGTGTAGGTAGAAATGGACAACATCGATATAATAATATGGATCATTCAATGCTTACTTCAATTGAGACTGTAAGAGTTATTAAAGATAACTTAGATAAGAGTATTATTTGGGAAGTAAATGCTGATAAAGA
>JAEIGA010018516.1_pt1 | contig 10614 bp, 12 predicted proteins | sample 9270691 | NCBI WGS metagenome assembly JAEIGA01 (sample SAMN17057246, study PRJNA624740) | gut metagenome | biome: biome; isolation source: fecal sample | host: Bos grunniens | place: China: Xizang | collected 2019 | reverse complement strand
AATTATCAATTGCATTAAGAAAATTTTGATATACTGTATGATTAGAATATTCTTTTAAAATATTCTTATTTAAATAGTTATCCATAGTTTCTTTTATTATTTTATTATATTTTTCCATATTTTTTTATCATTATAATAATAAATATCTTGTTTTATTAAAATATAATATATATCTTTGCATTGTTAATTCTAAAAAAAAATATTATTATGAAATTTAAAGCGATTTACAAACGAGATGATTCTCACAGTGAAACAATTGGAACTTATAGTGATATTGAGAAAGCTATTCAAGCTTTATTGAAAAAAGGTGAAGGTAATTATTGTTTGGATTGTCGAGAAGAAAGAGAAGAAGGTTTACGAATGCGTCATTTTTGTATGTGTGGTTGTGGCCCAGCAAGTATGGAAATTGAAGAAATTGAAAATTAACAATTTTTAATATTTTTTATTTTAGTAGTTGATTAGAATATATTATCTTTGCATTGTTAATTCTAAAATTTAATAAATATGGCAATGACAAAAAAAATTAAAATGCCATCGGCATGTTGGGTAAAAGAAGTTGAGTGTTTTTATCGTAGTGGTTATGATAATCATGATTATACGGTTTTGCATGACGCTGAAACTGGTGAATATTTGGGTGAATTGAAAGATATCAGTCCCGATAATTCAAGAATAGTTAAAGAAATTTTAAAAGAACTTGGTTGTAATGTGTAGTATAAGTGTTGCTATTATATTTTGTGTAATTATCATATTTTATATATTTAAAAATCACAAAAATAAAGAATGGCATAAACGTCCATTGCAAAATTTTCCTTTTATGTATAAAGGTAAAATATTTTGGTATTCTCGTTCTGTTGCCACAACTGGTTTGGTTTTATGTAAAAATGATAAGGATGAATGGTGTGTATTAGCAAATCAACGTGGTGATGGCGCACCTGATTATCAAGGTTATTGGAATATACCATGTGGATATTTAGAGCATGGTGTTTCGGGTGAAGAAAATATTGTAAAAGAAATATTTGAAGAGACTGGAGTTTTTATTCCATCTAATAAGATGCAATTTTATTCAGTTATTACTTCACCAAAAGAAAATAAACAAAATGTTTCTATTAGATATTATACAATCTTGAACGGTAATTGTAATATGTACCCATTAACTGATGATAATAGTGAGATGGATGAAGTATCAGATATACAATGGATTCCATTATCTGAGATTGATAATTACCAATGGGCATTTAATCATTTGCCTTTGATTAAAGAAATGGCTTCAAATATTATAAAATAATTGATAAAAAAAAATATAAAAAAATTAATTGAAAATGAAGAAAATTTTATTTTTTATGGTAGCTGTAATGGCTACGATGTCACTGTTTGCTCAAACAGTAACAAGTTCAAATATTTTTGAAAACACCTATGTTAGCGTAGGTAGTGGTGGTTATGGGTGGATTAATCCCACAAATAATGGATATGATAATTTTATAGAATCAGTTCGACCTTCACTATCAATACGTGTTGGTAAATTTATTACACCTACATTTGGTTTTGAACTTGATGGGTCTGTTGGTATGGCAAATCGTGATAAATTTATTGAGAATACTAATTTGTCATTGAATGGTTTGTTTAATGTTACTAACATGTTTACAAAGTATCAAGGTGAGCCTAAATCATTTGAAGTTGTGCCGTTTGTTGGTATTGGTTGGATTCGTACATATGGCGCTGTAACAAATAATATGTCAAGTAAAGGTGGTGTTCAATTTAATTGGAATGTTGGTAAATCTAATGCTTGGCAGATTAATGTAATACCTTCAATTACTTATGCACTTACCAATAATGGAAGTGGTGAAGTTGGTGAAATTAAATTTAATGCAAACCGTGCATTTGTTTCACTACAAGCTGGTGTGACATATAAATTTAAAAATAAAAAAGGTACGCACAATTTTGTACTTTGCCCATTTAGTGTAACTCAAGCAGAAAAGGATGAACTTAATGCATTGCTTTTAGAGTCCTCTAAAACACTCACAGCGACATCTAAATTGTTGGGTAAACGAACTAATGAATTGGCTGCAACAAAGCGTGTGGTGGCGCTACAAGACGCTCAGATTGACTCTCTTTTGAAACGCAAGATGGTTGTTGAAGCACCAATAGCAATTGGCTTTGAAATTGGGAAATCAGAGATAAGTAAAACTCAAATGGCATCTTTGGTGACGTTGGCTAAAACATTGAAAGAAAATGATAGTAATATTACTATTATAGGTTTTGCAGATGCACAAACTGGAAGTATTGAACGTAATCAAGAATTGAGTGAGGCTCGTGCAATAGCTGTTGCTGAAATTCTTAAATCAATGGGTGTGAGTGCTGATAAGATAACAACAAAAGGTGTCGGTGCAACTAAGCAGATATTTGAGGATAATGACATGAATCGTGTTGTAATTTTTAACAAATAAAATAATTAATAAAAAAAATATAAATAATATGGAATTTGTAATATTTTGGTTACTTTTTGGTGGTTGTTGTTTTGCTATTGCAAAGAATAAAAATCGTAATGAATGGGTAGCACTTGTTTGTGGTATTCTGTTTGGTATTTTCGCTTTGATTTATTACATTGTAGTTGATAAAAAAAAAGTAGAGAGTGATACTTTGAGTAATGGAGATGAGGTAATTCCTACTCAGAAGCCTACCGTAAAACCTACTCAAGCTCCTACGGCTAAGCCAACTGAAGCTCCTATATCTTCTAATGGTCCTTCAGAACCCACAACAAGTGGTCCAGTTGATGAAACAACTCAGCCTCCCATTACACCTCCTACTTCAGCGATGCCTTTAAATAAGAAATAATATTAATAAAAAAAAGAAAAAAATGAAAAAACTATTTTTTATTATTAGTTTTGTAGCATTTGCCATGATGTCATGTGGTAATAAAACAAATGTTCCTACTACTGAAAAAATTGCAAATGATACTGTAACTAAAATTGATACTATTGTAGTATCATCTGATACAGTTGCTAATATAGAAAATGATACAATTATTAAATAATTGTTATTATTATAATAGGTAGTGGTTTAAATAACACTACCTATTGTTGTTTATAATCGTTAAAAAATAAAAAAAAATATGTTTTCAATAATAGTATGTGTAAATAATAAAAAAGTAATTGGTAAAAATAATCAATTATTATATAATATACCCTCTGATTTAAAACATTTTAAAAAAGTGACTTCTAACAATGTTGTCATTATGGGTCGGAAAACATATGAATCATTACCTATTAACCCTTTACCTAATAGGATTAACATTATAGTCACTCATGATACTAACTATTTAGTTGATGGGGTTGATGTTGTTCATTCATTAGAAGATGCTATATATTTATGTTCAGAAAAATATTTAGGGAAGAAATGGTTTATAATAGGTGGGGGTCAAATTTACAATGAATGTTTGGAAAAGGGTTATGCTCATGAAATGATAATAACTCATGTGAATGATGATAGTGATGGTGATACTTATTTTCCTTCTAATTTAGATAAAGATAAATGGTATTTAAGTCACATTATACAATGTGAAAAACAAGAAGGGGAAAGTCATGAATATAACATTCAGATTTGGCATTCAATTTAACATTTTTTTTCATTTATAAATTGTTTAATTTAAAAAATTGCAATATCTTTGCACAGAACAAAAAAAGTAAAATGAAATGTGAGTAAAAAAAATAAAATACATTTATTTAAACAAAGTCAAGATTATAAAGATATTTGTTATATGATTGACCATGTTAAAGATATATCAGTCAGACTTGATATTTTAGAAAAATTAGGTTATCATATTGGGAATGATATAGTTAAATTTGATTTAGGGGTTAAAAATATTATAATTGGTAAGCGTAATGAAATACGTATTCAAGTTACTCCTAAATATAAAAATATTAATATAGCTAATTGTGCAATTTTAAATAATTTTAAATAAAAAATATATGACATCAAGTGAAAAAAAATTAAATGATAATGTTATTGAGAAGAGTATTACTACACAAACTGAAAATACTACACAAGACGTTGCAATAACAAAAACCGAGGAATCTTCCAAAAATGAAGAAAATAAAAGCAATGAAGTATCCCCTATAAGCACAAAAAAAGAAGATAGTGATGATTTGCAATTGACTCACTTGAATAAAGATTTTGTGTATGAATTGATGTCAGTACCTACATTGTCAACTCATGAGTATCGTTTGGTTACTTTTATTATTTTGTGGGCTAGACGTAATAATATTAACTATGAATTTGATGATTATGGTAATGTTTACTTAACAAAAGGAAGTGTTAAAGAGGGAGAATATTATCCTTGTGTGACAGCTCACTTAGATTCTGTTCAAAGTAAGCATAAATTATATGCTCAAGCTGGACAGCCTTTAAATGTTAAAACACGTATTTCATCAATAACTAAAAAACATGAAATTTATGTTGATGATATGGGTATTGGTGGCGATGATAAAGCAGGCGTTTTGATTGGCTTATCAATGTTTAATCATGTTGATTGTTTGAAAGCAGCATTTTTCTTGGAAGAAGAAATTGGTTGTAAGGGTTCGGCTCATTTGAACAAAGAATGGTTTAAAAATGTAGGATATGTCATTGGTTATGATTCTCCTGATTTGAATCGTGCAGCATGGTCTTGTAATAGCGTAAAATTGTTTAGTGCTGATTTTTTTAAAACACATATGCAGAAAATATGTGAAAAGCATGGACTAACTAAATTTTATGCTGAGCCTTATACTGATGTTAAAGAAATTAGGACGCAAACAGATATTATCTGTATGAACTTTGGTAGTGGATATTACAATGCACATAGTGAAAGAGAATACTGTGTAATTGAAGATATGGACACTGCTTGTCGTATGGGCGCTGAACTTATTGAGCATCTTGGTAAAAATAGTTATAAACTTCCAAATTCTTCAAATACTTGGACTAAAGGTAGTGATGGCATTTATCATAGACCAGCTGAAGATGAGGATGAGAAATTCTTGCGTACTTTGAGTGGTTATTCTTATAGTAGCACAAATAGCACTACAGTATACAAAAACACATCAACCTCAACTAAAACTACAGAATCTAAAGTTGAAGAATCTAAGGGTGAATTTACTATTGAAACAATAGAATACATTTCAGAACGTTATGAAGATAAAATAAATAATATTAAGACTCGCGTTCAATCTATTTGTGAAGCTAATAATATTGACTTTACATTATTTGAAAAAGAATTCTCTAATGTTATTACATTTTAATTAAATTTATGATAGGTAAAAATATTAGGCATCTCCGACATTTGTTTAATAATGTCGGAGATAATGAAAAAAAAGATATTTTATGTTACATACAAAGAGAAAATAGAGCGCAAAATGCTTTTATTTATAAGTTTGTTGATGAAAATCAATTAGAATGGTGGGTTATATTTAATAATTCTGATTCTTATCATGGTTGTTTTGATGCTATTGCGAAAATTTCAGAAGCCCAACAAAAAGAAATAATAGATTTAAAAAGCAAATGGCGTTATTTTATTGCTATTAATCGTACTATGATGTCAAATTATAGTGATATGTATATGTTGCGTACTGTTATTGGTGATGAAATAATTCTTCTTCCAGATAATTTTGAAAAAGATTATAAAGCTTTTTGTGATAATAATAAAAAAATTATCAAAGAACTTGCACGTATTTGTGATGTTCATGGGGCATTTTGTAAATATGTGTATTCATTATGTAATGCATCACCTAATATGATGCAATGGGCTATTAAAAATACATATCAAAAGTATGTTCATTTTTCATTTATTAAGAATATTTTATATTATTTCACTAATTATTCTAATTTAAATGGAAAATGTAAAAAAGGTACTATTGTTGCTTATAATGGTAATAACGATATTATTAAACTTCACAATGAACTATCAAATTTAAGACGTGAAAAACGTATTAAAAATGTAATTAATTCTTTTAACACAGCTCAAAAGAAAATATTGCGTGAAGTTACTTTTAATGAGCGTGAAGAAAGTATAATAAATCGTTTTGCAACATTAAGTTTAACTAAGCAAAGAAATTTCATTAGAAAAATGTCTACAATCGAAGATGTTAATGAAATTTTTAAGCAAATGTCTTTGGTATCTAAATTTCATTTTAATTGGGATAAAACATCCTTTATGGAGTTCATTTCAAACGCTGATAATGAATTTAAATTTGACATTATTTTTGATAAAGATAATGTAATAGTGTTAAAAGTGAAAGACTATGAAACCATAAAACATGTTGCTAAGACAACTAATTGGTGTATTTCTAAAAATAAAACATATTGGTACAATTATATGAAACAAAGGCATCATCAGCCTAATTTTCAATATGTGTTACTTGATTTTAATAAAGAAGAAGATGATGAAACATCTATTGTTGGTTTTACCACACAAAATGACAAGAAAATAACTCATGCACATAGTTTTACTAATCAAAATTTAATGCGTGGTAAAAACGTATGTAATTATAAATATACATTTAATCTATTGTCGTCTTCAATTTACAATGTTTTAGAATCTTGTGACGTACCATTAGATTTGTTTACTAAAGTTTCTAAACTTCCTTATAAATGGGATTTGGATACTGTATTAAAAATGTTAAAAAATAATTCTAATCATCAAATTTTAAAAAATGAAAATAATAAATTAACAATTTTATTCAATGATAGTTCTTTTTTAAAATTTATTGATTCGGAAAATTATTATAGATTCATAAATAATATTGGCGAAAACCCATCTTGCAACCCTCATGTATTATTTTTTGATTTTAATTTAACTCAAGACAATATTAATAAATTGTTATTTTGTTATATAACTAAAATACATGAACAAGATTATATAACACCTTTATATAATATTAATGGGAATATTGCCAATACAACTTTTGATACCTTATGTGACGAAAATAATATTTCAACAGATTTTCTGTGTAGACGAAATTTATGGTGTGACAAATTAATTAGAGCACTTGAAACTAAAAATGTTAATGCGTTTAAATCTTTATTATTGGATGAAAATGCTAAAAATGAAATTGAACTTCATTTTGACACTATTAATTTTCAAATTGCACGTACATTAAGAGAAAGTATTAATGATGATTGTGCTTTTGATATTTTAATGACAATTTATGAATGTGGTTATACGCTAACACAGTTAACTGATTTAAATAATATTTTAGGATTAATTACCGACCAATTAAGATTTTTCCGATTTGTAAATTTAAAATGGAAAAATGTACCTTGTGAAAATGATTTTAATAAGTTAATTCAAGGTAAATTTAATAATAACCCAAATAAAGCTACTTTGTTTGGTCGTTATTTTGTTCTTGAAATGATAATGCAACATGAAACTGACATTACAATAGTTCAAGAATTCGCTAAAAGTCTTAGAGATATTGTATGTGAATGTTTTGTAAAGCATATTCTTGAGTATGTTTTAAATTTTCATAATAAAATCACTTCAATTTCATTACTTAAAAATATTATTAATATAATAATTGGTAATAATTACAATGAACTTTTAGAACGAATACTTATTAATCAACCATCAAAAAATATGGTATCAGTATTATTAAGTAATATATCTCCACAGCATGAATTCTTTGAACGAATAAAAGCCATGTCTGAAAATAAAGAATTTGTTTTTTGTTAACATATATTAACTTTTAGCAGTGGCAAAGTTGATTTTTTTATTATATCTTTGCACTGTTAAAAGTTGAAATAATAATATTATGGTAATATTAAAATTTTGTGTATTTTTTTTAGCACTATTTTTCAGTGCATTATTTTTAAATATGAAAATTTCATCTGCCATTAGTTTTATAGCTTATAAAATTGATGAAAACACTAAAAGTGCAATGATTTCTTTTGTTGTAATGTTTTTAGCAGTATTTTTCATTAGTTTATATTATATTTTCTTTTAAACAAAATTTAACATTTCATTTTTGATTATTTGCGGAAAATATATTACCTTTGCAAAGTCAATTAAAAAAAAAAATCATTAACTAAAAATAAATAATATGACAGAAATTACATTTTCTAAGAAACAGCTAACCCCAGTAATTAACAAGTATTCAATTGATATTGAGAATGATATCAATTTTAACAAAATTATCACATTGTTCAATGGTCAAACACAATATCAGCTTTGGGCGTTGAAACTTGTATTCGGAGATATTTGTAATATTGAAGTTATTGAAAGAATTTATCATTGGATAAATGAGTTTCCCACAGAAATTCGTAATTTGGTGAAAGGTAATATAGTATCTTATACCAAAAAAGAAGAACTTGTTGGTTTGTTTAATGAAATGAACGGACTTGCCATTCTTAAGGATATTCGTGAAGGTGTAAATGAATTTAATACTCGTCAGCGTCAAATGTTGACTGAAGCACTTCTGAAAAATGCCGATGGTAAGACACAAAATGGACTTGAAGCTTTTAAAAGACATGCTGAATTGTCTGAATGGGCTAAAACCTTTAAAAGAATAATGAAACTTGCGCCTAGTCGTAAGCAAAAACTTATAAGTACATCGTCAGCACTTGAAACTGTTAGTGCAATTAAAGACCATATCACAAATGCATTGACTGAAACATATGATTGGAATCGTGAGGATTTGCTTTCTTATGTTGAAAAACAAACACCTGATTGTGCAGTTGTATATGATAAAGATAATATTATTGTACTTAATGTACCTTCATTTACTTCTAGCCGTTCATTGTGTGGTAAAGGTAGAACTTCTTGGTGTTTGACACGTGAAGAACGTTACTTTAATCAGTATGTACGAGATGTTTCGGGTGCTAAACAGTTTTTCTTGTTTGACTTCAACTTGAAAGAAAACCACAAACTTGCACATATTGGTTTTACCGTAAAAAATAAAAATGGTGTGATATATGCTCATGCAACTGATAATGGTTGTTTGATGGATAGGGGTATCACTGTTGATAATCAGCATGTTAATATTTATCAAGCACTTAAACGAGTAAATATTCCCACATCAGTCTTTATGGAGTTGAAAAAAGCTAAATATGATTGGAATCCTAAAGCAATTGTTAAAATCGTTGAAAAATATAAAGATGATATGAGTATTATCTTTAATGAAGATAATCGTATTATTGTTAGTTGTGGTTCAACATCAAGTGCTAATATTTTCTTGAATCATACATTGATTAATGAGTCAAATTATAATGTTAATAACAAACAAGCTATTTACATTTTGTTTGATTTCAACCATGAAATGAATCATGATAATTCAATTCTAACGCTTCTTTTTGAAAAAGATAGATATGGAAGTCAATCATTGAAAATAGTTCGTGATATTTTTAATAGTACAATTGATAAAGAATATTTGAATGGTATTGGAATTAATCCCAATAATCTTATTAACTTAAAAGATATTGACCCTCATATTCTTTTACATAAGTTTATCAATGAAAAATCTGAAAAAGATGCTATTGAGCTTCTTAATAATAATGAAAAGATAAATGTTAACACACCATTTGAAAATCGTCTACCTGTTTTCAATTGTATTGAAAATAAATTGCTAAATCTTTTCAATGTTATTATTAGTCATCCTACTTTTGATAACAATACAACTGACAATTATGGTGAGACAATTCTTACAACATTGCTTTATACATATTTGAGCACAAGTGACAAATCAAGTAAAGAAAATATTGTTAAAATGATTAATACTATCATCGAAAATGATAATATTGATTTGAACGCGCAAAATATTAATCTTGATACTGTTGTCAACATTGTATGTGATAACCCCTCTTTGGGATGGGTTGCTGAAAAGCTTATTCTTAATCCTAAAGTAAATGTTAATGTTGTAAATGATATGAATCACACAGCATTGGGTTGTGCAATTGCTAATAAAAACATTGAAGCATTGCGTCTTTTGGGTAGAAGAGCTGATATTGTAATTAGAGAAGTTGATAAAAAACTTGCTAATAAAATGGGTATTTGTCTTGATACTTATATCGCTCCTAATACAAATAGTGAGAGCAATTGTCTGATTGATGATAACGCAATTGACTTGTCTGAATTGTTTGCACAAGCATTTGGTGTTTAATCATACTTTTAGGTCCTTGTATGGAATTCCATGCAAGGACTTTTATCAATAAAAATATTAAACATATAATTTTATGCTATTATTACCATTTAATAACCTTGCAAATGTATATGTATATGGTGATATTCATGGAGAATTTAGTGCTTTTTTTAACCATTTAAAACTAAACACTTTAAATAAACAAAATGCATTAACACATGAAAATCAAAAAATTGCTGATGAATATAATGCAACTAATCATGATACAGCTTATTTGTCAAATGGTTTTTTAGGTATAAAAAGACCGTCTTTCAGAAAAAACATTTTTAATGATTCTTTAATTATCATTGCTGGAGATTGTGGTATTGGTTTTAATAAATTAAAATATTATCAAGATTTATTCAATAAAGTTCACCAATTTTTGATTGATAATAACATAGTATTATGTATGATAAGAGGTAATCATGATGACCCTTCTTATTTTCAAGAAGATTTGTTTAATTTATCAAATATT
>JAEIGA010018515.1_pt1 | contig 10615 bp, 10 predicted proteins | sample 9270691 | NCBI WGS metagenome assembly JAEIGA01 (sample SAMN17057246, study PRJNA624740) | gut metagenome | biome: biome; isolation source: fecal sample | host: Bos grunniens | place: China: Xizang | collected 2019 | reverse complement strand
CTCCCTCACAGGGAGGATTTAGGTGGGTCTTCTTCTAATATGAAACAGAAATTCAACATCATCCAGTCAACCTGTCTCCCCATTCAGATTGACAACTGCAATACCGACCTCATCATCCCTGCCCGCTACTTGGCCAGCACGACACGTGACCCCAAGTTCTTCGGCGACGCCTTCATGCACGACCTCCGCTACGACGGAGAGGGCAAGCCCGTGGCAGATTTTGTGATGAACCTTCCCGAGTATAGCGAAGCTCCTCGCGAGGGTGTCCACGAGATCATCATCGGTGGACAGAACTGGGGCTCAGGCTCCAGCCGCGAACATGCTGCATGGGCCATCGCAGGCTATGGAGTGCGCGTGGTCATCAGTAGCTCATTCGCAGATATCCACCGCAACAACCTGCTCAACTGCTTCGTGCTCCCTGTCATCGTGAGCCGCGAGTTTCAGCAGGAGCTGTTTGAGACCGTTGAGGCCAATCCACAGGCTGAGGTGCGTGTCGATGTACCCAATCAGACGGTGACCAACCTCACTACAGGACATAGCGAGACATTCGACATCAATGGCTACAAGAAGTATTGCTTGATGAATGCGCTCGACGACATCGACTTCCTCCTGGAGAACACCTCGAAGATAGAGGAGTACGAAAGCAAGAAATGACCCGCGGCATGAGCAAACCTTCTACTGGGCTGTTCCAGCGACCTGTGTGGGTCGCTGTGTTTGCCATGACCGCAGCGATAGCCTGGGGATGGGCCTACCCGCTCATCAAGCTCGGCTTTGCAGAGTTTGGCATCACGCAAGCGATGACGGGCAGCAAGATGCTGTTTGCGGGCATACGATTCTCCCTGTCTGGAGCAATCTTGCTTGCCATAGCTGCTACCACCAAACGCAACTTCCGTGTGGCCAAACCTGCGGACTGGGGCTACATCCTGCTCTTCGCCCTGCTCAACACCACCTTTCATTACAGTTGCTTCTACATCGGTCTGTCCCACAGCGATGGAGCACGTGCGGCCATCCTCAACTCCTTGAGCGTGTTCCTCGTCGTGCTGCTCGCCTGCCTGTTCTTCAAGAGCGACCGCCTCACCCCGAAGAAGATACTCGGATGTGCCATAGGCATCACGGGCATCCTCGTCCTCAATGTAGGTAAGGGCGGTGGGGGCCAATTTACCCTCTTGGGAGATGGCATGATCGTTCTCAATGCGCTCTGCTCGGCCTTTGCCAGCCTTCTCACACGAGGCCTCTCGCGTCGTGTCGATGTGTTTGTGGGCACGGGATACAGTCTCTTCTTTGGAGGCTTGTTGCTTGTCGTGCCTAGTGTGCTCATGCATGGGACGTTGCCCCATATCACCCTTATGGGACTTGTCATCCTAGGGCTACTCATCGGCATCTCTGCACTCGGCTTTGCACTCTATAACAAACTGATCAGTTGCAATCCCATAGGCAAGGTGGCCATATTCAACTCGCTCATCCCCGTGGTGGGTGCTGTCACCTCGTGTCTGTGTCTGGGGGAACCCTTCTACATCAAGTATCTTGTCGCTGCCCTGCTGGCCATGAGCGGCATCTATATCATCAATAAGGGTAAATGAAGACAAACAAGCCACTCCGCATCGATGCAGAGTGGCTTGCTTTCAATTTTGATTTCGTCGAACTTCGGCTTCGCTCGCTGAGCGATTTGAAACTCCTTTGGGAAACTAAAGTTTCCGTCGTCGCAACCGACGCTTTCATACCGCGTCGGCACTTGCACGAACTTTCAATTCTCAATTCTCAATTTTCAATTTCCCTTGTAGAGAAGAAACATGCAGGGGATCTTGTCGATGGGAGGTCGTTGCCCCTTCCACTCGGCTATGGTGCGTGTCACCGCATACTCATCATCGCAGGTGAGATTGGCAGCGATGCAGAGGCGTGTCTGTGGGCGGCAAGAGCGGAGGATGTCGTCAAACATCTTCAGGTTGCGGTAGGGAGTCTCGATGAAGAGCTGGGTCTGATGCTCGGCATAGGCACGCGACTCGAGCTGCTTGAGGGTTTTGGCACGCTCACCTCCGTCGATGGGTAGGTAGCCGTGGAAGGCAAAGCTCTGTCCATTGAAGCCCGAGGCCATGACTCCAAGGATGATGCTCGAAGGTCCCACGAGGGGCACCACCTTGAGCCTCTTCCGTTGGGCTATGGCTACCACATCGGCACCGGGGTCGGCCACGGCAGGACACCCAGCCTCGGAGATGACACCCATGGGGGCGCCTGACTGAAGAGGCTTGAGGTATGAGGCTATAGCCTCGGGCGAGGTGTGCTTGTTGAGCTCATAGAAGGTGAGCTCGTCGATGTTGATGTCGCGGTCGACCTTCTTCAAGAAGCGTCGGGCAGAGCGTATGTCCTCGACAATGAAATGGCGTATGGCCACTATGATGTCGTGGTTATGCGCGGGAAGCACCTTCTCGATGGGAGTTTCGCCCAAGGTGCAGGGAATGAGGTATAGGGCGGGAGTGATAGTCTGTTCCATATGTTTTTTCTCTATTATAATCTTTTGTGCAGGGTGACACACGAGGGGAGCTCTTCGGGGTAATGGGTGACCATGATGAGTGTCTTGTCGGGACGTGTGCAATAGGCATCGATGAGGCTCCTCACCATCTCTCGACGCTCGGTGTCGAGGCCATGGAGGGGCTCGTCGAGAATGAGTAGCTCGGGGTCCTTGACAAATGCACGGGCGAGGAGCACCAGGCGTTGCTCACCTGAGGATAGCTTCAAGAAGGTGCGCTGAGCTAGGCTCTCGATGCCGAATAGGCGCATCCATTGCAGGCAGATGCCCATCTGGTCGGGACGTGGACGCACATAAAGTCCTATGCTGTCGTGCAGGCCCGAGGCCACAATCTCTACGGCTGGGAGGTCCTTCAGGTAGGCCCGATGCATCTCGGGCGAGACGTAGCCAATGCGTCTCTTGATGTCCCAGATGCTGTCGCCTCTGCCTCGGCGATTGCCGAAAAGACTGATGTCGCAGGCATAGGCTTGAGGATTGTCGCCGCAGATCAAGCCGAGCAGAGCCGACTTGCCACTACCATTCTTTCCGTGCAGTGCCCAGCGCTCGCCTCGCTTGACTTCCCAGTTCAGCCCTTCGAAGATGGTGCGCTCGCCATAGCGCAGAGTGACATTGTGGAGTGTGATGATGGGCTCCCCCAATGAGGTGGAGCTGCCGTTCTCTGGCTCTGTCGTATGGGGTAGGGTGGACATTGGCCCTTCGCTCTCCTTGGCTATCGGGGCGGGCATGGTGACTGTTCTTGTCACAAAGCTGGGGATGTCCTCCTGGCGCGACACCACCAAGATGAGCTGCATGCCGTGCTCGGCAATGAGCCTTTCGAACAGTTCGGTCAACTGAGTGCGGGTGGCAGCGTCGAGCCCTATGAAGGGGTTGTCGATGATGAGCACGCGGGGAAAGGTCGTCAGCGCTTTCACTATCTGTAGGCGGCGTAGCTCTCCGCTCGAGAGCATGACAAGGCGCTTGTCCATCAGCGTGTCGATGGCAAAGTCGTGATAGAGTGTGTCGATGTGTTTGTCGTCTGTGTCGGGAGGCAAGGTGTCGCTCACCTTAGGAGAGCACTCCACATCCTGCGAATGCCAGCGCTGCTGGTAGTAATATTGCCCATCGGCTTCGCCATAGCTGTCGCGGAAGCTTATGTAGTGAATGTTTTCGCACACCATACGATGGTCGCTCGCACCGAAGTCGTACCGCACTTCGTTCATCAGCAGGGGGTGACGACCAATAATCGTATTGACCAGCTTCGTCTTACCACTTCCGTTGGGTCCGAAGATGGCTAGCTGCTCCTCTTCGTGAAGCACAAAGTTGATGGGCTCGGCCAATCGATAGTCGGGGTGGCGGGCAATACCATTGGTTATTTCTATTACTCTCCTTCTCATAGCTATGTCCTTTCAAGGTGCAAAGGTAGTGCTTCTATCTTAGTTCGTCAATAGCACTCATGTAATTGCGGAGGTTGCCGCTCTTCATAATCTTCTTATAGGGTTTGTGTCCGATGAGCGGCTCTGTGTACTCCCAGAAGTTGCGCAGCTTGCTGTGCAGTTGGACATCGCCCTTGACAATCTTGGCATATTGCTCCATCAGCTTCTCATGCAGGGCCTGCAGGCTCCGAATGTGCTCTTCGTGGCTCCATTCCCGCCCTTCAAGATACTCCTTGGCTAGCGAGGGGCGAGCGAGCAATCCGCGACCCACCATAAGTCCTGCTAGGCGAGGGTAGCGCTCCTCCATGTCGCGCAGTTGGGTGGGCGTGGTGAGCTCTCCATTATATATGATAGGGTGGTGGCACCCTTCATAGAACTGTGCAAAGGCATCATAGTCGATGTCGCCCTTATATTGCTGTACTCCTGTGCGTGGATGCAGGGTGATGTGGGTGAGGGGCGTGGTGTTGAGGATGTCCAGTATGGTCCTCCACTCCTCGGCATTCTCCCATCCGAGGCGCATCTTTACAGAGAATTTCACGTCTGGGCGCCCCTTGATGGCGCTGGCTATCTCCTCTACGATGTCGGTGTGTGCCAAGATGCCCGACCCACGTCCGTGCTTGGCTTGCAGGGGAAAGGGGCAACCCATGTTGAGGTCTATGGCTTTATAGCCCGATGCCTCTATCTCATCGACTAGGAACATGAACTCCTTGAGGCTCTTAAAGATGATTTGCGGCACTACGGGCACTCCTTCGTTGTTCTTTGGGTCGATGTCGCGACGGTCCTTGGAGCGGATGTCTCCAGCTTCGACACGTACGAAAGGGGTGTAGTAACGCTCGATGCCGCCAAGCAATTGATGATGGGTGCGGCGGTATACATCATCGGTGTGGCCCTGCAAAGGGGCAAAGTGGATAGGAGTCATAGACTGCAAAGTTCCGAAAAAGTTGCAAGAAAAAGAAAATAATTGCAATTTTTCTTCTTCAATGCCTGTCGTATGCCTCTTCATTCAGTAAAAAAACGTACTTTTGCAGAAGTTTTTATATAGGATGATGAACGTACAGACACGACATATCGCAATAGATGAGTTTGACTACCCATTGCCCGATGAGCGTATTGCCAAGTTTCCCCTGGCACAGCGAGATAGCTCCAAGCTGCTCCTCTATCGTGGCGGTGAGGTGAGTGAAGATCGCTTCGCATCGCTCCCTGAGCATCTGCCAGCGGGAGCACTCATGGTGTTCAACAATACTCGAGTGATACAGGCTCGTTTGCATTTCCGCAAGGAGACAGGGGCACAGATCGAGGTGTTCTGTCTTGAGCCGCTTGCCCCTAATGAGTATGTGCAGATGTTTGCGCAGACTGAGCAGTGCAGCTGGCTCTGTCTCGTGGGCAACCTCAAGAAGTGGAAGGAGGGGACGCTGACCAAGGAGATTGTTGTACATGGTCGTACACTCACGCTCTCTGCCACTCGTGGCGAAGCCGTGGGATCGGGCCATCGTGTCACCTTTGCTTGGGACGATGCTACGGTGACCTTTGCCGAGGTGCTCGAGGCTGTAGGCGAACTACCCATTCCGCCCTACCTGAATCGAAAGACCGAGGAGAGCGACATGCAGACCTATCAGACTGTCTACTCCAAGATTAAAGGCTCCGTAGCGGCTCCCACAGCAGGGCTCCACTTCACGGACGATGTATTGAAGGCCATCGACGCCAAAGGCATCGAACGCGAGGAGGTGACACTGCATGTAGGTGCAGGTACCTTCAAGCCTGTCAAGAGCGCTGAGATTGGCGACCACGAGATGCACTCGGAGTACATCGTGGTGGAGCGAGGGACGGTAGAGAAACTCATCTCCCACGATGGGGAGGCCATTGCCGTGGGTACCACTTCGGTGCGCACGCTCGAGAGCCTATATTATATAGGTGTGCTCATCAGCCAGTGTCCCGATGCCGCAGAGGAGCAACTTCGTGTGACGCAGTGGATGCCCTACGAGGAGGAGTACAATCGCCTCTCCACCTTGGAGGCTCTGCAACAGATACTCGACTACCTCGACCGCCACGGACTGACAGCTCTGCATACGAATACGCAGATCATGATTGCTCCGGGCTATACGTTTCACATCGTGCGACGTATCGTGACCAACTTCCATCAGCCCAAGAGTACGCTGCTATTGCTCGTGTCGGCTTTTGTCAAGGGTGATTGGCGTAAGATTTACGACTATGCCCTCAGCCACGACTTCCGCTTCTTGAGCTACGGCGACAGCTCACTGCTTGTCCCTTAGATGTAAATCGTAAATGGTCAAATTGTAAATATGAAAGACAATAACCAAGAACTCCTCCCCCTCGTCGATGAAGAGGGTAGAGTGATAGGCAAGGCCACCCGTGGCGAGTGTCACGACGGCAGCAAACTGCTCCACCCCGTAGTGCATCTACATGTCTTCGACTCGCAAGGGCGCCTCTACCTGCAGCAACGTCCCTTGTGGAAGGATATACAGCCAGGTAAGTGGGATACGGCAGTAGGCGGCCATGTCGACTATGGCGAAGACATCCCCTCGGCCTTGCAGCGAGAGGTGCGCGAGGAACTAGGTATCGAAGACTTTGTGCCCGAGTTTCTCTTGCGCTACATCTTTGAGTCGGAGCGTGATAGAGAGTTGGTACATGTCTACCGCACTACATATGATGGCGACATCCGCCCCACTGCCGAACTCGATGGTGGCCGCTTCTGGACCCTTGACGAGATACACGAGGCGATGGGCAAGGATGTGCTCACACCCAACTTTGAGAGTGAGATTAAAAGAATTCTGAATTCTAAGTTCTGAATTCTGTTAGAGCGAAGTAAATCTTATAATTCATAATTCACAATTCAGAATTCAAAAACATGAACATAGGAGATAAAGTCCGCTTCCTCTTCGAGACTGGAGGCGGTATCGTAAAAGGATTTCAGGGCAAGGATATTGTCCTTGTAGAAGATGAGAATGGTTTCAGCATCCCCATGCTCATTCGTGAGTGTGTGGTGATTGATACCAACGAGTATAATTTTGAGAAAAAAACGGTCGCCCCGAAGAAGGAGGAACCGAAGAAGCCGACCAGGAGTGCTGTAGCTTCTCTTCGCAACGATGATGAGGAGGAAGATTTTGAGCCACAGGTGACCTATCGCCCTGCTGAGCGTCGCGAGGGTGAAAAGCTCAATGTTGCTCTCGCCTTTGTGCCTGTTGATATCAAGCAGATTAGTACGACTATCTTTGAAGCATATATCGTCAATGATAGTAATTACTACATTTCTTATCTCTATGCTTCACCCTCTGCCGGTGGTATGAAGTTGCGTTCGCAGGGCATCATTGAACCTAACACGAAGCTCTTCATCGAGGAGTTTGGACGCGAACAACTGAACGAGCTGGAGCGTGTCAACCTTCAACTCTTTGCCTTCAAGCAGGAGAAGAACTATATGAAGAAGCCAGCCGTGGATGTGGAGCTGCGCATCGATACGGTGAAGTTCTACAAGCTCCATACGTTCAATACCGATAGCCCCTTCTTTGAGGAACCTGCCTTGGTGTACGACATTGTGCGCGACGACCGCCCTGTGCGTCAGGTCTTCGTCGAGGCCGACGAACTGAAAGAGGCTTTGCTGAAGAAGACGCGTGAAGACAATCGTCCTGCCCGTGCTCCTCAGCCTGCCCGCAAGCAGAAGGCCGACAATACCATCGAGGTGGACCTCCATATCCACGAACTGCTCGACAATACCAATGGCATGAACAATAGCGATATGCTGAACTATCAGCTCGATGTATTCCGCAAGACGATGGACGAGTATCGCAATAAGAAGAACCAACGCCTCATCTTCATCCATGGTAAGGGCGAAGGGGTGCTCCGCAATGCATTGCTCAAGGAGCTCAAGAGCAAGTATGGCTCGTGTGTTAGCCAAGATGCCTCGTTCCGTGAATATGGATTTGGGGCCTTGCTCGTAATCATTAAGTGAATATTCTCCGCGGTAGTTACCGCGTCACACCTCATTAGCTGTCACACTGCACCTCGTTGGTTGCCACGCTTCACTGCGGTAATTGACGAGGTGCTTTTTCTACACGCTCTTGGCGGTGCTCAAAGCAAACACGCTGACGCGGACATTGGGAATGCTCAGTAAAGAGGATATGCAGGCATGGAGGGTTGAACCCGTAGTGGCCACGTCATCCACAAGTAAGATGTGCTTCCCCTTTAGTGTCTCGGGCTCTGTGACACGAAAGATTCCTTTGGTATTCTTCCAACGCTCTTCGCTTCCCTTGCGGGTCTGCGTGTCGGTATCGATGATGCGTTCCATGCAGTCAGTGCATGTGGGTATACCTGTTGCTTTGCTGATGCCGCGGGCGATGTAGTCGCATTGGTTGTACCCACGCTTGCGCTTCTTTTTCTTTGATAGAGGGACAGGGACAATCAGTTCTATCCCCTCGAAGTATCCGCTTGGGGAGAGCTCTTTGGCTGCCATGCGTCCTAGGAAGATCCCTACCTCCGGATGGTCATAATACTTGAGGTGATGGATGAGGCTACTGTACTTTCCCTCTTTGTGGTAATAGAAATATGCCGTGGCGCGTATCACCTCGGGCCACTCCATGAAGTGCTGCATCAGCAGGTTGTCGGGCTGCTGCTCATAGTGCGTACGAGGTAGGTCAAGCTGGCAGCCGATACAGAGGTGTTGCTCGCCCTTAGTCAGTCGCCGTCTACACACTTTGCAGTAGCGTGGGAAGAGTAGGTCTCTGAGGTCGGTGAGCCAGGTCATGGGGCGTAAATTGAAAGTTGAAAATTGAAAATTGAGAGTTCGTGTAAGCGGGCGAATCCGAATTTCGATGACGACAAAGGGTGTCATTCCCAGTCCTCAAATTCGTCAGCTGACCTGCCCAAGCATTGCCGTATGGCTCCGAACTCGAAGCCGCGCCCTGTGGCAAAGCGGATGAGCTTCGCGTTTATCTCATAGTCGTTTTTCCCCTTCGTGGTGCGGCGCTTGGCTCGGATGAGGTCGCGCAAGATGTCTTGATACTCCGCCTCGTCAATAGTCTCCAAGGCTGTTGCGATGGTCTCTTTGTCGATACCCTTCATGCGTAGCCCTTGGGCAATCTTGATGCGTCCCCATTTGTTGAATCTGTATTTGTCGCGGACGTAAGCCTCGGCATATCTTCCGTCGTTCACGTAGTTCTCCTCCACGAGGTGACGCAGTATGCGGGTCTTCTCCTCTTCTGGTAGGTCATACTTCGATAGCTTTGCCTCGATGTCGCTCAAGCACAGTTCACTCACCGAGCAGCGTGCGGCTAGTTTGTAGAGTATCTCGTCTGTTGTCATTGCATTTTCTGCCTTTTTTTCTCTGAGTTCTTTGAGCTCTCCGAGTTCTCTGTTCTCTTCTTGATCTCCTCTTGATTTCCTCTTGATCCTTCTCAGTCTCTCTTCCTACACCTCACCATGCGGTCATTCCCATAGAAGTCTTTACGCAGCACGACCTCTTTGTATCCATGCGACTCGAACAGTCCCACGGTGCTATCCCCCAATGCTTGGTTTATTTCTACGTAGATGTATCCGCCAGGCGATAAGGCTTCTGTCTGGCCTATCTCTGCGATGGCCCTGTAGAAGCGGAGAGGATCATCGTCGGGGACGAAGAGCGCGGTGTGTGGCTCCCATTCTGTGACGTGGCGTTCCATCTCGGAGGCTTCGCTCTGTTTGATATAGGGCGGATTGCTCACTAATATATTATAGGAGTGGGGCAGGGGAGTGGTGCGGTCTAGCATGTCGTAGGCGAAGAAGCTTATTGTAGCTCCGTTGCGTTCGTTGTTCTCCTTGGCCACGGCGAGTGCCTCGGGCGAGATGTCACATGCCTCTACCTTAGCCAGTGGTAGCTGTTTGCTTAGGCTTATAGCGATGCATCCGCTTCCTGTACCGAGATCAAGTATCTTGACTTGTTGGGCAGCATGGTCGAGCGTAATCCATTCCACCAGCTCGGCTGTTTCGGGCCGTGGTATCAGTACGCCTTGTCTTACCATGAAATCCATCCCGCAGAACGGTGCTTTACCCTCGATGTACTGCAGCGGTTCGCCTTGTCGCAAGCGACTGATAACATCATCCAATAGAGCCTCTTGTTCGGCAGAAAGGGCTATATCCTCCTTTATATAATAGGTGGTGGTGGCGATGCCCAATATGTCGCAGCAGATGGCTCGGACGATGGCGTTCAGCTCCTCCCTCTTGTCGTAGGTTTTGCCTAGAGCCAAGGCTATTTTTTCTATTAGTTTTCTCATGCGGTTTTGCCGTTTTGGGGTTGCAATTTTGTGCAAAAATAACTAATTATTTGCAAACTCGACATTCTAAATCGAACCGATGTTATATTTTTGTTAAATTTGTTGTGCGTTTCATTCTTTTAATATATTTTTGCCCGTTGAAAAGAATATTATGGACTAATACCATATAAAGAAATAAACGACATGGACGAAAGAATGCTAAACATTGCATCGCACTTCGCAATCGAAGGCGAAATCGAGATCATCAAGCCTCTTGGTGAAGGTTTTATCAACGATACATTTATCGTTAAGACCGCAGGTAACACTCCCAACTACATTCTCCAGCGTAAGAACCACGCTATCTTCCCCGATGTGCCCGGTATGATGGACAACATCGTGAAGGTGACCACTCACCTCAAGGAGAAGATTGCCGCTGCTGGTGG
>JAEIGA010018514.1_pt1 | contig 10615 bp, 9 predicted proteins | sample 9270691 | NCBI WGS metagenome assembly JAEIGA01 (sample SAMN17057246, study PRJNA624740) | gut metagenome | biome: biome; isolation source: fecal sample | host: Bos grunniens | place: China: Xizang | collected 2019 | reverse complement strand
TCGGGCTTACGCCCTCGCCCTTATCTGTCGGCCTTCCGCGTCTTCGGCTGCGCCTCAGGCGCTACAGGGCTCCCTATCATTTTCATGCGTTACCGGGGGTTCTCATCTTCGGCTACGCCTCGATGAACCACCCCCGGCTATGTTCTGTCGTCCTCCGGACTCTCAAATTCGGCTCGCTGCGCTCGCGGGGTGGAGACGACAAACTCCCATTTATAGGGGCTATCAACAGAAAACTTTAACAGAGCTTTCTCAAAAATGCGAGCGACCACGTTGTTTCGTCTACGACTGCTCCACTCGCTCTATCGTTGTGAAAAATACTCCCTAGGCATAGGAAGAATGCACCTGCGGTGCGTGATTGGGAGGGGCTGAGAGGACAAAAGCGCCAAACTTGGATGAAACTTGCTAAAATGCGAGTGAAAGATGCTTGACAAAACTAAAGTATTAGGGCAAAATACGAATTGTAATGAAGCGCGCACACAGGTACAAAGGTATCAACATTATAACAGGCTTATTAGCAGTGGGAGCCACGTGTAGCTCGGCTGCTGAGCAGTTTGTACCCCTGCCGGGAGAGCCCGGCACCCCTTCAGCCAATCCGATTTTGGAGTTGGCAGACAAAGCCATTAGTGCTGCGGGAGCAACCGTAGCACCGACCATTCCCAATGCCATGACGATTGAGAATGAGGGTGGCGAGATTCTTTTCAACAGCAACAACCGCATTATCACCTACAAAGGCAAGACTAATCCGGTGCGTTTGCGTACGGACTCCGGGCTGGATATTCAGGCAGAGACCATTGTGGTGGACCTGGATAAAAAGACGGCAGAGTTGAGCGGCCCCCTTACCGTCTACATGGGAGACACCCTCACCCTGGCAGACAGCGGCACCTATAACTGGGAGGAGATGACAGCCGATATTCACGGCGTGCGCTCTAAGGTAACAGGTATTATTGTGCGCGGTTCTCGCGTTACATACGCAAAGGACGAGGAGGGCAAAAATTTCATGCAGATTCAGGATGCCTATGTGTCTACCGACGACTCGAAGGAGCCCGGCACGTGGATAGGCGCCGGTGAGCTGACGGTGTACCCCGGCGAGTATGGCCGCGTGACCCGTTTGAGCGTGGCCGGGCGAGAGCATGATATTGCAATCCCGATTATTGGTTGGTTCTCCTTCTCTCACTCCCTCAATCCGCGCGAGGGCTACCTGCCCCACCCGGGTGCAAAATCCATTTGGGGTACATACTTGCTGAATCAGTATGGTGTGCTGCTGGGCAATCGCCGTGTGGAGAACAACATACCGACGGCAGACTACTTGTTAACCGGGCACTTCGATTACCGCTCCCGCCGTGGTTTTGCTACGGGTTTGGATGCAGAGGATTTGCGGATGCAGAAGAAGTTCAAGGATATGACGGGCCTGCGCACGTATCTTATCTTGGACAGCGACCCGATGATTAACCCCACGGAAACGCCCCGAACACATACCAAGCACCGTCGTTACTCGGTGAAGATGACCACATTGTGGGAGCTTCCGCAGCCGGAGTGCGACACGAAGGGCGATTGGACGCTGGGCACCAATATTGAGCTGCTGAGCGACCAGTATGTGCTGCGCGATTACTTTGAATCCGAGGGGCGCACGAATGATAAGCCGGACAACACGGTGCGCCTTAGCCGCCGCGGAGCCCGCAGCGAAACGATGTTGCTCTCTCGCTTCTCGCCCAATAATTTCTACGCCTCGGATGAGCGCTACGAGCTTTCCTATTACCGCGCACGCACAGCACTGGGCAAGCTGGGTATTAACTACGAGACCCGCAACAGCATTGGCGCCATGAAGCAGCACATTCCTGCGCATGAGATGTTCATGTACCGCGAGGCACTGCACAACACGAAGGACCCGGACTTGCGAGACTACTACAGCCGCATGCTCAACACCTCTGCCTTCATGCGCGTGAACTCTACACACGAGTTTACCGCCTCGTACAAGGCCTTCAATTTCCTTGATGTAACACCGAAGGCCGGTGTGGGCTACAGTGGCTACTATGGTGTAGACGGCGTGGGCTCCGACAACAGATTCCTGGGTTACTTGGGGGTGGATGCCGGCATTAAGATGCACCGCCACTTCTCCAACTTCCGTATTGAGAGCTTGGGCTACGAGGGGCTTACGCATGTGATTCGCCCGTATGTGTCGTTCTCGCACTGCAATATCTCCTCCTCCAATCCCTTGGTGCCGAAGATTGACACGTGGTCCAGCCTATACGGCAACAGCACCACAAGCCCGATTAATTTGGACCTGATGGGCTTCTCCGGCATTGACGGCTGGGGCACTTGGACCATTTGGCGCTTTGGTATGCAGAACACGCTGACCACCACGGTGGACGGTGAACCGCGCACCTTGCTGTATTGGGATATCTTTATTGATTACAATGAGGAGAACCCCAACACGAACAGCAAGTACTCTAACTTGTACTCTCGCGTGGTCTTCCAGCCGACTCGTCGCCTGAAGCTGGGCTTGGAAACCCAAACGCCCACCATTGAGAATGGCGACGGTTACTCACAGTACAACACGTTCCTGCAGTTCCAACCCACGGCGTATTTGGAGGGCCGCTTAGGCCACCGCGTGATTGATAATCACCCGATTCAGGAGGATGCCTCTCAGGTTTACGCCGAGGCCAATATTCGCATTAACGATAAGTACAGCACTGCCTTCCGTTGGCATTGGGATGTAGAGGATGGCCACCTGCCCATTCAGCAGTACTCCGTTTTCCGCAAAACCGGTGCTTGGTACACGGGTGCCACCTTGTTCTTGCGCAATAACGGCGGTAAGAAGGAAACCGGCTTCGGTATCTCCTTCACGCTGGGAGAAACCGGTTCCTCCCTGCCCATCGACTTCTTCTAATCAATTTGGCAAAAGCCGCAAAAAATCCCTCGCAGGGCCCTGCCCGCGAGGGATTTTTGATGTACAATTTACGATGTACAATGTACGATTTTTAGGCTTGGCGGCTGCGCCGCAGGAAGGAGGCTAAGCCGTGCCAGGCTTACGGGCCGCGCCAGATGCGCGGAATGAGGGGTGAATGAGGAAGCCTCTCGAGCTGTTGCTGCCGAACAAAATCAAAAATCCAAATTCCAAAATCAAACATCCCCAAAGGTACAATGTACGATTTTTAAGCTTGGCGGCTGCGCCGCAGGAAGGTGGCAAAGCCGTGCCTGGCTTACAGCCCGCGCCTGATGCGCGGAATGAGGGGTGGATGAGGAAGCCGCTCGAGCTGCCGGGAGGACAAGAGTAGCGCAACTCTCAAGCAAAACTTCTGCCCCGCCCACCAAATCAAAAATCCAAATTCCAAAATCAAAAATCCAAAAATCTCCCGCAGAGCTTGGGGCTCGGCGGGAGATTGAAAAGGGCGAGTATAAGGAGCGCGTTATACTACTTGCCAAGCAATGGTGCGGCAGTAGCGCTCGCCGGGGGCGAGTTGAATAGAGGGGAAATGCGGGCGGTGCGGAGAGTCCGGGAAGTTCTGGGCCTCCAGCGCCACGCCGCCGCGCTTGAGCGGGAGATAATCGCCGGTGTATACCTGCAAGCCGGGGGCATCCGTGAGCACACGGAGGGTGATACCGCCGGCTGTTAGCTCGGCAGCTGTTTTTACACCCGGGGTGGAGGGCAACACATAGTTGTCATCATAACCGCCGGCAATGGCTGTAGGAGCGTTGCGCTCGCCCAAAGAGGCGGGGGTGCGCAGGTCGTACAGCGTGCCGTCTACCGGCATAATGGCGCCGGTGGGAATATTGGCTACCATGGGGGTATAGGCTGTGGCGTTCACCTGCAACAGGTGAGCATCCACCGTTCCCTGCCCGGTGAGGTTCCAATAGGCATGGTTGGTGAGGTTGAGCAGAGTGAGGGCATCTGTCTCAGCCTCCATGTGCAGGGAGAGTGTGTTGCCCTCTAAGCGGTACACGGCTTTCAGCGTAACGGTGCCGGGGTACCCCTCCTCACCGTCGGCAGATACCAGGGAGAGCACCAACTCCGCAGAGTCAGCCTTCTCCACCGTCCAAACTTTGTCGCTAAAACCACGGAGCCCGCCATGCAAGTGGTTCGGCCCGTTGTTTACAGCCAGCTTGTATTCCTTGCCACCCAGCTCAAAGGCGCCGCCGGCAATGCGATTGGCAACGCGCCCGCAAATGGCACCGCAATAGCAGGTGTCTGCCACCAGCTCTTCCGGGGTTTTCGGGCCGTACAGTAAATCCACACCGCGGTACACCATGCTCAGCACACGGGCACCGTAGTTGGTAATGCGCACCTCCAGCTCGGAAGAAAGGAGGGAGAAGATCTCCATATCTTCTCCCTGTAATGTTGTTCCGAAGTTCATAACGGGTTATAAGCCGTTATTGTCGGCGGTTGTTTTATACACCGTCCGGGAGGAACTTGCCACCACCGCTCAGCTGAAGCGTGCCGTGCGTGCCTACGGGAATGTAGCCAACGCCGTCGTATACGGGCTGGGTTACATTGTAGGTCTTACCACCCTTATCAGCCTTTACGGTAAGCACCTGGCCCTGGGTCTGGTCGCCATACTTGGCGGCACCACGACCGGCCAAAGCACCGAGAGCACCGAAACCAACGGTGGAAACTACGCGACCGCTGCCGCCGCCGAGCATCTGGCCGGCACCGGCACCTACAGCAGCACCCAGGAGGGTGCCCATGTTCTTGGTGGAGGAATCTGTATCAATCGTTACGTCGCGAGAGGCAACAACAGTACCGGTGATTACCTCGCCCACGCCACCAACGGCGCTGGAGCTAACGGTGCTAAGGGAACCGAGACCGGTGCAGGACGGCACAGCAAGAAGACCTGCTGCCAACAGGAGTGTGAGCATGGCTCTTTTCATCGTATTAATGTATTTTGGGGTTGAGGGTTAATATGAATAGAAAAACTTATTGTGCGGCGCGGGCCCAAGAGCTAACCTTACCATCCGTAAACTCTACAAAGGCAACATCTTGCGGAATAAAGGCCGTACCCGTATTGGAATAGAACGGGTCACAACAGCCGTGCAAACCATAGGGGCCGTAGGGCATATCTGCCACCACAGTTACGGGCTCGTAGCGGCGGTACACCCAGCGCTCTGTCTTATGATTATTCTTTTCGCCAATAATGGGGGCGGTATCCGGCGCGCCCCAAGCCAGCAGCACGGCATCCGGCGTCATCCCGTTACAAATTTGCCCTCTCTGCACGAGCACTTGTTGATTGGCCGGCAGGGAGTTGAAGATAACAGGATTTTCAGCAATGCGGTCTGCCGGGGTCGGCGCAACGCAGCTTCCTAACAGCACAGAAGCCACAGCACACAAACCGAGGGTGGCTGATAACTTGCGGACGTTCATAATATATGACATTAGCACACGAATTATGGCTTGCCAAGTAAAAAAAAAAATGATAGAGTCATAACCCAGATATGAAAGCCATTTATTCCATCATTTCTCTTTTGTCCGTTCCCGCCCTCATGGCAACAGCTCAAGCAGCTGATGTACCCGCTGCGCTTGCCGGCTATGATTTCCCGACCGGCAACCAGGCTAAGCTTGGCTACGCCATTAACCCGGCCTTTACCAAGGAGTTTATCGCCATGCAAACCAAGGTGGTAGAAAAGCTCCAGACGCTGAGCTCTGAGAAGATACAGGCTTTCATGGAGAAGTATGACCCCGCCATGCTGATTCCGTATGATCCGGAGCTGTGGGAATCCAACGACGCCTACAACGAGTACAAAAAGGAGTGGAACAAGACCCAGATGCAGGGCCAGGCTCAGGTGGCAATTTCTCTGCGCACAGCCGGCGAGGGCACTTGGCGCTTCTTTGCTGTAACGGCAGATGCCTCCGGCCGCGAGCTGCCCGTTACCATCAGCGCCCTGACTTACAACCCCATCAACAACACGTGGAGCTCTGCCCACGGCGAGCTTACCCCCACCGAGTTCAAGGCCACGGACGACTTCATCTTTAAGGCCCAATCCGGCACAGAATGGAAGCTTGAGAAGCAGGACAGCTTTGTGAAGACCGTGCAGTCCCTGCGCATCACCAAGTCCACAGACGGCAAGTCCGTGTTTGTGGCCTTTGCCAGCGTAGAGCGCGACCGCACCACCAACCAGACGCTGTCTCAGCAGGGTTACACCCTTCTCTTCCCGGTGCAGCAGGCCCAGATGAACATCGGCAAGCCCGGCAGCAAATAATAAGCCCGGCTTTCATGAAACTTTTGAAACACTGAGTACCCCGGTGCTCAGTGTTTCTATGCTCAACAACAGAACCGACTAACGCATGCGAATCATTGCCGGAAAGGCTAAAGGCTACAATATTCAGGTACCGCAGGGAGAAGTGCGCCCCACGCAAGACCGCGTACGCGAGGCCTTGTTCAACATCCTTACCCCCCTGCTCGGCGGTGCCCGTGTGTTGGATTTATTCTGTGGCTCCGGCTCTGTCGGTTTAGAGGCACTTAGCCGCGGAGCTGCCAGTGCCCGCATGGTGGATGCCTCTCACCAGTCCTGCGCCATGGCTCGCAAGAATCTGGAAAAGAGCAAGCTCATAGGCGGTAGCGTGGTGCAGAGCGACTGCCTGCAATTTGTGCGCCGCGATTTTGGGCAATATGATATTATTTTTGCAGACCCGCCCTATGCCAAGGCCGTTGGCGACCGCGATATGATAGCCGAGCTCATGACGGACCGCCTGCACGAGCTGCTGGCAGACGACGGCTACTTTATTGCCGAAGCCCAGCTTGGCTACGGCGTGGGCGATATTCATACCCGCGAGTTCCCCGGCTGGGAGCTCATCGATGAACGCACCTACGGCAAAAACACCATTCTTTTCTACCGCAAATCATCATGAAACGCTTTCTCTTCCTCCTTATCTACAACCTGCTGCTGCCCGTCTTTTTGCTCATTTCCATACCGGGCTACCTCATCAAAATGAAGCGCCGCGGCGGCTTTGGCACCGGGTTATCAGAGCGATTCGGCATCTACAAACGCCGCAAGGAGGAAGAACCGCAAGGCGGTCTCTATGTGCACGCGGTAAGCGTGGGCGAGGTGTTTATTGCCCTCAAGTTTATTCGCGAGTGGCGCAAAACGCATGAGGAGCCCGTCATTCTCTCTACCAGCACCGCCACCGGCCACCAGGTGGTGAGGGATGCCGCCCTGCCCGGCGTGCGTGCCCTGTACTCTCCGTTGGATGTTCCGGGGCTGCCGGAGCGCTGTCTTTCCCGCTTTAAGCCCAAGGCTGTGGTGTTGATTGAGGCAGAACTTTGGCCCAACTTTGCAGAGGTGTGCCACCGCCGCGGCATTCCTATGCTCATGCTCAATGCCCGCCTCTCTCCGCGCAGCGAGGGGCGCTACCGCAAAGTGCGCGGCATTACGCGCTTGCTCTTCTCTCGCCTTACGGCTATGGGTGCCCAAAATGCTAAGGATAAAGGGCGCTTTGGCGGCATTGGGGTGAATGAGGATATTATCACCGTAACCGGTAGCATTAAGTTTGATGTGCTGGGTGATGCGCCCACGGCTCCCCGTGCCGAGTTTAAGGAATTGCTTTCCCGTATCTGTGGCGGTAAGCCCGTGGTGTTGGCAGCCTCCACCCATGCCGGTGAGGAAGCCCTGATTGCCACCGCTATTCGCGAGGCCGGCGCCTTCCCCCTCATTGTGCCGCGCCATGCCGAGCGCCGTGCCGATGTGGTGAAGGACCTGACCGCAGCCGGTTTTGCCCCCGTATTGCGTACGGAAGGCACCCTGCCGAGCCCCCTGCCCGAAAACCTTTGCTACATTGCAGATACAACGGGCGAGCTGCGCGACTGGACCGCCCTGGCCGATATTGCCGTGATTGGCAAGAGCTTCCTTGCTCGTGGCGGACAAAACCCGGTGGAGGCCATCGCCGCCCGTGTGCCGGTGGTATTTGGCCCCTCCATGACCAATTTTGCCGACTTGGTGCAGCTGCTGAATGCTGAAAACAGCGTGTGGCAGTGCGAAAAAGAGCAACTGGCCGCCACGCTTAGCCGCATTTTGAGCGACACCGCCGAGGCAGATGCCCGTAAGGAGCGAGCCTATGGAGCCCTGAGCGTGCACTCAGGAGCCACACGCCGCAGTGTTGAATTGGTGGAAACGCTCTACCGCTAAGCCCGCTCGCCCTACGACCACCGGCATGATTTGCCCGGAACTCAAATCCCGCTTAGAGCACCTGTGGTTCCTGCTGCACAGCGGTGGTCTTTCTAATCCCTTGGATGCGATAGAGCAGCTGAGCTATCTGCTCTTTATGCGCGAGCTGGATGCGGAGGACACGCACCGCTGCACAGCCTCCCCCACAAGCCAAAGCGTATTTGGCGGCACTTTTTGCCATCAAGGAAACAGCATTGCCGCAGAGCAGCTGCGCTGGAGCAGGCTGCTAGAGTTGCCGGAAGCAGAGCTGTACCGCACGGTGCAAGAGTGGGTGTTCCCCTTTCTTAAAGCCCTGAATGCAGACCCGCGCAGCGCTTACAGCCTGTACATGGCAGATGCCGTCTTCAAAATTCCTACCCCCACACTGCTGCAACGCTTAGTGCGCGCAATAGATGACTTGTATACCACCCTACCATGCCGTGGCGACACCTTGGGCGATGTATACGAGCACTTGCTTGCCTCCTTAGGCTCCGCCGGCATCAACGGGCAATTTCGCACCCCGCGTCACATCATTCGCATGATGGTGGAGCTGGTGCACCCCACACCCCGCGACCGCATTTGCGACCCCGCCTGCGGCTCCGGCGGATTTTTGGTTGAAGCCGCAGCCTACCTGCGCCACCAAACCGCCCCCACAAGCAGCGAGCACCCCCAATTTTGCGGCTTTGATACAGACCGCACCATGCTGCGCCTAGCGGCCATGAACCTCATGGCCCATGGCATCCGCCACCACCACATTGCCTACCGCAACAGCTTAGCACATGCAGAAGAGGAGCACGGCGGATACTCCCTCATCCTTGCCAATCCACCATTCACCGGCACGGCAGAGGCGGCAGCGGTGCACCCGGCACTGCGGCGCACCTGCCCCGGCAGCAAAACGGAACTGCTCTTTTTAGCCCATATTCTGCACAGCTTAAAACCCGGCGGCCGCTGTGCCTGCATTGTGCCCACAGGTGTTTTATTCGGCAACTCCAAAGCACACCGCACCATGCGCAAAACGCTGGTAGAGCAGCACCGGCTTCACGCGGTCATTTCCATGCCCAAGGGGGTCTTCAAGCCCTATGCCGGCGTGGCAACAGCCATCCTCATTTTCAGCAAAAACACGCCCGACTCTTCTCCTGTTTGGTTTTACCAGATGAAGGCCGATGGATTCTCGCTCAATAATAAGCGTAGCCCCATTGCAGAGAATGATATACCCGACCTACTCCGGCGGTACAGCAATCCGGCCGCCGAAAGTGAGCGCCCCCGCTCGGCACAAAGTTTTATGGTGCCGCTCAGTGAAATTAAAGCACATGGCTACAACCTTGCGTTTAACACCTATAGCGCCCAAACACCGCAGCACGAGCCGCTCCCCTCTGCCTCCGAGCTGCTGCACAACATCTGCCGGCTGCAGCAAAGCATCGATTGTAATCTGGCGCAGCTGGCCGATTTGATGGAGCAAGACGAAACGATGCACCACGGCAACTAAGGCGCATTCAGCAAAGGCCCCACACGCGGAATGATGCTGTTTAATACAGAGCGCTAATTGAATAAATGCCATAGTCTCCTAACAAATTTACGCCTTGTTTGCATCTTTTTTTCTTGCTATCCCGTGCATTTATCTGTATTCTATGTGGCGTCGATGAAAAATACATTCCAATATCTGACCTTACTGGCCGGCCTTTCCGCCGGTGTTCTCATGGCTGATACAGCCGCCCCCGCCACTGAGGCTCAGCCCCCTGCCGTTACTGTTCAGGCTGCTCCCGTGGTGACAGATTACCTCAACAAGGCCACCTTCCTGACCGGCAAGCCCATTGAGGATGCTCAGTACTACATCTATCTCTACTCTGCCTCCTGGTGCCCGCCCTGCCGCGCCCTCATGCCCTCCGTTGTGAAGATTTATCCCGAAATGAAGGCTAACAAGGTTGAAATCATCCTTATCAGCTGCGACAGCAACGACGCTGAGGCCAAGAAGTATGTGGAGCACTACAATGCCGGCTTCCCCGGTCTGCACGCAGGCTCCGCCGCTGCCCGTAACCTTCCTTCCAACAAAGACATCCGTGCCATCCCCACCGCTATCTTTGTGGATGCTCAGGGCAATTTCATCAAGTCCGGTAACGGTCGCCTTATTCTTGACTGGAAGAACATCTGCAAACCCCAGCAGTAATTCTCCTTCAAGGATTCAATATTTTTTCACAGCACCTGCAGAGTTCGCTCTGCAGGTGTTTTTTACTATTGAAAGTGGGGCATAGGTAATGGTAATTATATAGCCCCAAATTACGGTTTAGGATTAAAAAAGGTTGATAAATGGGAGTTTGTGGAAGTACGAGGGACGAATTCCGAAGGACGAATTTACCGCGAGCGCAGCGAGCCGAATTTGAGAGTCCGGAGGACGACAGAACGTAGCCGGGGGTGGTTCATCGAGGCGTAGCCGAAGATGAGAACCCCCGGTAACGCATGAAAATGATATGGAGCCCTGTAGCGC
>JAEIGA010018513.1_pt1 | contig 10615 bp, 11 predicted proteins | sample 9270691 | NCBI WGS metagenome assembly JAEIGA01 (sample SAMN17057246, study PRJNA624740) | gut metagenome | biome: biome; isolation source: fecal sample | host: Bos grunniens | place: China: Xizang | collected 2019 | reverse complement strand
GGAACGTACTTGGACTCATACTGATTGCGATAGTCCACCTGTGATACCGCAGAATCAGTACGCCCAGTATTTGCTAACCATGCTTGGTATTCAGCCCAACGGTTGCTATCAAACTGATACAAGCCCTTGTGAGTGCCGTTGTCAGCTTGATAGTTGAAACCACTTTCCTGCTGAATGTTAGCAAGTTCGGCTACAGCCTGTGCATGGGTAAGTTTAAGGGATTTTGTCATGTGACGATAAAGCATAGCTTCAATAGAGTTATCAGCTTCCTTTGCCCCTTTAGAGCCTTTTCCACCTTTGCCTTTAGAGCCGCTACTACCACTGCCACCGCCACTTAGTGCGTTAGGTTCAAACCCATGTGGTGCACCGCCACCAATAATACCATCAACAGAGCCACCTTTAAGGTTCATAGCCTCTTGAACCTTTGCCATCATCTTGCTAATTTCACTTTCAGGGTCATTTACCCCAATCCAACTTTTGATTTTAGCAATGATACCTTCGCTTTCTTCACTTCCACTATCCTTGCCTAGTGTAAGCATACTCTTAATGGCATTTTTTACTTTTTCGGCAATACGAACAACATTGGTAGCGAAATCAATCAATGGCTGGATAGCCTGTTGGAATATACTTGCCCAACCACCAACAAATCCTGCAACTCCGGGAATTATACCTGTTATTCCTTTAACTACCCATGCCGCAAATTCTTTTACCTTATTCCAAAACCACGAAAGTACACCTGCGCAAAAATCTATAGCGGCTTTTACTGCTTGCCCTAAGAAGGTAAAAGCAGGAACAATTATTTCCTGTATTGCCCATTCGACTACCTGTACTAATGCGTAAGCTATCGCTATAAACGGAGAAATAGCAAGTATAATTGCTTCTACGGCTACAGAAATAACTTCTACCAATGTGTTCCATATATAAGTCAATTCATTAGATACAGTTTCCCAATTTTCGTAGACTTCGTAAGCAACAACACCCAAAGTGGCGATAATAGCAATAACTGCCAAAGTAGCAACGCCGATAGGTGCTAACAAAGTCTCGAAAGCTACTAACATACTATTCAAAAGTGACATTCCACCTGCGGCTATGCTAGCAGCTATGCCTGTTTCAGCCATTGCCGCATTATAAGCTAAAACAAACGGTACGCCTATGGCAAACAACCCATTCTTAATAGCCAATATAGCTGTATGTGCCGCTTCTGCTAATACAACGCCTTTCATAGCACCTTGTATTGCGGTAAGAATAGCTTGACCAGCTCCCCATATTTTCATTGCGGTAAATACGGCTAAATAAGCAAAAGCTAATCTTCCTAATACGCCAACAACACCTAAAATTTTATTAGAGTGTTGTGATAAGTAATCTCCTGCTGCACCTAACAGAATTGCAAAATCTTTAAGGTAAGGCAATACCATGTTGCCAATAGTTACCCCTAACACTTCAAAGGAAGCCTTTGCCTGTGCAAGTTTAGTCTGATAGGTATTCATTGACGCTTCTAACAGACTTTCTGTTGTAGCGTCAGAAGATTTCTCCTCCATCTCCTTTAAGAAGGTTAGAAAACTTTGACTACTGTCACGCAAGAACGCTTGCATATTGTTTACCTGATATTTGCCGCCCGCTATGGCGGTAGCAAGTTTCTTTTGGCCTTCATCGTCAAGTTTTGCATACTGTTGTAAAATATCTTTTAATACAACCGCGCCCTGACGTTGCACCTTTTCACCGCTTTTGCCTACTTCATAAAGTTTAATATTATAGGCTTCTAAAGCTGCTTGTGCCTTCTTAAAATCTAGGTTTGCAAGAATAGATTTCCATGAATCACCAATGGTAGAGCCTGTTTTACCTGTTACTGTTGATACAGCGGCAATAGCGGCCATTGCTTCTCTCGCACCCATAGCCGTAGAAGCAAACGCCGAACCACTACGCTCCAATGCCATAAGCATATCAGTACCACTTGTTCTTGCTACGTGGCAGATAACAGAGAAGTCATTAAGGAACTTACCTGCGTCCTTTGCACCCATGCCAAACTGCAACAACACGGCTTCTAAGTCTTTTGCCGCCAATTTAGTATCAATCATATCCAACTTAGACATTTTTAGAGCAATTCCTGTTAAATAGATTGCCGTATCAGCGTCTTTGTATCGCCGTGTAAGGGTTTGCATAGCTTCTTGGACTTCTCCCAAAGACACGCCAAAACCTTTAGCGTAAACCTTTGCGGCTTCGCCCATCTGGTCAACGGCACTATGCAATTTATTCGTGTCACCTGCATATTGGTTAGCAAGTTCCATATTCTGCAAAATCTTGGTTTGTAATGCGTCAAAGGATTCTATTGACTTAGAAACAGCAACAGGAATCCCAAAACCTGCACCAATAACAGCCGCACTTGCCATCCACATCAAGTGGTGACGAATAGACTTTAGAACATCATCGATTCTGCTAAAACCGCTTGCGTACTTATCGTAGTCCATCCCCTCAAACGGGTTAGGCATAGTAGGAACAGCTCCCATACGCCGTATTTCGTCACCTATGGCGGTCATTCTGCCTTGCAATCTAATAAATACAGCTTCACTCATTTTTGCATGGGCTTGCATATATTTATTGATTTCTTCATAGGCAACCCGATATTGTGTTTGCAAGTGAGAGATACGCTGCGATTGTCTAGTAGCGTTTTGTGCTTGCTGTACATTAGTGGTATGTTCGGCATTTTGCACCTGCTGTGCCGCCCTCATTTGCCCTTGAAGCATTCGAGAATTTCTTTTCTCTTGTTCATCTATTGCTTTTATTTGCGCATTAGCACCGGCAATCGCTTCTCTAATCTGTTCCTTTTGTGCAGTCTGTGTTTGCCCTGCATATTCCTTAAATCGTTTTTGAGCTTCTACAAGCCTATCATACTGAATCCTAAGCCTTTCTGCTTCGGCCTTAGCTTCTTTTAAGTCCCTAGCAGTATCAGCCAATTTACTTTCTTTGAGATAAGCTAAATCAGCCCTGCCATGAACGCTGTCATTATTGATAAGATTGTACCGCGTTTGCAGTTCATCAGCCTTTTGGAAAGCCTTTTCCATTTCGGCTTTAGCTTCTTTCACCTGCTTAGCATAGTTTTTGAAGCCATCACCGCTGTTTTTTATCTTTGTGCTTGCCGATTGTGCAGTTTTAGCTACATTTTCAGCCGTTTGCCCAAAGTCTTTTATCGCAGTATCAGCACCGCTAAAGGCACTATTCATTGAGTCAACCATTGTCTTTATATTGGTGGACATTATCTGACTCATTGCTTTAGTGCTATTGTTAAGCGTATCGGTCATAGACTTAGTGGTATTTGTAACCAAATCCATCATAGCCTTAAACTGTGTCTGCAACTGCGAATAATCAGCCGTGACAACTACTTTATATTGACCTAGTGAGCCTACATCAGCCATTACGTTTTACCCCCTTTCTTTCGTTGAGAAGGCAGGACTCTCATCCTACGCTTCGGCATCTTTTGGAGATTGTTAATATTAACGCCGAAGTCAGCGCACAAGTTGTTAAGTTGTGTCTTTTCATACCTTCGGCGTTCTTCTTCACTTTGAAATTCTCTCTTAGGCGGTGGCGTAGGAACGTGCGTACTGCTACCACTACTACTTGCCCCTGCCTGTGCTTCAAAATATGCCTTGATAAGCGTTCCTGCGGGGGGATTCTCCTTAATGTACTCAAGATGGGCAAACAGTCTTTCCATATCAAGCATTTCATCAACATATTGCTCGTCATAGCCAAAGTTTGCGGCCATTCGTGGGTAAATATCAAGCCAGCTTAGTTCTTGCTGTCCTGCTTCTCCACGAACTGCCGAAAGGCGTTTTTTTGCGCATCCTCAATCCGTTTCTTCATTTCTTCGGACTGACTGATAAGGTACTGGAACAGTGAGAACAGGGTCATAATGTCCTCACAGCCATCTTCTACAATGTTTTCATCAATCTGCGGATAGTTACGAGCCAATGCCATAACAACGAGGTCTACAAGGTCGCTAACGCTTTCCTGCGATACGGCAAAGGTGTTATCCTCATTCATCTTCACAAATTCCTGCTGAATACGCTGAATTTTTGCGGAAGCGTCACCTTTGGAAAATGCCTTAATCGGAAGCGGTGGGAGCACATAGGTTTCGCCACCCAATACAATATCAACACCATTAAATTTTACATTCTGTTTCTTTGCCATGATTATCAACCTTTCTAAAAAAAATATATAGAAAAAGCCCCCACACCATAATGGCATGGGAGCAATTTCAAAGTGGAGAAGCAAATTTTATTCGGAAAGATAAATCTTGCCGACAACATCAGAAGCGTCAGAGAACGCGGAGAACGAGAAGTCAGGAATCGTGAAATCTTCGTTCTTGAAATTCATCGTCAGCTTTTCGGATGTGCAGTTGTTGAGTACCACGGTCAGAGGTACACCATCAAGAGCCGCATAGAACTGTACTTCAAATACAGGCGAAGTACCCATCATAGCGTTCTTGATTTCAACGGTCTTACCCGTGTTAACCGTGTAGTCATACTGATACTGGATAGCCAGCCCTTCATCAACCGTAGCAAACTGAATGTGCAGGGTATCGCCCGGAGTGGACGGAGTAGCCGTACCGCTAGTGATTGCCCCCGTACCCGTTACCGTGATAGCGGCCGGAGTATCACCACCACCTGCAACAAGTTCAGTCAGCGTAAAGGTCGTATCGGTCTTAGTAGCCGTGAACTTCGTGTTGATAGCAGGGGTGTTGTTAATCAGAGCAACCAAATTTGTAATGGAAGCAGAAATGGTAACACCAACCTCAAACTCACCTGCGGACGGAGTAGAAGCAACTGCCGTGAAAGTTACGCCTTCTACTTCTACCGTATCGGTGGCCACAAAGTTAGTGGTTAAGGTATAAGTGCGCTTACCTGCAACAGCAGCGTTGCCATCGTCCACATAGTAAGTACCAGTTACCGTAGGAGTATCGTCTACTTCCTTCATCGGAACTTTCGTCTGCCCACTTACGTTGTAAACTTTCAGAACGCGGTTAAGGGCTGCGCCGGTTGGCAGGTCAATAGCAACCTTGCCATCTGCGGGGATGGTAACATTCAGCGGTTCTGCCACTTTGAGTTCACCGTTGAAGATACCGCCATTCAGCACAAGGTTAAGTGCTTCGGCTTTGATGTCTGCGTAGGTAGCCTTACCGTCTACTTTGCCTTTTGCGCGAGCAACTTTGACGGGAAACTGGTTGCGTCCGTATAATTCTTTCTTGTCAAAAGAGAAATCAAGGTTGCAGTCCTGCAACGTGCCGAACTCTACGCAAGAGCCATCAGGGAGCGTGGCAAAAAGAGAACCAACACCAAACTGATACATATTTTTTCACTCCTTTAATCAAATTCAAACATCATCATGGAATCGTATATAATACGCCAATCAGTCATAAAAAAGTAGGTTCGTGACTGCGCTTCATAGCAAGGGCAACGCGAGTCAACGCACCTACACATATCCACCTCTGTGACTTGTCTACCTAAGACTCTATCATCAGAAAGCGTGGATAATACCATGTTCATAAAGTAAGCAACATCATCAACAGCGGAGGAATCGTCCTCATCATAGGCTTTCAGCCACCCATGAATGAAGTAGTGTCCTTCATCGTGTCCTGTTTTGTTCTTTAGCCTTATGCCATAGTCACGATAAATGGTAATACAGGGATAAGTGGCATTATCAGGTTCTTCCAAATATCGGGGGTAGATAAGAGGTTCGCCATCTTTCCATTTGTCCCAATTTACCAATTCATCATTAGCAAGCAAATGAGAACGCAACAACGCAATGATAGGGTCATAAGGTAACAGTTTTCGTGCCATTACTTACTCCCTCCCATCAAAATTGTTGCTAAATCATCTTTGCTTTCACGAAACGCCCTTTGAATGAATGGGCGTGGTCTTTGATTAGGCTTTCCTTTTATAAGGTTTTCAATATGCCTATTATTGTCAGGAACACCAACTGCAACATTGGTTTCCAAACCGCCATTATCCATACTCATTTCCATGCGAATATCATCGTATAGAATCCCACTTTGCCTGTGGACTAAACCATCATCACCATGCGGTTCACCGTCAGGTTGTGGGAATCTTCTTCTTGAATATGGATTGTGTGGACTATATCTGTCTAAATCTTCCTGCGTGTGGTCAGTAAGACTAGCACGAGCCTTCACACACTCTTTCAAGTGGTTTCCTGCTACCGACATTCTTTCATTCATCTTAGCTATGCTATCAAGCATAGCACCGTTAAGATTGGCAAGAACGGTATTTAGCCCCTCAATGTGACTCATACTACTTCACCGTCCCACTCTGCATACGCACCTCAATGTGAGGGAGAATCCGATAATAGTTGCAGTCAAGCACTTTGTACTTAATGCCTGTGGCTTCATCGGTTACAATGTCATTCGCCTTTACGTCCGTGTCCAACTCCACAAACATGACGTGATAGCTAATCGCTGTCTGCCCTTCTTGTGGCACAACAACAACACCATCATCATCTTCTATGTAGCATGGGCGGTGTTCATAAAGCGTTTTCTGCACCATCTTAACCGCACCTGTGGGGGTTTTGTCCCCTTTTTCGGTACGTTCAATGGTGCACCTATCTCTAAGCAACATCATAACCAATCACCCCTAACACGCACATAACCACCGCCATCAAGCAGTGCCGCCGCATTAGCAGGTACGCCCTGTTTATTCAACATTGCATTAGCAGAAAGTGTGCCACGTTCTATCTTTAGCTTACCCTGTTGCAAGGTTTTCAGCCCGCTTACGTTGGTTTCAGCCGTGAGGAAATAATCATCAAGGCTAGGAATCGCCATAAGAGCCGTAGCCTGTACCAAATCAGCAGGATAATCACCATCAGCAAATCCGTAATCGTAGTCCAACTCTGTGAAGTATTCGCCCATAGGTGCATTGGTAGAACCAACAATAACCGCACCGCTAGGCATATACACAAGGTTATCAATCGTATACGATATAGGATTCTGCGGATTGATGGAGAAAAACGTAACACTATTGACCGCACTTACAGTCAGATTCCTTGGAAATATCTTTGCTATCCCATCTTTGATTCTGATAAGGTGCTTTTCCTTTGCCCCCTTAGTTTCCTTGAAACTTTGATGGCAATAGCTTTCCACCTTGGCACTTGCGATAGCGCAAATGTTTTCAAGGTTAGCTATATCCGAATCTTGAATGTTATAGCCAAAGGTTCTTAAATCATCAACGGTACAATAAGCCATAGGGTCAGCCCCCTAACTTAATGTGTTCTTTTGCCGCAATAACGTGTTCGGGCTTTACCTTTACAACGCTATCAACAATCTCGTAGGCTTCACCTTCGATAAACAATCTGCCACTCTTAGCAAAATGTTTGAGGGCGGTAAGCCCATCATCAACGGTCTTTTCAACCGCCTTAGTTTCCTTTGGTTCAGCTTTTTCAGCCGCCGCATTTTTTCTAGGCCTTGGCATTATTCAACCCTCCTTTGCCTAAGAATAAGGAGCAGGATAACTCCTGCCCCCTTCTTAACAGATATTAGGCAATGCCCGGTTTCACGTTGGTGATGATTGCCTGACATGCAGGGAAGTAATGTTTGAGTGCTTCAAACGTGCGAACCTCAAATTCATACTTCGGAGAAGTCATAGCGTATTCAAGCTGACGATAATCATAACCGCACTCCATTTCGAGGACGGACGGAATGTTTGCGTTGGGGTACGGTACGCGGTCGCACATAACAACCATCGTGCCGTTTGGCAGCCACGGATGTACGTCAATGATAACGTTCTCGCCACCATAGGACTTATTTACATACCGCTTAACCATGTAGTTACCAGTAATGTCATTCTTCTCGCCGTTGTTCACGAACAGAGTCGGCGCGCCCTGGTTCTTGACGATAGCACTCGTAATATCCTTTGCCAACTGTTCGGACACAAGGTAACGAGTCGGGCCATTCTTGTACTGATTGAACAGACGGCTATTGATTTCGTCCAATTCAGCGATACCACCTGCGGCGGCAGTAAGCTGACTGTTTGCGAGGTCATAATACAGGCCACCACCGTTGATAATCTGCGGAATGATACCATCAAATGCCAGCGGGTCGCCGGAGCCATCAGCGGTCGGAGCAGCAGAACCACCAGTTACAAGAGCCGTGAGAACAACTGCGCTATTGGTCGTTACAATCTGCAACGTTTCAGAGCCAGAAGTGCCAACAAACCATGCGTATGCCAGAGCACCCTTGACAGGCGTTACGCTTGCGGTAATGTTTTCGCCAGCGGAAACAGCAACACTAGCAGCGGTAGAAGCGGCAGTTACACCATCATAAGCACCGCTAATCACATTGCCGGAGGAATCCGTAGCGGCAATTGCAAGGCCAGTCATGTTAGCTACCTGATTGTTGGTAACAACGCGGTTAGCCGCTACCAGCGTCAGTGCAGCAACCTTAACGCTATAAGTAGCAGCCGAAATCGTAGAAGAAGTGTCCGTTACTGCGCTTGCGGTCGGGGTAGAAACAGAACCCAGAGAAGTCGTGTTGCCACCAAGGATAATCTTTTCTTCTTCGGTCATTACTTTCAAAAGCAGGTTGGTAGTAGCCGTAGCCTTAACATCCTGAAAGTTGCGGCCTGCCGCTTCGGCTTCGATAGTTACGCTATCCTGCAAGCCAACTACCTTGAAAGCAGCCAGCTTATCAGCTACCGTGTAGGACATACCGCTACCGCGAGTACCTTCAAGAGTGGTAGCCTTACCAGCGTTAGCAATATCCGTGATTGCTTTCCAATGAACGGAAGTGCCAGTCTTAGACAGTTTACGCGGGATAATGTTACGAAGGGGTGACGCAAAGGGGACTAACTGTTTTGCCAAACATTGTTACTCTTTTTATGCGGTCTACTTCTTTTGTAGCTTTGCGTCATTGCATAAAAAGGGCGCGGTCATTTCTGCCGCGCTCTATATGTCACCATATAGTTCAGACTATATCACGAACTGAATTTACGTTTAGAATCTTCGATACGTTTTGCATTGATTTCACATAGCCCATTATTACCCTTTTGGTATTGAGCTTTTAATGTTGCAGATATTTTAGCCCTTGTTTCAGTAGAAACTTCGCGCTTTCTTCTACCTTCTGCATAAGCACGTTTCAGCCCTTCCTTTGCTTTTTCAATTTCTTCCTGTGGGCGTTTACGTCCTTTTAGCTTTTCTGATATTTTTCTACGTGTTTCTTCTGAAACGGTATGTCCCATCTTGGCTTTTCTCATTCTTTCTATTTGTTCTGGGGTATTTTTTCTGCCTTTTATTTTTGCGACTCTTTTTGCAACCAATTCTGGGCTTTGCTTTCTGCCAATCAATGCTTGACGTTGTTTTTCAATAGATTCTTTACTTCGGCGTTTTCCAAATGAAGGGTGATTTCGTCCTTTCACTTCGAGTCTTTTGCCAACAAAGTCATGTTCTTTTGCTCTTTCAAACTCACCGCTAGCAATTTTGCTTTCTATAAACTCAATCACTTGGTTTATACAACCTGCGGGGCTTTTGTTTATCTCTGTACCTGTGAAGCGCAATGTGTGATAACCAGCTTCAAGAAGAAGCCTATCACGTTCTTTGTCGCGTGCTCTTGTTCTGCTTAAACGATGAACAGAACCATCTGCTTCAATGATAACAGGATAATCTACAAGCAAAAAGTCAACTACATATCTACTCAACATAACCTTTTGTGCTAAATAAGATATTTTAGCTTCTTTCAATCGGTTTTCAAGTAGCAATTCTAATGGAGAATTTTTACACGAGCCATTCAGTGTAGGAAGTCGCTTTAACAATCGTTGTCTGCGTTCTTCCTTTACCTCTGGTCTGTTCGCATACTCTTTTAGTTTACGCTTATGTTCCTCACTTTTAGGAACGCCACGCAAACCAACAAAAGGCAATTCTTTTCTAGGTGTGTAAGGGATTTCCCACTTCTTAAACCACCTAGCAATAGTAGTTGAACCAACATTCAATTCTTCGGCAGTCCTATGAATAGAACCTGTCCGATGATATACCTCCAATAGTATATCTCGTGTCACCCAATCATTTTTCTTTGCCATATTCAGTTCCCTCGCATGTAGTCGTTACGGAGTCCTTTTTGGAACAAGGTTCCCTCGGTGTTTTCTCTATCTATATTATAGCCCTTTAAGCCTGTTATTTCAAGAGGTTTCCACCGATATAGCGAGGTTTTACACTAAGTATCGCTACTTAGCGGCCCACAAATTTAGGCGCTTCCAGATTATAGCCCGTCAGTCCCGTGGCGGTCTGGATTGCTTTTTCAAGTTTTTGGGAATCCTTAACCCCTTCAACGGTTTTTTCCAAAGATTCCATAGTAGTTTCCATCATAGACATTTTCATGCCCTCCTTTTCTTATCCAAATACTTTTCTCATTTCGATATTAGCTAAACGCTGACTGTATGCTTCTTTCAGCACTGCATTGTCGGTTTCGCTAATCATCTTACGGAGCATATCGGCTTCACTATTGTTTGCAGGAACATTGCCCATACTACCACCAATAGTTTTATCAAGAGCCATAGTACCGTTAGCCATGATAGCCCCACCTGCAACGGGTTCATTCTCCAACTTCTCAACCTGCTTTTTCAAT
>JAEIGA010018512.1_pt1 | contig 10615 bp, 10 predicted proteins | sample 9270691 | NCBI WGS metagenome assembly JAEIGA01 (sample SAMN17057246, study PRJNA624740) | gut metagenome | biome: biome; isolation source: fecal sample | host: Bos grunniens | place: China: Xizang | collected 2019 | reverse complement strand
GTTCGTTCAAGGCCAGAGATACTGTCTCGCAGCCTCGATAATATCGTCACAACCTCTTTCCAAAAACCGAGGTTGCAAGTCTACTTTGATATCTGGTGAGATGCCCGCTTCGATAGGTTTCATTTCTTTGGTAAAAGTAGGACAAGCCGAGAAACGAAGTGTCCATCCGTTGGGCAATTCCGTAGACAAAGGCAAACCGCCTACTCCGCCTGTGATGTCGCCGATTATTGTCGCGTTGTCTGCCTCACTCATATAGAGTACGAAGGCATTGGCAGCGCTATAAGTGCGACGGTTGGTCAGTACCGCCACAGGTTTCTGCCAACGCAGGCCTATGAATGGCGTGATTTCAATAGGTATGGGGGTAGAAAAGTCTTCGTGGCCAGGCCCTTCCTTATGTGAAAAATAACCGACGGTTTTGGTCTGGTTGAAAAAGATTGATGCCAGATGTTGTGCAGCTGTGACCATGCCTCCGCCATTATTCCTGACGTCAATAATAAGAGCATCGCAGGGTGCCAGGTGCTGTATCATTACGTGCAGGTTGCCATCTCCGAATCCGTTGGCAAATGTCGAACAGCGGATGTATCCTATGTTGTCGTCGAGGACACGGTATTTCAAGCCAGCAGCAGTTTGATAATCTTCGGCACGTCCCAAATAAATTCTTTCCAGACTATCCGAGTAGTTCATGGGGTAATCATCATACCATTTGCCATAGCGTGCCACGTCGTGAGCGGCTGAGAGATTGACGTGCCCGTCGCGCAGTTCGCACACCATGTTGCCGAGTAGTTCGAACAGTTGGTGGTCGGTCATTTCCTCGTTGACCGAGGGGGAGTAGCGCTCATACACTTCGTTCCAATCCAGACCAAATTGTTCCTGCTTCTGGGTAAAGAAACAATAGCGCTGATCCAATTGTTGCCAGCATGCTTCGAAGTTGCCGCGGCGTGTATCCTGTGGTACATCCTCGGTAATGCACGACGTCAAGAACAAGAGCAATAGCAAACCAACACTACTGCCTAATCTACGCATCAACGCAGAATGGCCAAATGTCGCACGTATCCTATGGTGAAATAGTGATTCCATGAGTGTCGTTTAAGGTGGTGAAGTTCGCTCTGCCTGATATCTCCCCAGTAACCCAGGGAAAGTTTGGCGCGTCCCAAGGGGATTGAGATCTGTGTGAATAGTCGTGCCGAGGGGGCGTTGATGGGATGCGTGAATTGAATGTTCTTGTTGTAGTTACCGAGCGAAAATATTTCGTAATAGCTTTGTCCGTAGTTGGGGGTAAACCTGGCTCCGACGAGGGGCAGGTCCAGTTGTGCCGAGGCACTCCATTCTCTATTCCAAAGGCAGAAGGGTTGTTCGGCTATCAGACTCAGTCCCAAGTTGACGCCGGCTCGTCCCTGCGCAGGGTTGTTGCCGCCACGTGTCAGGTAGGTGAATCCCAAATCCACCTCGCCCATGCCACCCACTGCCAGTCGTGTCTTGCTGGGCAAGTGGAAATTGTAGTGCCAGGCTACAGCTGCGGTCAAATCGCCACTATAAGCTCTGCCGCGGTCGGCGACAGATTCCAGCAGGCCTACGTTGCCGCTATAGAATCCCTGCACGCTGACCTTGCCTGCGCCCCAGCGTACCAAGCGTTCGGCGCGGTGCAGGATGCCCACGGCGGGACCAGTATGCTCGATAGGAGACAGATAGGTATCCAGTACGTTGGCATGCCCCACGGCCAGGTGTAGTTCCTTGCGCACTGGATCCAGGGTGTCGGACATCAGATGCCGCAGACTTTGTGCTTGGGTAGAAAAAGGCAAGGTGACACATAGTGCCACCCAACAAATGCCTTTTACTAATATGTCCTTACTGCTATACAATATAATATATGTGTAGAGTTTCTGACTAAAGTTCAATCGTGTTACTTGCTGGACTTTTTAGTCTTTTTGTAAATCATCCAGCAGATGCCCAGTGCTACGACAGCCAGGATACAGTAGCCAATAGCATGACTGTATTCTGTCGCCAAATCTGCTACATCTTGTGGGGTTTTTACATCTGGGAAAATCTTGTAGATAGCGTAGCCAATGAATGCCAGCACGACGTTCCAGATACCCGCACCCAAAGTGGTGTAGAACAAGAAGGGGCCCAGTTTCATCTTAGCCAGACCTGCGGGAATGGAGATCAATTGACGAATCACGGGCACCAAGCGGCCGATGAAGGTCGACACGGTACCGTGCTTGCGGAAGTATTCTTCGGCTTGTTCCACCTTTTCCTGATTGAGCAAGCACAGATGACCAAGCCTACTATTAGCAAACTTGTAGATCACAGGTCTGCCCAACCAGCGCGCCAGGAAATAGTTGATCAGCGCACCCAGGTCGGCCCCAATCGTAGCCACGACCACGACCATAAAGATGTTCATCACATCGCTATTCATCGCCATCCACGCCGCAGGAGGTACGATCACCTCGGAGGGAAAAGGGATAAAGGTACTTTCAATCATCATAAATATCAGCACCACCCAGTAGTTGAGCGATTCCAATATCCACTGAATCATTTCTGCCATAATTGTCGATCATTTCGTGGCAAGGATCCGTAGGCGATAAAGAAACACCGTGGAGCCGATAGCAAGCATAATCTGCAGAAGCCTAGTCGTCTCCACCTTTGGGTCTATCACCCCCGGAGCCTTCCCCTTTATTAATATTACTTACCCCATTCGCTTGGGTTGCTTCTCCAGCTATTGAGCATTTCCACGTGTTCTGATTTGATGTAGCCAGTTTCCAGTGCCACAGCAACCACAGCTTCATAGTTGGTCAGTGTGGTCAGTGTCACGCCTGCCTTTTCGAATGCTTCAGCCGCTACAGGGAAGCCGTAAGTATAGCTTGCCACCATACCGATCACTTCGCAACCATGAGCGCGGAGTGCTTCTACGGCCTTCAGACTGCTACCGCCTGTCGAGATCAAGTCTTCGATTACGACTACCTTCATACCTGGTTGCAAGTCGCCTTCGATCAGGTTGGTCATACCGTGGTCCTTAGCCTTAGAACGAACGTATGCGAAGGGCAAGCCCAAAGCATCTGCTACCAAAGCGCCTTGTGCGATAGCGCCTGTAGCTACACCTGCTACGGCTTCGGCTTCTGGATACAATTCAGCAACGATGCGGCTCAATTCGAGCTTGACAAACGAGCGCAAGCCTGGGAATGCCAGAGTCTTGCGGTTGTCGCAATAGAAAGGAGACTTCCATCCGCTGGCCCAAGTGAAGGGGTTTTCGGGTTGCAACTTGATGGCTTTAACATCGAGGAGTTTCTTCGCAAAAATTTGTTCGAGAGTATTCATATTGATTAAAATTTTAAGTGTTTCGACAGTGATATATTTTTCAATCGGCGCCACGCGGGCGGAGTTTCTGCAAAGTTAAACAATTTTCTCAGTATGATAGGGTTTCTCTACTTTTTTATTTTATGTGCATAGTATTTTACTTTTTCGCCATCACTTCTTCCCAAACGTCAAGCATAAAAAATGCGAAAAATTTTGACAAACGGACTTTACGTTCTAGAACGGGAAAATCATACGACATCATACCTCGGGTGAAAAAGTCAAGGTTTTTTTGAAAAAAGGTCTAATGTTTTTTAAAAAAGTCGGCGCGGAATTTTCACAAGGTCTTGACTTTTTCCAAAAAATAGTAGGAGAATTTTGTCCGAAAAAGCATTACTTTTTACAGAAAACTTGAAAAAACCCTTGACTTTTTATGATTTTGAGATAAAATGAACGAATTTTGACCCTCTGAGGATCGCGTATTTTCGACCAACGGACCACGTGATGACTTTTGAGCGATTTATGACCTCGAAAAATGCGAAAAATTTTGACAAAATTGTCATTTTTTACTTATGAAAAAGCTACAACGGAGCCTTGTCGAAACATTTTCTACGAGATAAGTAGGGACGAAATACAATAAAAAGCGTAATTTTGCGTTTTCATAAAGCATCGCTTACGTAGCAACAGTATAAATATGATGAAGGGAATACTAAATAGCAAATGGACTTTGATACTTGCACTCTTGATGTGCCTTGGTGGCATGGCAAGGGCGCAGGAGCGCAAGGTGCAGTATAAGCCCTTCATCGACGAGAGACGTTTTCACTACGGCTTCTTTGTCGGTATGCACGACCAGAGCATCAAGCTGGAAAACAATGGTTACATTGATCCCGCCACCGGCGCACAGTGGTTGGTGGAAAACGATCAGCACGGACCAGGATTCAGCGTGGGTGTGCTGGGCGAATGGCGCATGCACAAGTACTTAGGCCTGCGACTGATGCCCTCTTTGCACTTTGGCAGCAAGCACCTGAGATTTCGCAATCTGGCAGACGGCACGACGGCGGGTCAAAACATGAAATCTACATACATAGCCCTGCCGCTCAATCTGAAAGTGAGTGCGCCGCGCTACAATAACTTCCGCCCCTATGTCATAGGTGGTGCGTCGCCGATGTTTGACCTGACCACTGGCAAGAACTCCAAAGTAAGAGTCAAACCGTTCAATATGATGCTCGAGATAGGGTTTGGTTGCGACCTCTATATGCCTTTCTTCAAATTGATTCCCGAACTGAAATTCTGCTTCGGACTGAATAATATCCTGGATAAGAAACGCACCGACTTGCTTGACCCTACACAAAAGGTATTCACTGAGAGTCTGAACGGCGGCGTATCAAATATGGTGGTGCTGAGCCTTTATTTTGAATAAGCCTACAACGAATATTTAATAACAGAGATTGTTATTTACTAAGTAAAAAAATGCTTATGACTGCTAAAACAACAAAACAGATAATCAAAGCATTTGCGAAACGTACATCAGGTTATGTGGGAATTGTTTGGATGATTTATGAATTTGGGGATTGTATTAATAATAGAAAATAAACCTGCATGAAAGATTTGAAAGAATGGTCTTTTGACTTTGGGGTTTTATTTATGGTCATCTCTTTCTCCACTGAAATCTATTGGATAGACATAGTAGCCTACGTCCTTTTCAGTATATATACCATAAGCACTACATATTTATTGTGGAGGTATATAAAAAACGAGAAAATAGGTCTCGTATATAAAAAATTCATATACGACTTATTTTGGATTATACTTGGCATAGTCAAACTTTGCACGCAATGATTAAATCTCCATTCACCATATCAACTTTTTAGGTATAGATACATTCTAAAAAGTTTTTTTCTATAATTATCCGGACTTTTTTCTACATTGCGTTAATCTGTGCATCCAACCATTGCAACTTTTCTACATAGGCCTGCTTCATGCTTGCCACGGCTTCGTCGAAACTCATCGTCTCGTCGCCATTTACTCGCGAGGCAATGGGCCAGAGTGCGATATTCATTTGATCGGAATTCTTCAACTTAGCTGCTTCTTGCTCGAATACATCTATCAGTGCCTCAAACCTTGGTTTCGCCGTTTGCCATCTCTCCTTGATTTGTTGCACAAAGTAGTAACTTCTGAACAGATTGGGATAGTACAGCGTATTCTTGATGCAATATTGCTGAGTATTGATAGGCATGAATGTACCCCAGTCATAATCCCACATAGGTCCGGCACAGAGCAGACCATCTCGGTCCTTGTACATAAAGACTGACTTGGGGTGGCTCGGCTCGGAGTTCATCGTCAACTCTACCGCCAGCCAGTAATCAATGAATGAATTGATGTTGATATAATCCAAATATTTCTTTGTCGAAAGATTGTAGATCAAATCATATTCATAGTCGTTGATGTAATTCTCGATATACGTCTTGTGCGCAGCCGTGATAACTTCGTCCTCGGGTGCTTGAATCATAAAAGGCATCTTCTTGTAGCGAGAAGTAAACTTATGGTCCTCGTCAAAATTCTTATCCAACTCCAACAAGAAACCACCAGTCGCAGTACTATCCTCGGCAGAGATTTCATGGATATTCACACGGTTTTCACCAATCTTGATTTGCTCGCACAGATAGTAGTTGCCGATGTGCTTACCATTGAGCACCAACTCTACAAACTGCCCCCTTGGCGTGTAGGCAAGTCCACTCGCTTCGCCGATCTTAAATGCCATGTGATTGCGCAGTAGGGTACGGTCCATATAGTTAGCCAAAAGTACCCAGCGCTTATGGGCTGGCATGCCCAGGATCTCGGCGTCTTCGTTCAACTTCAAAGCATAGGGTTTCTTAGGATTATACCATGTGGAATTGCCTCTACCCCGCATCGAAGTTTGTCCCTGATAGGAGGTGATGCCATCTGCTCCCTGGATGCGTATGTCTACGTTTTTCACCCACACCTCTTTGCTCGTGATATTGATTCCTCCTGGAGTATTTACATAGACTACGGGCAGGCCGGAATGTACGACGGACACCTTGTACTCGTTCCATTCGCCGTTGTCGTCCACTATACGATAGACGATGGGGGTGCTGAAGTCATTGGCCGTGATACCGCTGAATTGTTCGACACCGTTCACAAATACCTTTTTGCCGTTGGTCTTGAACGACGCAACGAGCTTTGTGGGCGAATTGATAAAGAGTGAAGCGATTTGTATGTTGTTGCCGTCGATGTGCGCTTCAGCATCTTGATGAAGATTGCCTTCATTGTGCTGCTTCAAAAAGCCAAATGAGCTGAAGGTATTGCCTGCGTATTTCAACTCGACGGCTGATGAAGAAATCTCTACTTCCTCGCCAGCCTGATTCTTGGTGCGTATCACCAAGGCTACGGCATCGTCGTACGTAGTGCTTATCCGTTGGTCCTTAATATAGGCACGGAATTGTCCACGCTTCATCACGCCCTGCGCATCATAGGTCTGCTCGATACGCACCAAGTGATAGTCGTTCGGCGCAGTGATATAGCTGCTACGAAGCTCGGCTACTTTGTCCAGGAATATTTCACAATTCGGATCTTCTACATTATAATTGAACACCGCATTTGAGGGATTGACGCGGAACTCAAACGTAATCACGTCGCCAGTTCCCATCCTGAGCGGTTGGGTACGCAGCATGGCAATACTAGTAGGCGTGCGCGGTGTTTGGTTAAATGTAAAACTTTTTCCATCAGCCATCGTCAGTGTGATCTCACGGGTATTGTCGTCCTGAGTAATACCATGAAGCACTTTGGATTCATCTGCGCTAAAGGCGGTCTGAATACTTTCCAACACAGTGTTTGGATCGGCGGGATTATAGACTTCGTAGACGTAATAACCATCTTTCACCACGACACGAACACAGTTGCCATCTTTTCCATCCAGTCCATCTGCGCCTTCTTCTCCCTTATCTCCTTTGTCGCCCTGTTCACCTTTGTCGCCTTTGTCCCCCTTATCGCCTTGCTCACCCTTATCTCCTTTGTCACCTTTGCTTTGGATAAATTCTCCATTGTCATTTTGCAGACGAGTATAGGTAGCACCTCCGTCGTACGAAATGGTCCAAAATCCATCCATATCTATAAGAAGAAGCGGCGTGATAGCATCTATACCATTGTAGATATCTATTGATGTGTTGTCTGAAAAGGTTACTTTGAAACCAGTCTCGGTCTTTTCCACCTTTGTGATTAAGGCACCAGCATTGATAGCATCCTGCAACGCTTTTGTAGCGTCTTCAAGGTTGCTTACTCTCTGTTCCAATTGTTCGAAACGTTCATCTATTTCGTCGAACTTTTGACATTGAGTTTGCAGAATAAGGGTTATAAAAAATAGAGATAAGTATAGAAAACGATTCATAGGCGATTTTTTATTTTGAAGGCGCAAAGTTACGCATTTTTATGACCTCGTGGCGAGTCGGTTTATATTTATTTACCGCGTTTGAGCGTAAATAGGAATTCTACACCTTGGTCGAGCAGGTTTTTCACAATAATATCTCCCGAGTGGAAGCTTACTGCATTTTTTACAATAGAAAGTCCCAAGCCTGTACCGCCGCAATCGCGCGTACGTCCCTCGGTTATGCGATAGAATCTTTCGAAGAGTCTCGGCAGGTGTTCCTCGGGTATTTGCTCTCCGTTGTTGAAGTAGCGGAAGAACAGGAATTCGGCATTTTTCTTGTAGCAGGAAATTTCAACCCTCGTGCCCTGTCCTGCATATCTGACTGAATTTTCCAAAAGGTTGCGGAAAATAGAATGAAGCAACGAATAATTGCCACAGATCGTCATCTCCTCTGGAAAATCTACGAGAACGGACATTTCTTGTTTATCCAAATCGCTTTGCAACTCTTCGATCGTTTCACCGACGAGCAACCTTAAATCAACATTTTCTCGTGGAAGTGTTGCTGCAGCTTCTTCTATCTTTGAAATCAAAGCGACGTCACGTATCAAGTCTGACAGTCTTTCGACTTGCAGTAATGCTCTTTGCAAAAAATCCTTTCTACGCTCTGCGCTCAGGTTTTCGCAAGTTATGAGAGTTTCCAAAAAACCGCGGATACTACTTACCGGAGTGCGCAACTCATGGCTGATATTATGGCTCATTTGTTGTTTCAGCAGTCGGTTTTTCTCTGCCTTTGTAACGTCAGACAAGGAAATTTCAAAACTACGGTCGCTATACACCACGACTTGCACTGCATAATGTGACCCTCCTACGCTCAGCGTGTCACGATACACAGAGGTTTCTGCATTCCATATATTTTGGTTTTGCTGTTGATCTAGAAATTCCTGAATAGATTTGAATTCACGTTCAGACCATATCGCATTGACAGAAGAAGTAGTGATATCAAGGATAGTATTAAGATATTGCAGGAAGCGAGGGTTCGAATATACTTTCTGACGTTGCGCAGAAAATATAGCAATCCCTTCTTCGAAATGGTGAAAGTGCTTCATCAATCGCTCACGTTCCAGGCCTACCTGCTGAGTCTTTATCTCCAACTCCTGATACATTTTCAGCACTTTCGAAGCGATATCACCCAATTCATTGTGGGGAAATGAAATATTGTCGTAGTTCATCAAGCCACGTTCGGCGGAGTCGATAAAATACTGAAGACCTGCGACGGCACGGCCAAAGCGTCCGGAAATATAGATCAGAGCCACAATGACAATGGGAAATATCAATAATGTGAACCAAAGGAAGATGTTGCTCACATGCATGAAGTTCTTGATTTCTGCATTGTAAGGCAACGCCACACGTATGACATAATTGGGATAAACCTTGGCATAGTAAAAATAAGGTTTTTGCAAAGTTTCACTTTCTCGGATATCAATGCCAAAACCCTTTTCCAGCGCCGCTTTCACCTCTGGACGCTCTTTATGATTAGAGATATTGGGCAAATCCTCATTACCTGATTCGTAATTCACCTGCCCCTCCTTTGATATAATAGTAATGCGCAAATCCTGGGGCAGGACTGTGCGGAGCGGTGTGAGTGCAAAGACAGAATCCTGCTGTGTTTGTCGCTCAATAATATCTGCATAACTTTCAAGCCTAGTTTCAAGCAAAGCCTTTCTGTTCTCCACTTCCCGATAATATTGAAAACCGAGCAGAATGAGGGCAAAGCAAACAAAAATAAGGCTGAAATTCAGCAGAAGTTGCGCTTTGTATGAGAGAGATTTCATGACTTGTAGATTATAAGATTCAAAGGAGCAAAGCCCAAAGGTTAAGGTAATGGAAGGCGATATGTACTATTGTTGTTAATACGTTTAATCAAAGACAGAATAACTATTCGAAACAATAACCATAACCTTGTCGATTATTGACACGAACTCCCTCGTCTCCCAATTTGCGGCGCAGATGTGCAATATGCACATCGACTGTACGATCGCCAACAAAACTTTCACCTCGCCACACTTCGGCCAGGATTTCTTCACGAGAGAATACACGTCCTGGGCTCTTCATCAGTAACTGCAATATGCCCAATTCTTTGGGCGAAAGGCGTATCTCAACCCCCTTGACCAAGGCTACTTTGCGCAAGGAGTCTATTTGTATGTCCGCCGCAGGCTCTGCTGTCGACGGGGTGCCGGATGTATTTACCCTGCGCAACACCGCTGCAACACGTGCCAGGACTTGCTGCAAAGAGAATGGTTTGGAGATGTAATCATCTGCACCTATGGAAAAACCTGTCAAGATATCATTTTCCGTATCTCGAGCTGTCAGAAAAATGATAGGGATATCATTGCCCTGAACCTTTCGCAGATGTTCTGCCATTTTATAACCAGACATACCACCCATCATCACGTCCAACAAGATCAAGTCATGCTTCGAAGAAAGTATCGATAGGGCTTCTTCTGCCGAGGCGGCGGTATCGACGATATATCCTGCATTTTCAAGATTGCACTGCAGAATTTCTCTGAGGTCTATTTCGTCGTCTACCACCAGTATATGTTTTGCTTCACTCATGAGTCGTTTTGGCCATATATTTATTCTTATGCAATATTAAGCATTTTGGCGGGGGTAAACTAATATTCGCTGCACTTTTTTACGACTTTGGACAAAAGAAATGCTTTCGCCTGTCGTTCTGATGCGAAGTGCACAAAAAAAAGACATTGCTGAGCGAATCAACAATGTCTCGTTTATTTGGAAGTATAGAATTACTTGCTGAAGAATTCCTTTACGTCATCGTTAGGAACCATCTTTTCATCAAAAATGTAAGCACCAGTCTTAGGGCTCTTTACCATTTTGATAACTTTGGTGTAAGAGCGGCCATCGTTTTTGCCGGTCTTAAGGGTT
>JAEIGA010018511.1_pt1 | contig 10616 bp, 12 predicted proteins | sample 9270691 | NCBI WGS metagenome assembly JAEIGA01 (sample SAMN17057246, study PRJNA624740) | gut metagenome | biome: biome; isolation source: fecal sample | host: Bos grunniens | place: China: Xizang | collected 2019 | reverse complement strand
GTTTTACGTGGCCATGACACGTGCAAAGAAGGCTGTTTCCTTTACGTTCACTCAGACCCGTATGAGAAACGGCAAGCATGAAACCAACTCGCCAAGCCGTTTCCTCTATGAAATAGACTCCGCTTATGTCCAGAATCCTCTGAGCAAGGAGCGAGAGGGAGGAGAAGTGCGCAGGCAGTCCTTTGGTTTATGGAAGAAGGATCAGGCTCCGTCAAGACAGACAAATACATATGGACAGTCTTCGCGACCTGAGGTGGTGCGGAGACCTCAGCAGCCTGTACAGCATAAGCCGGTATCAACTCCGACCCCGGTACGTAGACCTCAGACCGTACCTGTAAGAGTTCCTGATGCGGACTTTGTACCTACCCCTGTTCTTGAGCTTCGCGCAGGTCAACGTATAGAACATAATCGCTTCGGATTCGGAAAGATTGTGGAAATCACAGGAAATCCGGCTGATCTGAAGGCAAAAATAGCATTTGACGACCATGGGGAGAAAATACTCATCTTAAAGTATGCAAAAATTCGTGTCGTAAGTATTGGCCAATAGGTAGAATTTACTATCTTTGTGTCGAAGTTTTTCATAGTTTAAGTTTAGGTTAAGTAGCGGGGCTATCGCAGTGATTGCGGTTGCCCCGTGAATTTTTTTTGTGTGTATTTCAGTATTGTATCCTCCTTAATAATATTTTCCAGAATCTGGTTCAAAAAGCTAAAAATATGCGTTTAAAAAAGTAAAAAGAATCTTTTTCTTTATTTTAAACAGTCTTCTGAGATGCCTTCATACATTTGTCCGGTCCGCAATGTCGCGGTCAGATAATGTGGAGGAAGATTATGAAGAAGCTGATTCTTTTTCTTTTTGCAGCAGTGGCTTGTGAAGCCATGGGGCCGGATCGGTATGAAAGCGGCCAGCTGCGTATTTCGTTTGATACTGAAGTCTATGGATTTACCCGGGCAGTGCCGGAGGTTCCTGATACGGGCGATTTCATCATTACAATCAATGATTCAAAAGGTACTGTCCTGTATTCAGGAAAGTATTCTGCATGTCCTGAAGTGCTCGAGTTGTCAGCAGGAAGTTATGTCGTGAAGGCTGTTTCATGCAGTTTTGACAAACCGGCCTTCTCCAAACCTCAATATGGAGATGAGCAGTGCGTTGTTGTTCCAGCTGGTGGTGTGGTGCAGGTAAAGCTGGCTTGTTCCCAGCAGAACTGTGGTGTCGCCTTGAAGATAGACAGAACCTTTCTTGAGGGATGTCCAGAGGGTGTGCTGTTTCTTAAATGTGATCATGGCAAGCTGATGTACTCCTATTCTGAGAAGAGGACTGCATACTTTTTACCTGGCAGGATATCTCTTGTCCTTAATCAAGGTGATGGTGATGAGGTGCTGATGACAAGGACATTGAATGCCTGCGAAATGCTGACACTCGGGGTCAGTGCGGCTGTGTCTTCTGCGACATCTCCGTCAACCTCAGTTTCCGTGAGAGTGGATACGTCAAGAGTCTGGATGTATGATGAATATGTTATAGGAGGCCAGAATCAGCAGGGAGGAGATCAGGATGAAGCATTGACTATATCTCAGGCCAGGAACTCTGCAGGTGCAGAGGATGTATGGATCAGCGGTTATATAGTAGGAGGCGATCTGACTCCATCCGCTGCCTCGTTTGATATTCCGTTCACCTCGAGAACCAACCTGGTTCTCGGACCTAAATCAAGTACAATTGACCGTTCTGCATGCATGTCCTTGCAGTTGCCTGCAGGAGATGTCAGGGAGGCTCTCAATCTTGTAGATAATCCGGAAAATCTCGGCAGGAGAATATACGTAAAAGGAGATGTAGTTGAGGCGTATTACGGAATTCCGGGAATCAAGAATGATGGATAAGAGTACCATAATACACTGCGACAATGTAAGTGATTGAATGACAGTTATATACAAAAGAACGTGGAGCATTTTTATATACTTTGGACTCCATTCACAGAACCTGAAGATAGATTACGATTTCAAAAAATATTTTTTGTTCCCTTTATTTGCACGTTAAAATGCCCTTATTTCTTCCGAATCCTATTTTATGTGGCTTTGCTTGTCTTAACTTATTGAACGTCGAATAGGCCTTATTTTCGGCTTTTTTCTTATTAATTTTCAAAATCACTGCTTTTTCTTGTGAAACACAAGAAAATCTTGTTTAACTCATGTTTATCTCTTCTTTACTTTTGTCGGTGAATTTTAAACTTAAATTTTATGGCATGTTTTACTTATGATGATGGCAAATTGACCATTAGTTACGAAGTAGGTTATGATCCTACTAGCAAGGAAATCGTTCATGGAGCGATGTATGTTTTGGAAAGATGTATGGGAGAAGAAGTCGCACAAAAACTTCTGCGAGAATATCTTGAATAGGACAAATTTCTATTTGAGGTCAGTCAGACTCCAATGACATAGGTCTTTGGAATCTACTCTTATTCTGTATAATCTTTCTGTGCTGAGATAATGAAGCCGTCCAAATGGGACGGCTTCATTTATTAGACATTGGGGATATTAGTTTTCTTTTTAGAATCAAGGAAAGATTCTTTGAGTTTGTATTTTTTACTTGGTTAGTAACCTATCAAAACCTTTCTTTTCACATAGAAAGCATTCTCAAAGATAGGCCTTCTAAATGCATACAGCTGTGCATAGTTTGCAGCATTAGGATTTGAGTATATGTGATAGTCAGACTCAGGTATAAACTCATACTTAAGTACCTGGTCTTTTAGCCATGCCTCATCTGCACCAAGTTGACTGAGCGTCTTTTTGCCTTTGGATATATTATTCTCTTTCAGAAGAATTCCCAAGTTAAGAAGGTTGTTTTTAATGACATCCTTTCTGGCTATGCGAGAGTTCTCAAAGGCATACTGAGGTATGATGTGATCCACATCTAATGAATCGCTTTCTGTTAGATCAGGGCCAGCCTGCTGGTTCAAGCAGTAGAAGTGATACAGAAGCGGTTTCATAAGATCGAATGTGATATCCTTATCCTCGATTCTACTGTTATCAAATATGTCATCAAGCAGTTTTTTCCAATCTGCTTCAGGGACATACTTGAAGTTGTCTTCTAGGTTAATGCTATTGTTTCTGATCTTAGCGTCAGCACTGCTCTTCCATTTGCCGATCAAATATTCGTAAATCAACTTATCCAACAGGATTACACAGTCTGTTTGGAACTCCTTTGGCTTGCTTAGTCCCTTCTCTTTCCAATTCTTGTATGCAACGATAAAGAAGTTCAATGCAATGTGATCCGAAGTAATTTTCATGATGCTAGTCTTCCAAGAAGCAAAGAACCTAAAGTAATCACTTCCTTTAAGGGCTCTAATCATCATCTGAATCTCGCTAAGGAGGTTGTCGATATCTCTCTCCCAGTTAATGTTGTCCTTATCAGGCAAGTGTTCGATGTTGTCCTTAGTTACTCCGTCTCCAAGAACTCCAGCTACAGCCTTAAAACTAAGAGTCAATTCTTTGACGAACTCGTTTGACTTAGAGGAGTCAAATGTCTCAAAGATGTATGTTTCACCTAATCTCTTCAAGAAGGTTGCTGCAAGATCCCACCGTGTAACACCTGGAGCGTTGTCAATCTTCATTGACTTGTATAGTTTTGCTGTTGCTTCCTGTGCGTCAGCTGACGGACTCTTCAGCATCTTGCTCCATTTAACCTTAGAAGACAGGATCTCTACTGCCTTTAATGGCTCACCCTTAGAGTTAATCAAGTTGAAGATCTTCTGATGGTCAACGGAAGTCATATTCTTCACCTCGATAACTCCGATGTATGCATCACTCAAAACTCGATCAATACCTTTTAAGATATCGATTCTTTCAACGATTGCTGTCCAGTTTTGGTGAATGAGAGTCTTAAGCTTTGCTGGATCTTTGATAGTCTTCTTCTTGTTAATGAAATCAAAGAAGTCAGATTCGTTAGTGTACTTTCTGTCGTAGTCCTTATCGCAATATAATAGATAACTTTCGATAAACTCTTTGAGGTCAATTGAAGACAAAGTGATACCGTTGGAGTCCTCAATTACATACTCAAGTTTCTCCACATACTTAGAGAAGTCAAACGGTCTAGTGAAGCCTGAGTTCTTTTTGGTCTTCTTGTGTACAGCCTTTATTATCTGAAGCAAGAAATCGGTTCCCTGCTTGATGGTTGAATCAGACTCGTCATCCTCTCCTGCGGTATCGTCACTAACATCATCAAATGCAGTTGCATCTGATGCGGTGCTTCCAGATGTTGCTACTTCATCATCCTCATCATTTTCAAGGAACTCCGAAATCGCATCCCGGAATTTTTCCTCAACCTCGTATGGTTGATCGTTATTTTTCAATCCCAAGTATTTCTGAGCCCAGATATACACATTCTCGGGATCCGCTCCCAACATCCTCAGGGCTGTGCGTCTCTGTCTGCCATCCAAGAGGTATTTTTTGCCGTCAGAATTACTGATAATGGTAACGCCAATAGGATATCCTCTAAAGACGCTCATACATAACTCGTAGTTCTTTTTCTCGTCCCAAGTTTGTTTTCTTTGGAATCTTGGCAGTTCAATCTCTCTATCCTCGATGAACGCCTTTACTTTTTCAGGTCTAATCTCGTACATAGTTATTTCTTGGGTTTTTGTGCAATAATACTGTGGAGGATGATTTCTTCATCCATATCAACTTGAGATGTTACGATCTTGCAAAATGTTGCGATATTACCGAGTCTTCTGATCTTAGTCGTCTCAGAAATACCAACCATTTCGTCGTAGATATTAACTTCTCTATGGGTTGCTTCCCTGATAAGGTGAGCATAGAAAGGATCTCTTAACAATACCCTGGCCATCAAAGCTGCTTGTTTTTGAGAATCCAACATGTCGAATACAAAGCCGAATGATGTCAAATACCACTTACCGGCTTTCGATATGGCCAATCCAAATTGAGAAGCTCCTTTGACATTCTCTCCAAACTTAGCATTCGTGGAAGAATGCTGCTCCTTTTGAGGGAAGTCTTGATGAAGAATGATTCCAATTTCGGAATTTGTCAAACCCTTGCATCCAACACTCTTAAATGCCCTACACATCTTTATATGGCATAGCTCGATATGACTGCACTGAGTATAATTTAAACTCGATATCAATTCAGCTGATGGATTCATACAGATATATTCTATAAAATCCTTCAGTGGAATGGAAGTCAATTCATCGATATAAGCCAATGTCCTTTTAACTTGGACATCATTTAAGCAGCCTTCAATAGCCCTGTTTGTACAAATGTCTAGTTTGGCTGAAAAGAAATTCAACAAAAAGGAGTTAACCTGTGGATCCATAAATTATCTCAATTCGTATTTATTCAAATCCTCAAAGCGAAGATCGAAGTATTCCTTAGCAAGTTCAGGAAATTCTTCTTCAAACTGAACCATAGCTCGATAGCAAGAGCAGAATTTATTCTTCTTGGCAAATCCTTCTGGGAACTCAAGAGTAGTACGATATACGCCGTCATTGTAAACCTCATTAAGTCCCTGGTGATACTCTTCATTTCGGATGCAGAACTGTCTAAAGCTCATCTTCTTGAAGAAACTTGGCTGATTACACCATCTAGCCAGCTGAATGTACATATCCTTGTACTTGGATTCATTGTACTTCTCAAATCTCATGATGTAAGGTAGGCACCCAAACTCCATAAGTGTCTTGATCCTAAAGAATGTGCCCTCGATATCCTTCTCGTCAATGCCGTCATAAGCTACAAGCACATACAGCTTTGTAGATTTGTCGCAATGCTTTCTCCAGATATTGAGTCCTTTAATGGTGTCGTCTACCTGCTTCTTCTCTTTAGGGTCGTCCATCTTATAATGGTCGAATGCAAAAATATAGTCACCATAGTACTTTACTTTAGAAAGCAACTCAGCCTTTTCTTCAGTCATCAAGCGGATATCCAATCCCTGTCGGAACTGAAATGGGAGACCTGTGCCCATAAGGTCATTCATTACCTCTGCAAACACCTTTGGATGTGCGGCCATAATATTGTCATCCCAGAGATAGATCTTTGGTCTGCTCTTATCAAGGAACTCTGATACAGGTGACCACTTTACTACTCGATTCAGGAGTCGGTTAACACAGAATCCGCATTTACGGATACATCCTCTGGTTGTAAAGCCAATAGAGAAATTCAAGTAATCACTGTATTTCTGCTTCTTCTTCTCATCTCCACCGGTTTTTTGCTCAATGAACTCATCATATAAATGATAGTCCGGCATACAGTGCTCAACCTCTTCTGGTAAATTTGGACCGTTAACCTCAAAGAAACCAGTACCCCCAATGTAGATTTCACCATTGTCAATCATACACTGGATATCATCAGGAATCTTCGTAAACTTGAAGACTCTTGACATTGCAAGTATATCGTAGTTGTGTTTCTCTACTATACTACTTCTAATCTCATCATAGTTGCAGATCAATCTTACCTGATGTCCCTTGCTCTTACAGAAACCGGACATTTTAAGCAAAGCCAAGTTAGGATGTCTTGTGCCGTTGTCAAGCAGGTCGGCATCAATAACACCAATATTTAGCGTCCTATCTGAGTTACAGATAGGCTCAATGTCAAATCCAATTTTTGCGTTACTCATTGTAAAAATACAACTTGCTTAATGATATCATACAAAGTTATATATTTTTAAGCGAGATCTAGCATATAATCCCAAAATACATCATCTCTATTAAACTATTTTGTTTATTGGAAACATTACTTAACTTTGATGTCAATTACCAGACATTGTAATTAAAAGAAATCAGAAAAGTAGTTATGGAAGATCGTAAAGTTATTATTGAAAAAAGGATCGAATGCATTATTGGCATTTTCTTTCTGATTCCTCCTGTTTTAGGAGTCGTTGAATTAGTACTTCAGTTATTTGACTTACAGGTACTGTATCTTGCCTCACATTGGACTGCCCGTTTTAGCTCCGATGGTGGCGGAGGAATGTCTGCACTTCCTATCTATATGGCTTTAATGGCTTTTGTTGGAGCTTATCTGATCAAGGATAAACTCAGATATTTCGTCAACGACAAGAACAACCAGCCTAATACCGACAAAACTAATAACGAACAGTAATATGAAAAAGTTATTCCTTTTATTCATTAGTATTACACTAATGGTATCCTGCAATTCTATTGTGAAAGATGCAGAAAAACAGCTTGAGAAGACAATGATGGAGATGGCTAAAAATCCTGACACATTCTCCATTACAAATGTTAAAGTAGTATACGAGTCTGAGACAGGAGTTGTCCTTCAGTTTATCACTAAGGGGCAGAATGGTTTTGGAGGATACTCAACTTCAAAATGTGAATATTACTACCAGGTTAGAGAGGATGGTGCTTATGAAGCTGTTATGGATCTAGATGAGGATGACTCATTCAATGAAAGAGCAGAAGGAATGCTTGAGATGGTCGAAGAATTCAAGGAGTTAGGTAAGGATGCTCCTGAGCCAGAAGAAGTCGGAGACACAACACTGAAATTACTTATTGACCTTTGGGGAAGAAAGGTGGAATAAAGACAAATAAAAGGAGGCTGTTGGGCCTCCTTTTATTATTAGAAATATTTTACTACACTTCTACAATAGTGTTTATCATATTTATACGCTTCCTTTTTAAAATAAGTGAAATTATCATCATCTGTGCTAGTTAACGAAGATTCATCATTTTCTTCAAAATAACAAATGAGCTCATCCAACAGTCTGTCAAATAATTTCCCCGCATCAGCAGTGTAGTATTTACCCCAAAAAGTTTCCCCATACGAACAGGCATATCTATATGAACCTTCACTATAAGGATTGGTGTTAAAATCATATGGCTCAGCCCTTAATTCTATAAAACAATGTACCTTCTTTTTGAATGGCCCCACAGGATTTACATAGCGACCATTTACCTCCATATATAAGCTATACTCGCCAATCTTAGCCCTTTCACTTATATACTTAAAAGTAAACCCACCATTACCTAACCCACTTTCAGTACCATACTGAATTTGAACCCTACCACATTGGTTATTAATAGCAGATAAAATCTCCTTTGGTGTCAACATAATTATTTGTGATTAATTTTCACAAATATAGTAAAAAAGAGAGACCATTAAGCAGTAATATTAAATATAACTGTCAGAAACAATTATAGCCTTTTATATTCGTAATGAGATTAAAATGCTTTTCAAACTCATCTGATATAAAAGGCTAAACTTATTTACTTATCTCTTTTCAATTTATCAATCTTTGCATTAGTCGACATGTCTATTCCAAGTAAACCACCAACGAAGGTTAAGAGCTCTCCAAGCGCAATCAATATTGAATTGTCGATGATTCCGATTGGAGGGCAAAATATGCCGATGGTTGTCAATGTTAGTCCAAATATAAAAGCTATGATCGCTATGATTGGACTTATGTTCTCTTTTCATTCCTTGCTCATACTACAAATATCTATATCGTTCATTTCTTGCTACATGTGGAACTTCCTGTACAGTTGCTGTTATTGAAGTTTCTAATGGATTGTACTCAACGCCAACAATATTCGTTCTTCCTGTCTTTACATCCCAATCTGCGGACACGGTGAGAAATGTTTCTCCCGATAAATGAGGCACGCTAAATCGCATCATTCTTCAATTTACCTCATGCGTGTCGTTGAATTTTAATGTGTTTTGGTAAACCTTTCTTATCTGTCCATAATGGTTTTGATATGCTGCTAAACAGTACTCTTCAAGTCTTGTTTGCCAATACTGATATAGAATATTCTTCTCTAAATACCTATCATTGAACATTAAGTAACTTGTTGAAGTATTGACAAGAGGATGGTATGTGTTCACATTGAAAGTAACCTCTTTTGCTTCTTGTGAGTATTTCTTTCCGGTATTGCTGGAATATCGAATGTCTGATTTAGCAAACATCTGTCCTAAGTTAGATTCAGGAACCACGACATCACATTTGAAATTTAGATGTTCTCCTTTGATGTAAGTCATATTTGCTGGTTTGAAGATACCATTGTAGTAAGTATAATATACTTCACCACATCTACCCAGAAAGTCAGAGTTTGAGACTTTAATGGTTAATGTGCTATTTGTGTCATTTATACCAACAGGTAATTTGATTGAGAATCTTCCATCGTCAATCTCTCTTATGTTGTTGCAGTGTTGAATCCAAGATTCTTGTGATGTGGATTGTGGCTCAAAGTAATAATAATACCCATCATGAGAAATAACTTCGGGCTTAAATTTAGTGTAATAAGTTGCCTTGTCATTCATGCGATAACCGATCTTTAGTCCATTCGTAATAGCGATATTACCGGATGTTTTCTTCCAATCCATACCATCAAAGTAAAATTTCCTTCCATCATGAGTTTCAATCTGGATAAAGACATATCGCCAATCATATCTGTTCGTATCCCAATCATATTGATTGAAAAATAGTCGATTAAATTTTACCTTATCAACTTGCCAGCATTCAGGATACTCGTAATATTCCTGTGTAAAAGTATTGTCTTCCGTTGTTTCGGATATAACCTCTTTAGTGCTAGCAATTGGAATATTTTTGGGGAACCCAGTACGACTGTAAAAATGACTAATATCAATATCAATTGCCAAGCTAGCCGAATTGAGATTAAGACCGGTGTACGTCTGCTGATAGATAGGCCTTATGTAGAATGTAGAGCCAACTTGATACTTCCCAAATCTAGAAGTATCAACACCATCGTTAATCTTTAAGGTCTCATAGGTGTCTGGATCAATTGTGTCTTGTCTATATAGTCACTGTAAATCGTTTTTTACAAGACATTCAGGCGCAACGCCATTGGGCTTTGCAAATGCTGTTATGCAATGTTCAATGTTTACAGGTATCTCTGTGTTTGGAATAGTTTGAGTTATATTGTGATTTTCTGCTGTGCCATAAAAGTTGTATACGGAACCATATTCATGAATACTATAGTCATTGTCAGCATAGTCATAAAATGAAGGACAGTTGACAAATTTATTGAGACCGTTAGAGTATATTCCGAAGTCTTCATTCGTGTATACGCCATTAAAGGCATATGTTCCTTCATCTGTATTACCGATTTTATCCTTTTTGATATTTATATGTCCATATTTATATGATTCAGTGTCCTCATAATCAATGTAATCCTCAATGTTATTTTCAAATTTTGGTGCATTGGTTGAAGCGACAATTGCAAACTTACTATATGTGTCGTCGATAGAAACCAGTGGCGTATCTTCGCCAATAGTATAACCTTTCATTTCATTTCCATATGTGGCTCGATAAACAAGGTCATCCGTATCGTCTCAATAATGAACAAAATACTTGTGGTTAGATGAGATGTTGGCCATGTTGTCAATAAAGAAGTGCCCCCTTATGAAGCTAATACTCATAGTTAGAATTTGTAACATTTCTCCAACCATTTTCTCGATTGTATCGGCCTTATCTGATTCATCGAAGAAGTTCTTAATTTGCACCTGTAAATCTCAGAATAAAGGGTTTGAAGAAAGTGATAATGATGAATCTACGAATAAGCGATTGTCATCTAAAGGTCTAATATATTGAGCAATTCTACTGAACACCTGGAAATATGTCAAGACTTCATTCTTATCAAAGATTT
>JAEIGA010018510.1_pt1 | contig 10616 bp, 8 predicted proteins | sample 9270691 | NCBI WGS metagenome assembly JAEIGA01 (sample SAMN17057246, study PRJNA624740) | gut metagenome | biome: biome; isolation source: fecal sample | host: Bos grunniens | place: China: Xizang | collected 2019 | reverse complement strand
TACTATGATGATGAAGCTATTAATGGTTTCATTGCATACTGCGAAAACGAAATGGTACTGACAGATGGTCGAGACCTCAAACTCCTCGACTCATTTAAGTTATGGGCTGAATCAATTTTCGGCTGGTACTATTTCGTTGACCGCTACGTTCCCGAGCCGCTTCCAGATGGTAGAGGAACCAGAGTTGTAAAGAAGGAAGTAAAGAAACGCCTCGTAACCAAACAGTATCTCATAGTGGCGAGAGGTGCGGCAAAGTCAATGTACGCATCCTGTTTGCAGAGCTTCTTTCTTAATGTTGATACCTCAACAACTCATCAAGTTACGACTGCCCCAACTATCAGACAGTCAGATGAGGTATTATCCCCTATAAAGACGGCAATCGCAAGAGCTCGTGGTCCACTATTCCAGTTTCTCACTGAGGGTAGTCTCCAAAACACCACTGGCTCTAAAGCGAACCGTCAAAAACTTGCTTCAACAAAGGAAGGTATTAAGAACTTCTTGACTAACTCCTTACTCGAAGCAAGACCAATGTCAGTTGACAAATTCCAAGGACTACGTTCTAAGTATGTCACCATTGACGAATGGCTCTCTGGTGATGTGCGAGAGGATGTTATGGGTGCCGCTGAGCAGTCTGCATCGAAGTTTGAGAACTATCTCATCGTTGCAATCAGCTCTGAAGGTACGGTTCGTAACGGTCCTGGCGATACAATCAAAATGGAGCTTATGCAGATACTCAAGAAAGAGTATAGAGCTCCTCATGTGTCTATCTGGTGGTATAAGCTGGATGACATCAAAGAAGTTAATGACCCAGACATGTGGGTTAAGGCTAATCCAAACCTCGGATTGACAGTCTCATACGAAACCTATCAGCTCGACAAAGAAAGAGCAGAGAAAGCCCCAGCCGCAAGGAATGATATTCTCGCAAAACGTTTCGGAATTCCTTGTGAGGGTTACACCTACTTCTTCTCATATGACGATACACAAGTTCATAGACGTAAGAGGAAGTATAAAGGTATGCCTTGCGCTTTAGGTGGTGACTTATCTCAGGGTGATGACTTCTGCGCATTCACGTTCCTATTCCCATTAGGTGATATGGAGTTTGGAGTCAAGTGCAGAAGCTACATAACAAACCGTAAACTGGTCAATCTCCCAGAGGCTTTGAGATTTAAATACAATCAATTCATCGACGAAGGTTCACTTATTATCATGGACGGAACTGTTCTTGACATGATGTCTGTATATGACGACCTTGACAACCATATAATCGAAAACGATTACGACATAAGAGCGTTTGGTTATGACCCATACAATGCTACTGAGTTTATCGACCGCTGGAGTAAAGAAAATTCAGCGTTTGGTATAACTAAGGTTATTCAGGGTGCGAGAACTGAATCTGTACCTCTTGGTGAGTTAAAGATTCTTGCCGAAGATAGACGACTTCTATTCGATGAACAAATCATGCAGTTCTGCATGGGTAACTGTATTGTTATACAGGACACAAATGGTAATAAAAAGTTACTTAAAAGACGATACGAAGACAAAATCGACAACGTTTCCGCTATGATGGATGCATACATAGCATGGAAGATTAATGTCGAATACTTTGAGTAAAACTTTATGAAGGAGGAAATTCAAAATGGCTACAACAGACCCTAACAAAGTCAAGCCTTCTCGTGTTGAGACAATACTCATGGCTATGCTTGGCGAAAGTGTCGAGATAGATGAACCTAAATCACGAGTTGAGGAGCTTCTCCTTCAGCTCAAAGAAGCAATCGAACAAGGTGGTGGAGGTGGTGAAGTCGCTGCTCTTGCTGCAAGAGTAACTGCGCTTGAGACCAGAGCTACCAATATTGAAACGATCAATACTGCCCAGAATGTCGCCATCGACGAAAGACTCTCTGGTTGGGCTGGCGATAGAACCGCTTATGATGCTCTCACAACCAAAGACAAAGAGTTATATTTCATCGAGGAGGACTGAGTATGTCTATCAAAATTGCATCGATGAATTTCGGTGACTGTGACACAATCCTGCATAATACTCCCAACGGTATGAAGAACATCACAGAAGTCCTCGGTCCTAACGGCGAAGTGTATTGGAGTGCTATAAAAGAAATAACAGGCATACCGCCACTCAGCATCCGAAGCAACGGCACGATGCTGCTTGACTACCTCATCAGCGGCAACATGTCTCAGACATCAGGCGTGTCCCCCACAACCCCGATACAGCCGCAGGAGTGTGGAAATATGAGTAGTAACTTAGTTAATATTAGTGCTACAACAATAACAGGTGGAACGATATACCCTATAACTTTATCAGCGGGAACATATACTGCATCAGCAACGCTTTCATCGTTTAATGGCACAGGCGGTGGAAGAATACGTTTGCAGTACAGTTTAAACAGAACAATGAACTATTCCTCAAATGTCAAAATTACTACTGATGGCGTTAGCATAGCAACTTTGGAAATTCCCGAAGGGGCAACATCGATTGCTGTATATCTTCAGACATATAGTGGAACAGTATCGTATAATGCTTCCAACATCATGCTCAACACAGGTTCAACCGCTTTTCCCTACGAACCCTACGGCTATAAAATCCCGATTTCATCCAATAGCACCACAACCCCTATCTACCTCGGGGAAGTACCAACAACGAGGAAGATTAAGAAGTTGGTGCTTGATGGGACGGAAGGTTGGAGTGTATCAGGTTCGGGAGATGCAGCAAGATTTTATATAAACATTGCAGACGCAGTTGGTTCAAGTAGCTTGTATTGCACACATTTCACAAACGGAATACAAACAACAAGCGGCAACTGCGAAATAACAGCTTCCAAAAATTTGGTATTCAACAATTCGGGAATAGCCACAACCACAGCAAACTGGAAAACATGGTTATCAACGCAATACGCCGCAGGCACACCAGTAACAGTCTGGTATGTGCTTGCAGAGCCAACAACAGGCATAGTCAACGAACCTCTCCGCAAGATTGGTGATTACGCTGATACAGTAAGCTATGAACAGGCAGGGGTGCAGATACCGACTAATAGGGGTAACACGGTTATTGACGTTGAAACAACGTTGAAACCGTCACAGATGTACATAAAGTACAAATAATTCAAAATAAACGTAAAGGAGCTAAATATTATGTTAACAAAGAAGATTAAGGCTGAGGATTTCGAAGGTAACCTCAGAGAAGAAACATTCTACTTCAACCTTTCAAAGTCAGAGCTTACAAAGATGGAGCTCTCAATAAACGGTGGTCTCTCATCTCTCCTTCAGAGAATCGCAGAGACACAGGATATTAAGGAAGTTAAGAACCTCCTCGAACAGTTCATCGACATGTCTTACGGTATAAAGTCCCTCGATGGCCGTAAGTTTGAGAAGTCAGAAGAAGCACTCAAGGACTTCAAGTCTACCAACTTCTACGATGAACTTTTCATGGAACTTATCTCAGATGCAAACAAGGCTGCTGACTTCATCAATGCTGTTGTTCCATCTGATGTATCACAGAAGGCTCTCGAACTTCAGCAGAATGGTGGTAATATCCCAGCATCTGCAAATCCTAATCATCCAGCGCTTAAACACTAATGCCAATACCAATCGCTATCAAAGCGACTGAACTTTTCAATGAGACAACAGAGGAGTTTATCCAGATACCAGCAACAACTCTGATACTGGAACATTCTCTGTTGTCCGTTGCTAAGTGGGAGGAGAAACACCATAAACCGTTCTTGACCGATGAGGAAAAGACATCTGATGAGTTTCTTGACTACATAAGATGCATGATAGTCAATAAGAACGTCTCTCCTGAAGTTGTCTATGGTTTGTCCGAACAAAATCTTATCGATATCAAACAGTATATGGATGACTCCCACACAGCAACATGGTTTAGAGAAGATGAAGACCCTAAAAAGAAAGGTCCAAAACCTCGTATCGTGACCGCTGAGCTTGTCTACTGCTGGATGATACAACTCAGAATGCCTGTTGATATTTTTCAGAAATGGCATATAGGTCGTCTCATCACATTAATTCGAGTCTGTCAGGAGGAGAATAGACCACCTAAGGATAAGAATGCTAAACCAGACATGAATAAACGTCGAGCCCTTATGGAACAGCGCAGAGCTAAATCAAGGGCTAAGAGACATTAAGAAAGCTGGTGATATTTATGAATCGATGTGAAGAAGTTCTTATACATCATGGCGTTCTTGGTATGAAATGGGGTATTCGAAGATACCAGAATAAAGACGGATCATTGACCGCGGCTGGTAAAATGCGATATTATCCAGTTCTTAAAAATCTTAAGAACTCAAAGTCTTCAAATTTAGATAAATGGGGTAAAACAAAAGATACAAATATTCTTTATATAACTGGATTATCTGGTTCTGGTAAATCATCACTTGCTTCTTTTATAGGCGACGATAATAAAACAGATGTAATACATTTAGATATGTATTTTAATCAAATGTCGAAAGAAAGTAGAAAAACATTTCAGAATAAAGAGTTTAACAATTTTCTTAATAAAAAAGTTCCAAACTGGAATAAAATACCAGATATGATAGAACATGACATAAAAAATAAAAATACGTGGAAAACTGTAGACGAATTTGTGAAAGCCCATGAAGAATTTGGGAGAAAACAGTATCCAAATAGAAAAGTTATAGTAGAGGGTGTCGAACTTCTCGGTGAAACTTTTTATACTGATATTTCTAATTTCAAGAACAAACCAGTAATATCGATTAAAACAAATCCGTTAATTTCTTCTATTCGAGGAGGTTTAAGAGACCAGATAGACCCCATAACCATGTTGCAACGAGCTTATGGAAAACAAACAAGAGCATGGAATAAACAAATAAAAGACTTTGAGCGTACTACGGACGCTCAGAAATATACAAAATGGATCGAAGATTACATAAATAATATTGAATTGGAGGTAAACTAAATGAAAAAAGGTATTGATATTTCCTATTTCCAGGGAAACATTGACTTTAAGAAAGTAAAAGCTGACGGTATCGAGTTCATCATACCACGATGCGGATATGGTAAATCAAACAAGGATTCTAAATTTTCAGAGTATGTAGCTGGTGCTCTCGCTGCTGGAATTGAGGTTCCTGGTATCTACCACTTCTCATATGCACTCAACGAAGAGAACGCAAGAGAGGAAGCACGTCAGGCTGTTAAGTTTGCTCAGGAAGCAGGACTACCGAAAGAGACAATTATATTCTTCGACCTTGAGTATGATTCAGTCGACTATGCTAAGAAGTATGCAGTAAATCTTGATAAGGCTCGTTGTATCGCTCACACAAATGCTTTCTGTCAGGAAGTACAGAAGCACGGATACAGAACAGGTATCTATGCTAATCAGGATTACCTTAACAGAATGTACGATGACGCTACTATCAAGAAGTACATCTTTTGGTATGCTAACTGGAACGGCGGTAAGACCCCTTCAGTAAAGTGTGCATTCCATCAGTGGAGCGAAAAGGGCAGAGTCAACGGCATTAAAGGTAACGTTGATATGGATTACTATTACGGCGGTGCTGATGCCCCAGCAAAGGAACCAATGACTCCTGAGGAAATCGACAAGGTTGCTAAGGAAGTTCTGGACGGAAAGTATGGTAACGGTAATGATAGGGTCAAGGCTCTTACCGAAGCTGGATACGACTATAAGGCAGTTCAGAATCGAGTAAACGAGCTTGTTGAGAAGGAACTAATTACCCCTTTAAAGCCCGTAGAACCTACTCCAGAACCAGAGTCAACACCAGTAACCCCCTCTGAGACATCCAAGCCAACTCCAAAGTTCACAACTGAGGAAATGGTGCAGAAGGTAATCAACGGCGAATACGGCAATGGCGATGAGCGTAAACAGAAGCTCGAAGCTGAAGGTTATGACTACAGAAAAATTCAAAATGCAGTCAATAAAGCCATCGCTACACCAAAGCAGGTATCCCCAGCTAAGTCTTTCGATAAGAACATCGCTGGCACATACGAGGTTACAGCTACTGCTTTGAATTGTCGTTACATCCCTGCTGTATACCAGCCTGAGAATGTCGTAAAGATATTCAAGAAAGGTGAGAAGGTACAGTGCTACGGCTACTTCACCAACGCAAACGGTCCCTGGTACCTCGTAAAGCAGGGTAACGATGTTGGTTATGTAGCTTCTAACTATATTAAAAAGGTGTGATATTTATGAACCGTTGCGAAGAAGTGTTAAAATGCAGCACAAACAAAGGACTTAAAATAGAGAAAGACGAACTCTATCACTCTGATACTTATCTTGGTACTGAGTATGACGAAGGTCTGGAACATTGGAAGTATATTAAGAAGTATAAGAATTCCAAAGGTAAGACCGTTTATGTATATGCTAACGAAAGCAAACATACAAACATAAACGAAACATCTCGTAAAGCGGATATAAAAGCAGATAGCGCTCGTTATTATAGAGAAAGACAGCATGAATTCGGTAAACGAACAGATGAAGCATCTACCGAGAAATATTATCTTAATAAAAAACGAGCAGAAAAAGCAGAAAAATATTCTAAGTTTTATAATGAGACTGCGGACTCTATGATGGACGCTAACGCGATTTCAATAAAAAATGCTAAAAAGAAGGTCAAAAAAGGTCTTGATTTTATAACTGGTTATTTTAAATATCTTGCTGGACATTAAATAAAAGGAGGCTAATCCATGAAATCCGCAATCACACTCACTAACCATGGCGATTTGAAACTGACAGATAAGTTTCTTAAAACTATCGCCACTCCATGGTTTGTTAAGAAACTTAAAAAGTATGGTGAAATGGGTGTGAAAGCGCTCATGGAAGCCACTCCAGTTGATACTGGTAAGACTGCTGCTTCGTGGGGATACGAAATCGTCAAGAAAGGTAATGATTACTCTATAATTTGGACTAATACAAATCTTTCTGAAGGAGACCACGGAGCTCCAGTCGTTGTCTTACTTTATTACGGACACATCACAAAAACAGGCGGTTATGTCGAGGGTAGAGACTTTATTACCCCCGCCATGCGCCCAGTTTTTGACAAAATAGCTAACGATGCCTGGAAGGAGATGAATGTATAATGCCACAGACCAACAGCACAGTTGAAGAACGAATAGTCGAGATGCGATTCGACAATAAACAGTTCGAATCAGGTGTCAAACAGACAATGTCAACTCTCGATAAGCTGAAAGAAAAGCTCGTCTTCAAGAACGATGTCAAGGGTCTCGATAATATTCAAAATAGCATCAATAGAATCGACTTATCTGTTGCTATGAGAGGTATAGACGCCTTCCAGCAGAAACTCTCAGCACTCCAAATCTTCGGTAAACGTATCGTTGAAAACCTTGCTGATGATTTCTACGGTGCGATTAAGAAAGTTGAGAATGGTATACGTGGTGTATTCCAGCAAATCTCAACTGGTGGTGCTAACAGAGCTCTTAATATCGAACAGGCTAAGTTCCAGCTTGAGGGTCTACATATCGCATGGGAAGATATTAAAGGCGATATTGACTATGCTGTAAGTGGTACTGCATATGGTCTGGACGCCGCTGCTAAGGTTGCCGCTCAGCTCTCAGCTTCCCAGATACAAGTCGGCGATGAGATGAAGAATGCCTTAAGAGGTATCTCTGGTGTTGCCGCTATGACCAACTCAACATATGAGGATATCGGTCGAGTGTTTACACAGGTTGCAGGTGCTGGACGACTGTATACTCAAGACATGCTTCAGCTTTCATCAAGAGGTCTTAACGTTGCCGCTGCTCTTGCTACTCAGCTTGGTAAAACTGAGGGTGAGATTCGAGACATGGTCACAAAAGGCCAGATTGACTTTAAGACTTTCTCGACAGCAATGAATGAGGCATTTGGTGAACAGGCTACAAAGGCTAATGATACTTATACAGGCTCACTTTCAAACGTTAAAGCCGCTCTCTCCAGAATCGGTGCCGATATCAAAGCTGGTCATTTCGAGACATTCAGACAAGTGTTCGTTGACTTAATTCCTAAGCTTAACGAGTTTAAGAAGGCGTTCAAACCAGTTGAGAATGTCATTATCGAAGTTGAGGCTGCTATCGGCAAACTCCTCCAGAAGATTATCTCAATGGTTGATGTTACGAAGCTGGTTTCAAGAATCGCTAAACCTGTTGAGAAAATTGGTAAAAAGATTCTCGACGTTGTCGATACGGTAACAGCAGCACTTGAGCAAGTAGATGCTCCTCTGAAAGCTATGAAAGAGTTTGCGTACGTGTCTCGTGAAGCCGCTATGCAGATGTCTGGTTTTGGCGATGCTGTCAAGTCTACTGCCAAAGAGGAGAAAGAAGCTCTTAATCTCACCGAAGATATGCAGAAAGCTTACCAGGCTGCTCAGGATATTTGGAATAGCGGTAAATACGGTAATGGTCAAGCTCGTGTTGATGCATTAAGAGCCGCTGGTATAGACCCTGATAAAACTCAGCAAATAATTGAGGAATTCATCAAAAATGGTGGAAACTGGGAAGAAGCTATCAAGAAAGTCTCCGAGACTACATCAGAAGCTGTTGATGAGAACTCTGAGAAAGCAGAGAAACTCACCAAAAAAGTACAAACCCTCGCTACGATATTCCGCAACATCAAACGTACATTCAAAGCTGTTGCTACATCGATTGGCAATGTTGTCTCTGCTCTGTTTAAATCAGTAACTGGTAGTATGGAGAAATTCGGCCTTGGTGATATTCTTATCAAAATTACTGGTAAGATAGCTGACTTAGCCGAAAAGTTCGTAATCACCAAGGAGAAAGCAGAGAAACTTACCAAACCAGTCAATGTATTACTCTCTATTCTCAAGGGTATAATTAAGGTTGGTGCTGGAGTTGTTAAGTTTATAGCCAACGTTATCATCAATCTCGGTAAACTCATCTACAATATCGGTAAAACAATATATGAATCTGAAAGATTTCAGAAATTCATATCAATAGCAAAAGCCGGTCTTGCTCGTATATCGATTAACATAAAGAAATTCATTAAGACAATCAAAGAGAGCGAAGGAATACAAAAATTCGTGAACGTGCTCGAATCCGTAGGTTCTACTTTGCTTGGTCTTGCGGGTACTGCTATTATTAAGATTATTAACGCTATCGGTTGGGCTATACCGAAGATTGGTGAATTTCTTTCCAAAATCGGTAATTTCTTTGCTACATTATTCGGTGGTGTGATATTCGTCGGTTCAAAGATAGGCGACTTCTTCAAATCTATTATTGACTCCATCAAGACTGGTAACTTCATAAAAGAACTCAAAGCCAAGTTCGATTTTCTTGGAGAGTCCAACGGTCAGCAAGAAGTAGGCGCATCGATATTCTCTAAGATATTTGGATTTATCAAAGGCGTCTTTGATTGGGTTGTGAAGATGTTCGACCAACACACTCTTGATGAATATCTTGTAGTAATCAAAGAACTTATCTCTATAACAACTCTTCTCGCCACAATGTCTCTTATCAAGAGTATTCAGAAAGTTGCCAAGAATGGTATAAGTCTGCTTGGCAGTATTGATAAGGTTCTGAAATCCACAGCCAAAGTTAATAAATCGATAGCGAATCTGAATAATGCCAAAGCCTTTGCTCAGATAGCTAAGGTTATTCTTGCGTTTGCGGCGTCTGTTGCTCTGATTATGTTTACTGTGATGAAGACAGCAGATTATATTTCAAGTAGTGAAGCCGCTGCTCAAGCTTTTGAGAAAGCGATGAATGCCGTCAAAGAAATGATGGGTAAAGTATTCCTGTCTATTTTAGGCATCATAGTAGCTCTTAAATCTATTGATTTAGCAATCAGCATGTTTACATCCAAGACCAAACTTCATGTACCAATACTCTTACAATTCGGCGTGTTCATGTTCTCAGTTGGTTATGCTATTAAACAGATACTCAAAGCAATTGTTGATCTAAACGATATGGACGAAAGCGTCTATAAAAAGGGTGGTACACGTTTAATTCAAATCGGCGGAATATTATCTGGTTTCTTTATTGCTGTTTCTGCGATAATGGCGTTTATCAATAAAACATTAGGTTCTAATGGCGGAGAACAAGCAACCAAGGGTCTGTATGCTATGTCTCTCGTCCTCATTTCAATGGCGTTGTCAGTTGATGTTCTTATGGCTGCTGTTTCGTGGATGAGCATGATGATAATGGGATATGGCGAAGACATTGTGGATAAAGCCGTAAAGAAGATAGACAAAATCATATGGACGATAATGGGAACATTGTCGTTACTCATTACCGCTGCTGGATTCTTCGGTTCTCACACAACGGATCAGGATCTGGCAAAAGTGTTCGCAAGCCTTGCTATATTGTTTGCAACTATCGCTGTATCAATGATTGCGATAATGATATCTGTAAACGACTTAACATTAAGTATGAAGCTGTTCCCAACTGAAACTGTGGCGTCATTCTTTATGGTGTGGTTCTTCTTGGAATCCATATTATTAACCATGGCATATTTGTCTCAGGCGGCGTCTAAAGTCAAAATGACGGATAAAGGTAAGAACATAATATCGAGTCTTAGTGGTTTGATGCTTGTTCTGGGTGCTATGGTGACCGTTGTAGGATATTTCGCAACAAACATCAAAAATGATAGACAGCTCTATGCTCTCGTT
>JAEIGA010018509.1_pt1 | contig 10616 bp, 11 predicted proteins | sample 9270691 | NCBI WGS metagenome assembly JAEIGA01 (sample SAMN17057246, study PRJNA624740) | gut metagenome | biome: biome; isolation source: fecal sample | host: Bos grunniens | place: China: Xizang | collected 2019 | reverse complement strand
TTTTTGTGATTCCGAAGCGATTCGAACGCTTGACCCACGCCTTAGAAGGGCGTTGCTCTATCCAGCTGAGCTACGGAACCAGCCTTATATGTTTGGAACCGTTTCCAATTCCGTTTGCAAAGATAGTGCGTTTATTTGGTTGTGCCAAGAAAAAACGCCCTTTTTTATCATGCAATTTTGTGGTGAGTATATCTCTTGGCTTATAATTCGTCAAAGTCAAACTCCTCGCTCCAGTCGTCATAGGAATCTTCTACAAATTGGTCGAGGTCGCGGCGTTCTTTTTTGGTTGGACGACCGGTCCCGCGTTGACGGCCGGTGAATCCGCTAATCCTGCTCATCTCTAAAATTTCGTATTGTTCCTGCGAGGTTATGTTTTCCATTAACTCGGGCACTAATTTGGCTCCTACGCGGTTTTCGGCGCATTTGAGAACTCTGAACGAATATGTTATCGGAGCTTTCTTGACATTGACAATATCTCCGACACGTACGTTGTGTGCCGGTTTTGCTGTGCGCTCACCAATGCTTATATGCCCTTTCTTGCATGCTTCGGCTGCGATGCTTCGCGTCTTGTATATGCGTACAGCCCAAAGCCATTTGTCAATGCGTGCCTGTTCGCTCATGGTTCTTATTCTTGTTTGCCGTTGCCTTTTTTGTTGAATTGGTTCATTGTGCGTGCAAGTCCGGCGAAACAGAAACTCTTGATAATCTCGTTGGTTGTCTCAAGCTGTTGTTCTATTGTCTTCTGTTCTTCGCTGTCGAATGAGCCGAGAACAAAATCAACCTGGTGTCCTTTACCGAAATCGTTGCCAATACCGAATCTCAAACGAGCGTATGCCGTTGTTCCGAGTGTAGAGGCTATGTGCTTTAGTCCGTTGTGTCCTCCGTCGCTTCCTTGTCCTTTCAGGCGTAATGCGCCTACAGGTAATGCGAGGTCATCGACAATTACAAGCACGTTCTCCAATGGTATCTTTTCCTGTTGCATCCAGTAACGTACTGCATTGCCGCTCAAATTCATGTAGGTTGAAGGCTTGAGCAGTATGAGTTTCCTTCCGCGTACCGATGTTTCAGCAACAAAGCCGTATCGCTTGTCCTGAAAAAGAGTATTGGACGCTTTTGCAAAAGCGTCCAATACAGTAAATCCAATGTTGTGGCGGGTTCCTTCGTACTCGCGTCCGATATTGCCCAGTCCGACAATCAGATATTTCATTTTTCAGCCAATTACTTTCTTGCGGCTGCTGCAGCTGCTGCAGAAGCACGTGTAGTCTTAACTGAACATACAAGAGATTCTTTAGCTGATACGAGCTCAAGACCTTCGTATGAAAGTTCACCAACCTTGATAGACTTACCAAGAGCAAGTGCTGTTACGTCAACTGTCAAAAGCTCAGGAATTGCTGTGTAAAGAGCCTTAACCTTGAGGTAGCGCTGAACCTGAACGAGCTTACCACCGGCGCGAACACCTTCTGCAAGACCTTCGAGTTTAACAGGAACTGCCATAACGATAGGCTTCTCTTCTGTTACCTGATAGAAATCAACGTGGAGGATTGTGTCCTTTACAGGGTGGAACTGGATGTCCTTCATAACTGCCTTAACAGCCTGACCGTCGATTGTGAGGTCAACAACGTGGATATCCGGTGTGTAAACGAGTTTACGAAGGCCTTCTGTAGGAACGCAGAATGCTTTAGCCTCTTTTTCTACTCCATAAAGGTTGCAAGGTACAAGACCTGCATTGCGAAGAGCGTTGGTTGCTTTCTTACCAACTTCGGTTCTCATAGAACCGCTGATGCTGATTGTTTTCATTTTTTAATGTGTTACTCTAAATTAAGAATTTTGTTTCTGCTTAATTCGCCATCACACGATGTCCTTAAAGCGGACGCAAAGGTACACTTTATTTTTATAATATACAAGTTTTTGTCGCTTAATCAGGTGACGTGAACTGTATAACGTCTAAAAATCGATGTCGATATTTAACTTTTCGTCGTTACACTCTTCGGCCGGTGCAACCGGTGCCGGAACGTATTCGCCTTGTTCTGCTACAACAAAATTGATAGCTTCGTTAAGGCTGTTTGTGAATTTCGCAAAATCCTCGCGGTAAAGGAATATCTTGTGCTTTTCAAATGTGAAAGTTGCATTCTCGCCCTCACCGTTGACAATTTTCTTGCTTTCGGTAATAGAAAGATACATCTCGTCCTTCCTGTTCTTTTTCACGTCGATGTAGTAGATTCTTTTTCCGGCCTTTATTGCCTGAGAAAATACTATCTCCTTCTCAATCTCGTTCATTCCGCTCTTTCTGTTGTCTTCCATCGTAATTCTTGTTAGTTCAAATATGTCGGCAAACGGGCGAAATATAAAATTTCTCTATTTACAACGTGTGTAGAATATGTTTGCGTTTACCGCAAATATGACAAAAAAAAATTAAAATCCAATAAAAATGTTAGAAAAAAATGGTTTTATGTTCCATTTTGCACTATTTCTTGCTTTGGCTGCTTTATTTTTGCTTTGACAGTATGTAGGGTCAGCAAATGTTTCCATAAGTTAAAGGTTGAAATCAACTGCTAAAATGAAAAAATAAATTTATTTTTTGCTTGTCTGTGTCATTATAAAATGCGAACTTTGCAGAAAATCAGAAAAAGCGTTTTATGATTAACAGAGTTCTTATCCGTCTAAAGGTAGTGCAGATAATATATGCATACTACAAGAATAGTGGCAAAAGTCTAAAAGCTGCCGAAGACGAAGTGTTTTTTAGCCTTTCAAAGGCTTATGACCTTTACAACTACATGCTTCTGCTCATGGTTGGTGTAACTCATTATGCAGCTGACCGTATATCTTTCTTGAGTATGAAGATACGTCCGACCGACAGTGACAGAAATCCAAATCTGAAGTTTGTGAACAACCGTTTTGTGGCGCAGCTCGAAGCGAATGGACAGCTCCAGAAGTTTGCCGAAAAGAGTAAACTCAACTGGGTTGACAATTCCGATTTCCTTCGTCGTCTGCTCGATAAAATAGAGGAGAGCGACATATATAAGGAATATATGGCTTCCGAAACATCTTCATACGAAGAAGACAAGGAGGTATGGCGTAAATTGTATAAAACATTCGTATTTGAGAACGAGGAACTCGATTCGTTGCTTGAGGAGCAGAGCCTCTATTGGAACGATGACAAGTCTATTGTCGATACATTCGTCTTGAAAACCATCAAACGTTTTGAAGAGGAGAATGGCGATGCACAGCAGTTGCTTCCTGAATATAAGGATGTTGCCGACATGGATTTTGCACGCAAACTCTTCCATAATGCGGTTGTAAATGCAGAACAGTATCGTGAACTCATGAGTACAAGCTCAAAGAACTGGGATATGTCGCGCCTGGCATTTATGGATGTGGTAATTATGCAGGTGGCGCTTGCCGAAATTATGACAATGGAAGATGTGCCTTTGTCGGTAACGCTGAACGAATATGTCGAAATTGCAAAGCATTACAGTACAGTGAAGAGCGGTTCGTTTGTAAACGGTATGCTTGATACAATTACAAAGAAACTGCGTCAGGAAAACAAGATAAACAAATAATAACTAAAGATATATAGATTATGGAATTTTTGAATGGAGCAGCTCCTGCCGGTGTAGCAGGTATATTGGGTAGCCCGATATTTATGTTTGTAATAATCATTGCCATCATGTACTTCATGATGATACGTCCTCAGCGCAAACGTCAGAAGGAAATCGACAATTTCCGTCGTAGCCTTCAGCCGGGTATGGAGGTTGTAACCAGCGGTGGTATTTACGGTAAAATCAAGGAGGTTAATGATGGTGTAGTTGTGCTTGAAATTGCTCACAATGTAAATATCCGCGTTGATATCTCTGTGGTTTTTGCAAACCCTGGTGCGATGCAGGAGCAAGGTAAATAATAAAAGTACATGTTCTAAAAAGTAGAAATTTTGACAAAAGATTTCTTCAAAAGAATTAAGGAAAACAATCTATTGCCTTTCCTGTTTTTTCTATTGGTCTCGTGTTGTCTTTGGTTACTTCAGGTATTGAACGAAGATTACGAGACCGATATTCCTTTCAGTGTGTCCATAAACAACGTGCCCGACAACATAGAATTGGTTGACGGTGATGAAGCAGAGGTGCTTGTAAGGCTCAGCGATAGGGGAACAGTGCTTTCGAGGTATAAATTGGGAAAGACATTGTCGATTGCCGTTGACTTCTCCGAGTTCAAACACAATGGCGGTACTCTCTCGCTGCCTCTATCAATGTTGAAGAAGCAGATGGTTTCCGTTATGGAGGGGACAACTTCCATTGTGCAGTATCCCGAAGATACCTTGTATGTACGTGTAAGGCAGAACAGCAAACTGTTGCCGGTTGTGCTTAACGGTAAAATCGATGCGGCAGAACATTACGAGGTTACATCGGTTGAAATTTCTCCCGTTGATGTTATGGTTTCTGCAATGCCCGACAGGCTTGAGGCTATGGAGTTCGTCGAAACGGAATATATCGTAAAGAAATACCTGAAGAGCGACAAGGTCTTTACCGTAAAAATTGCGACAGGAGATTACATGAATGTGGAGCCTTCGGTTGTCGATGTTCGTGTATCGGTTTCTCCAATGAAAATAAAGAAAGTGCGCGTACCGGTAGTGAAGGTCAATTTTCCCAAACCTTTTTTTGCGATGTGGTTGCCTAATGAGGTAGAGCTCTCTTTCGAGGTGTCTGAATCGAACTATGATGCGGTAGGTCCTGCCGATTTTGTCGTAAATCTTGATTATAACGATATACTCTCTGCGAGGGGAGGATATGTTCCTTTGAAGTTGGTTACATCATCGTCACTTGTGAAGAATGTTGTGCTTAAACCTTCAAGAATAATGGTTGGTGGTGCCTTATGAAAAGGGTGATGAAACTTGCGATAACAGGTAGCATCGGCAGTGGAAAGAGTGTCGTTTCCCGTATGATGAATGTATTGGGGGTGCCGGTATATGATTGCGACAGCAATGCAAAACGTCTTATGGTAAATGATGAATTTATCGTGAGTGAACTGAAACGAATGTTCGGTGATGATTGCTATGAAGATGATGGCACATTGAATCGTCAATACATTGCATCGTGCATATTTACCGATAAACAGAATATCAAGCGCGTAAATTCTCTTGTGCATCCTGTTGTGAAACGTGATTTCGAGTCGTGGGCAACAAAGCAGGACTCAAATGTCGTTGCTGTGGAAACGGCAATCCTTTATGAGTCGGGTATAGTGGAATCTGTTGACAAGGTACTCGTTGTTTGGGCAGAAAAGGAGACTGCTATAAAACGCACTATCGAAAGAAGCGGAATGAGTCGCCTGCAGGTAGAAAACCGTTTGAAGAACCAGATGAGTACAGACGATTTGTTGCTGTTGTCCGATTACTCTTTGTATAACGACGGAGATGAGCCGCTCCTGCCACAGGTAATAGAACTTGTTGAACAGTTAAAAAATATTTCAAATTTTGCGGATTCAAATTGAACATTTATATTCGCATAGTTTTACATTACTTTGAATTAACTTAATAATATAAATTTATGTTTGAAAGAATACTTACAATATCGGGTAAACCCGGTCTTTATCGACTCTTGTCAAGTGGTCGTAACATGCTCATAGTAGAGGTTGTTGATGAAACAAAAAAGCGTATGCCAATCCATAACACCGACAAAGTTGTGATGCTTGACGATATTGCTATCTATACTGATACCGAAGAGGTGCCTTTGCGTAATGTCTTTGCAAAAATGTATGAAAAGGAAAACGGCGTACTTCCTATTGACTTGAAAATGGCTACTCCCGAAGAACTTGTTGAATACTTCGAAGGTATAATGCCTGATTATGACAGAGAGCGTGTTTATCTTACACATATCAAGAAAATGTATGCTTGGTATAATATACTTGTAGCTAACGGTGTTGTTGACTTCGTTGAAGAAGAACAGCAGGTTGAGGAATAATAATTCGTAAAAGTATTACTGTGAAAAAGTTAATTCTTGTCATTGCATTGTTCATGAGCTTTGCAATGAATGGTCAGGCTCAAGCATGGAAGAATGTGCTTGGCAAAGTTGCAAACAAAGTTGTAGAGGAGGTTGCCGACGAGGTTGTCGATACTGATAACTCGCTTGTTTCAAATGTGCTTGGAACCTTGATAGGTAATTCTCTTACCTTCTCAAAGTCGGTATTGGTAGGTACATGGAATTATGAAGGTGCTGCATGTGTGCTTGAGAGCGAAAATGCACTTGCAGATATCGGTGGTTCGGTTGCTACATCGAAAATAGAGGAGACACTTGACGGTTATCTTGCAAAAGTTGGTGTGAAAAGCGGTGCATGCTCTTTTACCTTTATGGAAAATGACTCTTGCTGTTTTACAGTCAATGGACGCGATATTCGTGGTACATACAAACTTGATGTTGAAGAGAAGAGAATCGATTTCAGTTTCTTGCGTGAAAAGCTTAACATGAAATCTTATGTTTCTTATAACGTAACCGATGTTAATCTCGTTTTTGATGCTGATAAATTGTTGGATCTTATAAAGAATGTTACATCTTCTGTTTCTGATAAGACATCAACGCTGAGCAGTATTTCTTCTGCATCATCGTCAACTAAGTTGAGTACGGCTACGGCAACATTGAATACGGTTTCGACTCTGGTTGCCAATTATGACGGTATGATGCTCGGAATGAAACTTAAAAAGTAAAAATAAAAAAATCACTTCTTGCGAAGTGATTTTTTTATTTGTGGACATGCGTTTTAGCTGTTTCTGAATAGCAACATGTTTTCCGAGGCATCAACTATTACAGGCTTTGTCTTGTCAATGGCACCTGCAAGCAACTGTTTTGACAGGTCGTTGAGTAACAGACGCTGTATGGCTCTCTTTATCGGTCGTGCTCCGAACTCGGGGTCGAATCCTGCTTGGGCAATGAACTTTACAGCTTCGTCCGTAATGTTCAATGTTACATCGTTCTCCTTGAGTAGGGTGGTAATGGCCGATGCCTGGAGACGTACTATCTGTTCAATCTCCTTCTCGTTGAGAGGTGTGAACATAATGGTTTCGTCTATGCGGTTGAGGAATTCGGGGCGTATATTCTTCTTTAGCATATCCATTATTTTCTCTTTGGTCTCTTCGAGAATGTTTTCCCTGTTACCCTCATTCATTCTTTCAAACTGCTCCTGTATATAGGCACTGCCCATATTGCTGGTCATTATTATAATGGTGTTCTTGAAGTTTACCACGCGCCCCTTGTTGTCGGTCAGGCGGCCGTCATCAAGAACCTGCAACAGAATGTTGAACACGTCGGGATGTGCTTTCTCAATCTCATCAAACAGAACAACAGAGTAGGGCTTGCGGCGTACAGCTTCTGTCAGTTGTCCGCCTTCATCATATCCTACATATCCCGGAGGCGCACCAATAAGTCGTGAGACAGAGAACTTCTCCTGGTATTCGCTCATGTCTATTCTTGTCATAAGAGATTCGTCATTGAACAGATAGGTAGCCAATGCCTTTGCAAGCTCTGTCTTGCCGACTCCTGTCGTGCCTAAGAATATGAATGAACCTATAGGGCGCTTGGGGTCTTGTAATCCTGCACGACTGCGGCGTACGGCGTCGCTTACGGCCTGTATGGCTTCGTCTTGTCCGATAACTCTCTTGTGCAGTTCCTCTTCAAGAGTCAAAAGCTTTTCGCGCTCGCTCTGCAACATCTTGCTTACAGGAATACCTGTCCAGCGTGAAACAATATCGGCTATATCTTCGGCAGTAACCTCTTCTTTAATCATGGCAACAGTTCCTTGCGCTTCTCGCAATTTGTTCTGCGTGTCGGTAATTGTGCTCTCGAGTTCCTTGATTTTGCCATATCTGATTTCAGCCACACGTCCGTAGTTGCCTTCTCTTTCGGCCTTTTCGGCTTCAAATTTCAGTTCTTCAATCTCGTGTTTGGCATTCTGTATGCGGTCGGCCAGTTCCTTTTCCTGTTGCCATTTAGCGCGTTTGTCTTTCTCTTGCTCTTTGAGCGCGGAAATCTCTCTTCCCAACATCTCTAATTTTGGCTTGTCTTTCTCTCGCTTAATGGCTTCGCGTTCTATCTCCAACTGTTTGATGTGGCGTGATATCTCGTCGAGTTCCTCGGGGAGAGAGTCACGCTCCATACGTAATTTTGCAGCCGCTTCATCAACAAGGTCTATGGCTTTGTCAGGCAGGAAACGCTCTGTTATATAGCGGTCGCTCAGGGTTACGGCTGCAATTAGCGCATCGTCTTGTATGCGTACCTTGTGGTGGTTTTCGTAACGCTCCTTCAAGCCTCTGAGTATTGAAATGGTACTCATCTTGTCGGGCTCATTGACCATTACGCTCTGGAAGCGTCGTTCGAGAGCCTTGTCCTTTTCAAAGTATTTCTGGTATTCGTCAAGGGTTGTTGCTCCTATCGAACGCAACTCACCACGCGCCAATGCCGGTTTGAGGATATTTGCGGCGTCCATTGCTCCTTCGCCTTTTCCGGCACCCACAAGGGTGTGTATTTCATCGATGAAGAGTATGATTCGTCCTTCGGCCTTGCTTACTTCGTTGATGACGGCTTTGAGTCGTTCCTCGAATTCGCCTTTGTATTTTGCACCGGCAACAAGTGCGCCCATATCAAGTGAGTATATCTGTTTGTCGCGCAGATTATCAGGCACATCGCCTCTTACAAGGCGACGCGCAAGCCCCTCTACAATCGCGGTCTTGCCTGTTCCCGGCTCGCCAATGAGTATAGGGTTGTTCTTTGTGCGACGGCTTAGAATCTGTAATATACGTCTTATCTCGTCATCGCGTCCAATGACGGGGTCGAGCTTTCCGTTCTTTGCAGAATCGTTGAGGTTTATGGCATATTTCTCCAGTGCCTGATAGTTCTCTTCTACGTTCTGAGATTTTACACTCTCGCCGTGTCTGAGTTCTTTGATTGCCTTTTCAACCTCTGCTCTGTTTGCTCCATCGCCTTTCAGTATGTTGGCAACGGGGCTCTCTGTCTCTATCAATGCCAGCAATAACGGCTCGACAGAAACGTACTCGTCGCCAAAACGTTTGGCAAGCTCTTCGGCTTTGGTTAAAACCCTGTTGCTATCCCTGCTTAGATACGGGTCGCTTCCGCTTGCTTTAGGTAACGTACTTATAAGGTTATTGACCTCGTTCTTTATCTTATTGATGTTGCAACCTGACTTTTGTAAAAGGAAAGAGATTATCTGTTCGCTACTTTTCAGAATTCCTCCCATTATGTGTGCAGGTTCAATAACTTGCTGTCCGTTTGCTTGTGCAATGCCAACAGCTTCTTGAATTGCCTCTTGGGCTTTGTTTGTAAATTTGTTGAAGTTCATATCTTAATCTCCTTTCGTTGGAGATAGAACAAAATGTAAGCCACGAGGGTTTTGTGTGTCATTTTGGCGTATTGCAGGACAAAATGACCGATAATAATAAAAAGCAGACCTTCGTCTGCTTTTTATGTATGATGGTATGTTTGGTGTCGTTAGGCATCAATCTCGTTGCATGCTTCATTCCATAGCGCTCCGCTTATATCGGCAGGCATAACCCATCCACCCTGTGGGCTAAGGTTGCATTTGCCTGTGATAGGGCCGTCAGGCATGCATGAGCGCTTGAACTGCTGTATGAAGAACCTGCGCATGAATGTTGAAAGCCATTTCTTTATTGTTGTGCTATCGTAATTCTCCTTGAATGCCTTTTGCGCAAGGAAATGTATTTTCTCGGGCGCGAATCCGTTGTGTATAAAATGATACAGGAAGAAATCGTGCAACTCATACGGGCCGACAAGGTCTTCGGTCTTCTGTTTGATGTTGTTCTCGTTGTCGGTTGGTGTGAGCTCCGGAGAGATTGGAGTATCTACAATGTCCAACAACGTCTTCTGCAGCTCCTTGTCGGCATGGTTGTTGGCAACCCAACGCACAATGTGCTGCATGAGTGTTTTGGGTACTGATGAATTTACTCCGTACATACTCATGTGGTCGCCGTTGTATGTCGCCCAGCCGAGAGCAAGCTCGGAGAGGTCGCCTGTGCCTACAACTATTCCATTGGTCATGTTTGCTATGTCCATGAGAATCTGTGTGCGTTCGCGTGCCTGCGCATTCTCGTATGTTACATTGTGATTGTCGATGCTGTGCTCTATATCCTTGAAATGCTGGATACAAGCCTCCTTGATGGAGATTTCCTTGATGCTCACGCCCAACTTTTCCATCATGCTCATGGCATTGTTGTATGTACGTCCTGATGTACCGAATCCGGGCATTGTTATAGCTATTATGTCGCTATTCTTTTTGCCGGCAAGTTTACAGGCCTTCTCTGTTACGAGCAGGGCCAATGTCGAATCCAGGCCGCCTGATATGCCTATTACGCAGGTTGATGCATGAGTATGCTGTATTCTGCGTGCAAGGGCAGTTGCCTGTATTATGAATATCTCTTCATAGCGTTCGTTCTCGTTCGCTTTTGAAGGTATGAATGGTGCAGCACTAATGGTGCGGTATAGGCGGTTGTCGGAAGGATTCTTTTGTGCTATATATATGTTTCGAATGTTTCCGTCGTTGCAGAAAATGCTGTTGCCACGACGCTCGTTCTTTATCTTTTCAATATCGATTTCCGCTATTGT
>JAEIGA010018508.1_pt1 | contig 10617 bp, 6 predicted proteins | sample 9270691 | NCBI WGS metagenome assembly JAEIGA01 (sample SAMN17057246, study PRJNA624740) | gut metagenome | biome: biome; isolation source: fecal sample | host: Bos grunniens | place: China: Xizang | collected 2019 | reverse complement strand
TAATAGGGATATAGTAAGTTTTCCTGTGAATTTTAACAACGAAAATCTATACCCCAAAGGAGGCGAAAAAGCTTATAAACAAAGGAAAATCTTACATATAGGCGCGGTGTGAAAATCGCGCCTATTCGCATACTTTTTGGGAAGTGCGCCAAAATAATAAAGGTAGGTAAGAATAAAATGAATACGATTTTTTTTGAAAATAAGCCCCGTATTGTTGGTACGGGAACAATAGCAGGTCCGAAAGAATGCGCTGGGCTCATAGGTAAATACGTTGATAAAACTTTGACGGATGATATGTTCGGGGAGAGTACGTACGAGAAAGCAGAGTGCAAGATGCTTTCTTATGCAATTTCAAAAGCAATCGAAAATGCAGGTATGACGGAAAAAGATATTAATCTTTTAATTTCGGGGGATTTGCTTAACCAGATTATTTCGGCAAGTTTTGCGGCGCGTGATTTTGATTTTCCGTTTTTAGGTGTTTACGGGGCGTGTTCTACAATGGCGGAGAGTATGGCGGTTGCCGCGTCGTTTGTGAATGCAGGATATTATAAAAATATCGTTGCGGCGACAGGAAGCCATTTCTCGTCAGCGGAAAGGCAATACCGTTATCCTTTAGAACTTGGTAACACTCGTCCTCCACAAGCACAGTGGACGGTAACAGGTTCTGGCGGTTGTGTGATTGCGCCCACTGGAAGTCATATAGCAATCACATCGGCAACGATTGGAAAAGTGGTTGACTATGGGATAACGGACGTAAACAACCTCGGGGCAGCTATGAGTCCAAGTTGCGCAAGCTCTTTGTTGGAGCATTTGAAAGATACGGGAAGAGAGCCTGATTATTACGATTTGATTGTAACAGGTGATTTGGGAGCATTAGGTTCGCGTATCTTAAAAGATTTGACTTGGGAAAAAGGTTGTGATATCGCCAAGAATCACGTCGATTGCGGAGAAATTATCTACAACGTTATTGAAGATGAGTTTCAAGGCGGTAGCGGTGCAGGATGTAGCGCAACGGTTTTCAATTCTTATTTAATGGATAAGTTAAAGAGAAGAGAATTGAATAAGATTTTATTTATTGCAACAGGAGCACTACTATCAACGGTGTCAAGTGGGCAAGGCGAAAGTATTCCTTGTATCTCTCATGCGGTAGCAATTGAAAATATTTAGAATCAATAAAAAGAACTTTATTCTTGGGAAATCGCACAATAATATTTAACCAAATAGCAAGTTCGTTGAAAAGTTAGTCTGAGTCGGCTAACTTTTTTATTTTCTTTTGTGAAAATAGTTTTTGCGCCATAAAACATCTTGACAAAATTATAAAAAAGTATTATACTAATATCAAATTAACGACTATTGTAAATTTTTATAGTCGATAATTTGTAAGGAGGATTGCGTTTTGCGTGCTATATTAATTGATAGATATAAAAATAAAACGATAACTACAGCAGAAATCGTCAATGATTTATTACAAATCTATCCCGAAGTAAATAAGAATACGATTATTTGGAACTTAAACGAAATGATTAAGCGTGGCGATATTGTGAGAATTGGTAGAGGTAAATACTTGTTTTCAAACGAGCCTTGCCGAGAGTTTACGATGCCTATTTATGATGACGTAAAGAAAGTCATAGATATGATTTCTAATCAGTTTAAGTACGTAAAAATCGTATTGATGGATAGCAAGTGGCTTTCGGATTATTTAGTGCAACAACCATTTTCGACGGTTGTAAAAATAGAAGTAAACGCCCCTGCGGTTGATGCTGTTGTCAACTTATTAAGAAAAGGAGGTTGGAAAGCATTTTCAACGTCTGAGATTGTGGACGCCGACAAATATTTTTCTGAAACAAGAATTTTTGTCATTGATAAAATTCGTTTTAATAATCCTACGAAAAAATATGAGAACAATATATTTATTGCAAAACTTGAAAAGGTTATGGTAGATGTTGCTTGTGAATACGAAGTGTTTAAACAATATCAAGGGTGGGAGTTGGAAAATTTTTATACCAACGTAACGGAAAAATGCGCTGTCAATTTTTCAACCGTTATCAAATACGCATCTAGTCGTGGTCGAAAAGAGCAAATTATACCTTTACTTGAAAACAGTGAAAAATATCAATTATTTTTAAGGGGGTCTAAGGATGATTAAAAACGAGACGTTTACGTTAGATTGGGTAAAACAAGTTAATCAAGAGCAAGGTTGGCATAGAAAAGACGACCAATTTAAAAATCTTGAAAAAGCGATAATGGCGCTAAAGTTGTTGGAAACTTTAAAATTGAATGATATCGAATTTGTTTTTAAGGGTGGAACATCGCTTCTACTTCTTCTTGAAAAATTATATCGCTTTTCCGTTGATATTGATATCATTATTGGAAGTGGAGGAAATTACATAGAAAAGTTCGATTCGGTTTGCAAAGGAATTTTTACTCATTGGGATGAACAGGTTCGTAACGTTGACGAAAAGTCAAAAACAAAACACTATCGTTTTTATTATAAGCCGTTTGTAGATAATTCGGATGAAGGATATATCTTATTAGACGTATATGAGGGTAAATCGCTTTACTCTCAAACTCAAGAAATACCTTTAAGGTTGCCTCTTCTAAAAACTGATGATAAAGATGTTTATATTACAGTTCCTACCATTGATTGTATTTTAGCAGACAAATTAACGGCGTTTGCGCCCCATACGATAGGAATTAAACTTTCGGCAGGGCCGGGCAAAAGGCCAAAGCGTGTAGAAATTCTTAAGCAAATGTTTGATATTGCTAATCTGTTCGATAGATGCAATGATTTGAACATGATTAAAGAAACCTATATTAAAATTGCCCAAGAAGAAATAGAAATGGCAAACTTGAAATGTAGTTATCAAGAAACATTAAAAGATTCCTTTGATTTTGCTTTAATGATTGGATTTGATGGCAAGAAACAAAAAGAAGAATTCGCAGTTTTAAGCAAAGGCTACAACGAGTTTTCTAAATTTGTTGTTGATTTATCTTTTGATAAATGGAAAGCAATATTATGCGCTTCTAAAATAGCGTATCTAATAACTTGTATTTTGCAAGATAGCTCAATAGAAAAATATAACAATGATATAGATTTAATGCAAATGGTTATTGAAAATAAGGATTATAAGGCATTTGAGTCTTATCTATATAGTTCCCCTGAAAGCTATTATTATTTCTTTAAGGCTATCAATGAAATTGACTAAAATATAGGTATTAAGCGAAAAAATTTTATAAATATGACGGAAATTGTCATATTTGATGTGATATAATTGTTTAAATTATACTAACGGAGTCTTGTCATATGGAAGAACTTAAGAAGAAAATAGAAAAATTAAAAAAATATGGCAAAAAGACGATTTCTAAGACAGATTTGGAAAGTGTTTTTGCAACATCTTCGGATGAGGCGCTGTTTGAGATAATATCGATTCTTTCTGAACAGCAAATCTTAGCCCCGATCAAAAATTCAAAAACGAACGGAAATAGATTATATCCAATCTATTTGAAATATAAGGTGGCGATTCCGCAAGAAACTTACGAAACGGAATTGAAAGAGATCCATGCGCTCCATCCTCTACTACAGAGTAATGGCTATTTGCAGTCAAAACCAGAAGAATATAAGGAGTATCGCTTTCTGATTCAAAAACTTGATCGTTATTTGTTTTCTCGTAATGGAAAGGAAATAGCAATTTCCCGCAAGGAACGTTCCTTTGAGATATTCGATGAAGAAAAAGCACTTGACGATAAAACGTTTTGTGCCTTGCTTGAACGCATTGGAATTACGTCAAACGAACTCGCTTTTTATGACACCCCTGAATATTGCTTCAACGACTATATCCCCGATAGAAAAGCGCAAATGACGCTTTTGATCTGTGAAAACAAGGATATTTGGTTTAATATTCGTCGTATGATGTTTGAAAACAATGTTACGAACATCTTTAATACCTATATTGATGGAGTCGTTTACGGTTGCGGTAATAAGGTTAGCGGAATGGGCTCGTTGACTACATACACAAAGTTTATTGGTTCAGAGGTGAACTATCTTTATTGGGGAGATATTGACCGCGCAGGATTGAATATTTATTCGAGTGCTGTTCGTGCTAACCCCAATATTAAGATTAAACTATTTGTTCCAGCTTATGAAGAAATGTTGCGTTTGGCACAGACAAAGAATATTCCCGATAGCGATGATGAACGCAATTGCATTGAAGATTACTCACAGATCTTTGCTTTGGTAGATCAAAATTTAAGAGCTCAATTTGAGAAAAGCATCCAAGAAAACAAACGGATTCCTCAAGAAATCATAACCTATGCATTCTTGAAGGAGAATATGAGGTAAACATATGGTTCTACGTTCAGAACTTTCAGAACTGCTTACAGGCTTTGAAAAGCGAATGAAATTTATAAATATCGTGCGATGCTTGTTGGATTACAAATATCCAGATCATATCCGTGAAATGATCCCGGACAAAAGGATTCTCGATAATATGATTGTTGCGGTGCTTGTGTTCATAAAGGATCGAACACTTGGATCCGAACAGACCTGCGCGATTGCAGATGTGGAGCGGTTTTTAGAGGATTTTTCGGTCGTGCTGCCTGCCGATTATAACACGAATCCTAAAATTCTTGCGCGTTACATTATTGTTGACGTTTTGCAAAACGGTGGCGTAATGGCTGAGTTCACAACATTTTATAGTGCAAGCGAAAGCTTTGAGCCGATGTCTATTCGTCTAATAAACGAGGAGAAAGGAAGCTATCATTTGACAGATGACGCTTTTGATTTTTTGTTCAGGTCGAAAGAAATTGAATCTGAACTCGACTATTCAGTAACTCGTTTTAGAATGAAGGAATATATGCGACGTGATAACTACGAAGAAGCACTTGATGCAAGTCGCGAGCTTGTAAGCCGTATTCGTAATATGAAAGTCAGTATGGACGACTTTTTGCTTCGTTGTCGAGAGGATATTTCAAAAATCACAGTCGATCAATATGAAACGGTGATAAGTCGCATTCGTTCTCTGCTTGAAGATGAGTATAAGGAACTTACTGAAATTCAAAAGGCTGCCAAGGAACGTGCAAAGAATCTTGAAGAAGCTCTTCAAAACGGTGTTGGAACCGAGGAAACACAGAAGCATAGAAGTGCGCTTAAGGAGATTATAGAGAATATTTCTCTTACAATTGATGCGCAGCGTACCTTGATCAATAAAAAAGCGTCTCTTTCGGAATCGTATCAAGCATTGATTCGAGACAATTTTGTTGTAAACCGTTTTGAACGATTGAATTTTGAAAGAGATATTCTTTCGCCTTTGCGTAAGATGGGAGTTTCTCTTGGAGATGCGGCAAAATTTTTCTTGTTTATGCTAACAAAACCGGAATTTGATAAGAAATTCAGTGTTGAGAATTTCTATGCTCCGCAAGGCAAAATCAATGAAAATGAATCCGAAGAAGGACTTGATATTACGAGCGAAGAAACCGATTGCGAAAAGCAAGTTGAGATAAGGAATACAAGATTTCGGAATATCAGTTGTGATCTGTTTCGCTTTATGGAACATAAAAATCATTTCAAAATCAGTGATTTCATAGATTCCTTGCGAGTATCGGAACTGAAAGAATATAGCACCGAAAACGCTTTGCCGAGCGTCATGCTATCCTTGTTCGCGATGCAGGAACTTAATATTGAGGAATGGAAGAGAGGGGAGCGTTTTACCGTTATTCCAAACGGAGAGTTTGAACTTGCTTGGTGTCTTGAAGAAATTCCCGAGGAATATTTGCAAATTAAGCAAATCAGATTTACAAAAACAAACAATAATTTCAGTTTTTCTGCTCAGCAAGATGGATATGAGCGAAAAATTGACATGACGGATTTTGAAGTGGAGGTAGTGAGATGAATCGAAAAACAGTAGAAGTGTTTCACGCATTGATGAAAAGAGGGTGGATTGACCGTCGTGAAGACCATATAATATGGTCTTATGCCGATGATGTGGAAATTCAAGAGGAATTAGAGGAATTTAAAGTGGTTATGGGAATCGATCTGTTTCGTGCAGGTGACCGCTTGTATATGATTCCCACTCAGGATAACGATCTTTTTTTGAAAAACAACGTAGATTATCGTCGCGATATCAAAGCGGATAATACCGTAAGAACCCGAGATTTGTATTTGATGAACTATCTCTCCATTTATTTGATTTACCTTTTCTTTAATGGTGAAGGTAATGATCCCCTTTGCAGAGAGTTTATTTCCAAAGAAGATTTTGTATCGCTCTTTACGGATCATTGTAAGAGCGTTGAAAAGGCATCGCTCGAAGGCGATGATAAGGAACAGGATTACAGTGACAATTTCCGTCAACTTGCATCGGCGTGGCTCAGTAAACTGGATGGCGAGCTTTCCTCGCAAAAGTTCGACAACAAGTATGGTATTGTCAATCGTATTCTGAACAAGTACAAGACAGATGAGTTATTCGATATAGGCGAAGATGATTTGATTCGTCCTACCCGAAAGTTGAAAGATTTGATGCCGTATTTTTTGAGGAAAGATCGCATTATAGAGATTCAAAATTGGATCAAGGAGGAAGAAAACAATGCCGCAAATCAGTAAAGTCAGAATCGTTAATTTCAATTATAATGATGGCAAGCGCTTGATTGCAGATGAGTTGTACGATTTTGCGAGCAAAGAAAAGGATGATGCCCTCAACGTTCTGATTAATTTGGCAAACGGAGGAGGTAAATCCGTTCTCGTTCAATTGATGATGCAGCCGATTATTCCCAAAGCGAAGGTCGCGGGTAGAAAAATCGAAAGCTTCTTCAACAAAGCAAGTGATCATTGCTTCGTCCTTATTGAATGGATAAAGGATAACAGCACAGAAAAGCTACTGACCGGTATCGCTATGTCAGCAAGTGAATCTTCGGCAACAGAAGATGATTCGTCGCGTGGTATGGCAGTAAAATACTATACTTTTTACTCCAATTATACTTCCTATTCAAGTCCATACGACATTGCAAATATGCCGCTTTCCAAAAACGAAAACGGCAGGTTTGTTGCCGCCGAATTTGATGCCGTCAGAACTCTTGCAAGAAAAAGCAACGGTGTTTTGAATTACTACGTTGCCGACGATAATCCAAAATGGCAAAAGAAACTTGCGGAATATGGACTCATTCAAAGTGAGTGGCGAATGATGGAAAAGCTGAATTCCGAAGAAGGCGGACTCAGTAAGTTCTTCGGTGAGTTCAAATCATCAGACCATTTGGTTGATAGACTTTTGATTCCCACGATCGAAAGTAAATTAAACCAAACACATAGCAAAGAGGATAACTCTTTAGCCACAATGCTGCTTTCATATGCAAATCAATACGCATCCAAGCAAGAGGTCATCCGTGAAAAAGAAACATACGAAGCATTTTCTAAAGGACTCACAGCGTTATTGCCCCAAGCGGATAGCCTTTGGAATGCAAACGACGCTTTAGAAAAATGCATTCAAGAACTTTTTGGCTTCTCGGATACTCTTTCTGCAAAGCTTGATGAATGTAAGTCTTTGCAAGAAAAATATACTTCTGATATAGATCAACTTGATAAAAAATTGACAAGAATTGAGCACGAACGAGTTTCCTTAATGTTTTACGAAGCAAAAGAAGCGTTTGACTTGGCTTTAAAAACATATAATGAAGTGACCTCCGAGGAGGAGCGCGTATCGCTTCAGCTTGAGAGCACAACTCATAAGAAGTTGGTGCTTGAATGCGCGGAATACTATCAGAAATTACTGCGAATTGATGGCGAATTAACGGGTATTCGTAGCGAAATTTCTCGACGTGAAAGCGGTGGCGAAAACGGGCAAGAGCTTGCAAAACTTAAATGTTCTGTTTACATGCAGATATGCGATTTGTTAGCAAAATGTATGCCGGAAGCGGAATCATTGGAAAGACGGTACGATTCTCTTACGCTTCAAAAAGCCGAATGTGATAAGCAATTCCAAACTGCAAAAAAGAATTTTGAAAAAGCCAACAACGAGTATACACGTGCTGATGAAAGGATTCGCAGTGCCAAAAGCGAAACCGAACGTGTAGTATCCAAATACGGGATGGAAATTAGTAGGAGGCTTGATGGTGCATATGCAATCGACGAGATAGAGGATGTTCAATCGGCAAAATTAAACGAGAAGAAAAAAATAGAGGATGCTATTGATAAAGCGAATAAAGAACTTGCAAACATTGAAGGTGAGGTTTCGTCTATTCCGCTGAAAAAAGCAGATCTTTTGCAAAGCCGTTTCGAAACTGAACAAAGGTGTAAATCTCTCAAAGAGGCACTCGAAGTTTATTACGCAAGAGAAACGCAAATAAAGGAGATGTGCTCGGAATATAATTTGAATTTTGCTATGCGGTTTACGAACTATATGCGGGAATTTCTTCTTTCTGAGCAACGTTCAAATCAAGCAAAGCAAGCCGAGATTCTTCGTAAAATAGCTATAGCGGAAGAAGAAATCAAATCAGCCAAAAGAGGTTCTCTGCACATTCCCCATGCGGTGATTGAATATTTGAATTCTACGGGTGTCAGATACTCTACCTGCGAAAAATATTTAACTGAACAGGTCTCGAAAGGAAAACTCTCAAACGAAGAGTGTCTTGAAATTCTACGAAACTATCCCGCGGCTGCATTTGGTATTTTAATGGATCCAAGCGAGAAGGCGCGATTCTTTGATTACGGTAGAGAAAAATGGCTTCCCGCTATGATTCCTCTATACACATACGAGCAAATGGCTAAAATTTTGAGCAATGCAAAAAAATTTGACGGTGCAATCGCATTCTACTCTGAGGAATATTTCGAAAATATCGATCAGTTTATAGAAGATCTTGAAAGGAATCAGCAAACACTCATCAAAGAGCGTAATTTTATTGATGTTATAGGCGCAAAGTTAAAGGCGCAACTTGATGTTGCAAACGCCTTCACTTATGATGAGCATTATGAGAAGGAACAAAAGGATTCCATAGCGCGTTTGGAAAAGAGTATTTCAGAAATTGATGCTAAGATTCAGTCTCTTGTAGAAAGAGAAAACGAATTGAAAACCGTCAAGGAAGAAACAAAACGCAGACTTAAAGAACTATCGGATTCTATGCAAACAGTTAACCGTATTTTAGAGGGCATAGAAACCGTTTTGCAAAGAATTTCCGAAGAACGCTCTTTGGCAGAAGCTTTACATAACAAAAAACTTGATTTGGAAGATGCGGAGCACAGTTATAAGAATGTTCAAGTTCAGCTTAATGACATCACCACAAGTCTTGATACTATCGATGAGAAGCTTAATGAACTGAAAAAGCAAATTTCTGAATTAAATGAAGTAAAAGATCAGGTCGGTGAATGCGTAGAAACTGAATTGGTAGAGGGAGATTGGCGTGAGCTTTATTCGAAATATCAATCTTTGCAATCTGCTTTGAATCAAGAGTTGTCAACGTTAAAATCTCAATTAGAAGATAAAACTTCTCGCAAAAAGGATTTCCAAAGCGAGATTGCAAGTCGTGAGCTTTCTTTGGATGAGTATAAGGATGTCGCGTTCTCGGAAGAGCGCTTGCAAAGTGTTCGAAAAGAAGAAAAGTCACTAAGATCCTCATTAGTAGGAGCTACACGGAACACGAAACAAGCAGTAGAGCAAAAAGGCAAAGCGGAGGGCACGTTGAACTCTGTAAAACAATCTCTTATGGGATTTGGAGATCCTCTTGACAAGTCCGAAATAGGTAGTGATTTTGAGGCTCGCTTGATCCGAGTTCGTGAAGAAAGAAAAGTGTTATTTACCCAAAAGGATGAATGTGGAAAGTTCGAAAACAGAATCAATACTATCCTTGGCAGATTGACCGATAGGCTAAAGAAACACATCCGCCCGGAAAGCATCATAAAAGTTCAGCTTGAAGATTCGTTTAGCGAACAATTTGAGCGTATGACAAAAGAATATGAAGACGTCAAAGCAAATCTTTCCATTGTCCACAATCAGGTTTTCGATACTCTAAACTCTATGAAAAGTCATTTCGCGGGCAGTACCTGTGGCGTTTCCGATGCGATAGTTGGTATGTTAGCGCTTCTTTCTAATGAAATGCGTGGGGATCGATACTATACCTTAATAGAGCATATTAACGGGGATATTCAAAATGCCGATAGAGCGATTGCTCAAATTAAGACCGATCTCAACGAGTTTGAAAACAACCATAACGATTTGATTCGTCAGTGCGTATTGCAAGGTAGGCGTATATACGAAGGACTTTTGCAAATGGCTTCAAGTTCTCGTGTAACTGTATATGACGGTAAAGATAAAAAGCAAATGATCCGTTTTGACATTCCTGCGGAGGTTGATACGGTCGTTGCATCTGCTGCTATTACGGACGAGATTGATAAAGGCACAAAAGAACTTGTGGCAAGAATGTCCGATGAAACTGTCGCCGAAGTTGATATCAAAAAGATGGCAGAAAAAATTGTCGGTAGCAGGAATCTGTTGCGCAAATACATCGGTAAAGAAGCAATTCGTGTGGATGCTTATAAGATCGATCAAAATCCTCAAAACGCAGGGTATCGTTCTTGGGAGCAGACACAGGTCAATAACTCCGGTGCGGAAAAGTTCGTGGTTTATTTTGCGGTTATTT
>JAEIGA010018507.1_pt1 | contig 10617 bp, 15 predicted proteins | sample 9270691 | NCBI WGS metagenome assembly JAEIGA01 (sample SAMN17057246, study PRJNA624740) | gut metagenome | biome: biome; isolation source: fecal sample | host: Bos grunniens | place: China: Xizang | collected 2019 | reverse complement strand
GTTTCTGAAGTCTTTAGAGGAACCAATCCTTATGGAGAAATTGAATTAAAAAATATCCATAGAAGTGAAATAGCAAGAATTGCTGAAAAAATGTAAATAATAAGACCGAGAATTAATTTTCTCGGTCTTTTCTTTTAATATTAGAGAAAGGAGATAAAGGCTTATGATGAGAAGTGCAGCCAACTTAATAAAAATAGCAGAAGCAGAAGTTGGCTATATGGAGAAAGCGAGCAATAGCAACTTAGATAATAAAACTGCGAATAGCGGCCCAAATAACTATACTAAATATGGAAGAGACTTATATTATGCTGGTTATTATAACAATGCCACTACAAATGGACGCCCTTGGTGTAATTCATTCGTTGACTGGTGTTTTTATGAGCTTTGTGGTAGAAATAAAGCGCTCGCAGAAGCAATGCTATATCAAACTGGCGTAAATACCTAGTCAAATACTGGCGAGAGTAAAAGAAACTATGAAAAACATAATGCTTTCTATCCAAGAGGTCAGAACCCACTACCAGGAGACTAGATTTATTTCTACGGTTCAGAAGGAATCTCTCATACCGGTATTGTTGTGAAAGTTGATAGTTCTCGTGTTTATACTATCGAAGGCAATACATCTGGGGCTTCTGGTGTTGTTTGGAATGGAGGAAGCGTCTGTTCAAAATCCTATCCTTTGACCCATACTGGAATCGCTGGCTATGGTAGACCAATTTTTGAAACTAAATCCTATGGAAGCTATCCATTTTATCCTCGTTTTACTTGTCCGACACAAGATGAAGACTGGTATAAAGATAGTAATTGGCAAAAATATAATGCATTCGGCACTTATTATGGAATATGGCGACATAATGGCGTTGGTGGTGGCAACTGCACAGCGTATGCTTGGGGCCGCTTCTGGGAGGCTTTGGATAAAGGATTAAAAAAAGACCAGGATTTAAAAGCAATGTGTGTTGATGAAACTGGAATTCCAACAAATCGCCCATCTTTAAGTACTTTTAATGCCGGAGGCTGGTTTGCAAATACAGCTGATGGCTACGCTAGAGGCTAGGAGCCAGAACTAGGCGCTGTTATGGTGTGGAAGAATTCTGGAGCTGGGCATGTTGCTGTTGTCGAATAGATTTTTTATAAACCAGGCACTGACGAGATTGAAAAAATTAAATTCTCCAATAGTGGTTGGGGATGGTCTGATATATTCCGCGTTGAGGAAGGCTCGGCGCCAAACTGGGGTCGTGGAAGCGGATACCGATTCCAAGGTTTTATTTATCCTCGCGCCGCGGATAAATTAGATGAAGGAAGTGTGTATCAAAATCCAAATTCTTTAGAATTTCAAAATGCTAAGACAAAAGAAGAATGGATTTTTGATTATTTATTAAACAAAACTTCTTTACCAAATAAAAAAATTAATATTGATGCAGAATCAAGCAATAAAGACCACTTGCCTAATTTAGAAAAAGATAATAACAATTCTACAGCCACTAAAACTTTACAAGGAGCTTTAGAGGTCATGGGATATTATACAAGTGGTATTGATGGTATTTTTGGAAGCAAAACAGAAGCTGCTGTTAAATAGTTGCAAAAAAGTCATAATCTTGAAGAAACAGGTAAGGTTACTTATAAAGAGTGGAATGCAATTACAAAAAATATTTTAAATAATCAAGACTTCACAGTAACTTTATCCAAAGGTAAAGGTACGAACGCAGAAGTAAAAAGATTACAAGTGGCTTTAAGATTACTTAATTTTTATACAAGCTCAATAGATGGTTCTTTTGGTAATTTAACTGCGGCAGCTTTAAAAAAATCTGATGTAGAACAAGAATCAATTTCCACGAAAGAATAGTGGGGTACATTAAAAAATCAGCTTGATAGCTATTTAACTATTAGTACCGATAATACAAAAGAAGTATTAATGGTTTATCCTACTTTTGCGGCCGCCCTATTGGGCATCTTTAAATAGAATTCTAATGTGTCAGAGTTGTTTATGGGAGATAACAATTTAGATTGTGATGCTTTACAATATGTAAAGGCAATTTTAGATGGAGACTATAACAAATCTCGTTTTATAATTGACCGAATTCCTTTTGGTATTTACGGCTGGGATAACTGGAAAGACAAAAAAGCTTTTTATGAATATTGGACTTAGCATAAAAATGATAAATATGATTCAAAAGACAAAGATGGAAATCCAATTGAAACAGATGTATATACAGAAAAACATATTGGACACATTAATTTGTAGCTAGATTTTCTTTTAGACTCTTTGCAGAAAAAAAACGCCACCTTAAAAATTGTAGAAGTCAAAATTGAAAAGGATGAAAATGACCAAGATATTGAGGTTTCTGAAGAAAAAGAATATACAAAATCTTTATATGAATGGTGTCAATACTATGGAGAGCTAAACGATATTGATAATATTGTTGACTTATTATTTAATCATTATAAGATTTCAATTTTTAACGAGGCTGAAAATAGAAAAACCGCTGCAAGTGAATATTATCATAAATATTGGACCGAGCGAGAACTTAGTGAATCAATGTATTATGAAAATGCGACAATTTGTGAAAAGTATTAGGTACTTTGCCCAAAAGATAAAGATTGTGAATATTGTGAATTAGAAATTTGTCCAATTTGTGGTAAATATTTAATTTATTTAGGTATAGATGATGAAGGTAATTCTTACTATATCAATGCAGCTGGCGAAAAAACCGATAAAAAGGAGTTTATAGGGAACCACATCCATTATGACTTAGATAATTTAACTGAAAGCAATAAAATTATAGGCATTAAACATAAATATAATAATAAAAATATTAACCCCTATTCTCAAAAGGGTGCCTCTAGTACAAAGCTAAAAACTGAAAATATCAAGGGTATTATTTTACATATAACAGAAAAGCCTTTAAATAAGGTTTTAACAAAAACAGATGCGGACACAGAATCTTATTACAATATTGGTGAATTAATTCAACTCCAAGAGGGAAATCAATCTTATACACCTTATCATTATTGTATTGGTGAATACTCCCTTGATGATGAACAATGTGCAATAACATTAGAAACTTCTTCTCCTGAATATAAAATTAACCAGTGTGGTGCAGGAGCTTCTGGAACTCTTGATGATAATTATCTTCATGTACTTATTTGCGCAAATTCACAAACAGATAAAGTTTTAAATGAAAGATTACAAGAAGAAACCGCACAACTAATTACTTATTTATGTAAAAAATATTCATTTAATCCAATAGGTACACATAGTTGGGCTAGATGGGAATATGCTCTTAATCAAGAAAAAGAAATGAAGTTAACAAAGACGACTGAATCAAATACTGCACCATTATTAAACGGCGCAGACTTGCCTTATGTAATGTCAATTGATGAAGCTTATCGAATTAAAATGGCTAATAAAAAGAGTAATTTTTTAAGCGACTTTAATATTAAGACTGATAATACAACAACTGAGGCTGATAATACAACAACTAGCGATAATAAAAAATATTATGATATAATCACTCTTTTACGCACAAATACTGGATATAAAATGTATGAAACACCTTATGATTACTTAATATTAGGCAATCAAGAAGAAAAAGAAGCTTGGCTAAATAGCCTTGATGAAGAAAAGGTTTTAAAAGAGGCGGCAACATCTTATTATATCTATAGTGCATACCCCGGATATGCTTGGTTACGACTACTTGGGGTTGAATATAAGCTTAGAGGTGATAATTATGAAGCATATTCGGCACCATGTATTTATCAAGCCTCTGTAGGTGGTGTAGTTCCAACAACTAGAAAGGATAATGGAGAAATCACAGGAGTCACAGGATATCCAATTTATCTTGATAATAAATCATTAATTTAGCTACAAGGTACAAGTAATAATAACTCTCCTCTTCAAATAGTGACATCATATACAACACAACTTGGAGATAGATGGATAGATAGGACAAAGGCAGAAGCTAATGTTTCCTATAATTTACATACCGATATTAAAGTTAGTGGCTTTAATGACCCAGCTGACTCAGCACCTGTCTCTTCTGGTGTTCGCCTATTAAAAGGACAAGCCGGCGAAGATGCAGGTTTAATGAATGTGCCCAAGTAGGCTTCTAAATAAGGGGTGAAAAACTAAAATGAAAAAAGAAAAACAAAAGCAAGAATTTTCTAAAACTCTTTTAATCCAAGAGTCAATACTGATTTGGATTATTACAATCTCAATTTTATTTTTTGCTTTTATATGTATTTATACAAACTCCTACGGGGATTTACCTTGGTTAAGCGCTATGATTGCTCTGCCTTGGGGGGCGTATGGTGTTAGCCAGGCTTATTATTATAAAAAATCGATGAAAGAAAATACTAAAGATGGTATTAAATATGAATCAGTAATGGCACAATTGTAGACGCCAGAGTAGATAGAAGAAGATACTGAAATTGAGTATGAGGAACAACCTCCTCTATAAAACTTTAACTCCCAAAGTAATATTAATTACTTTGGGAGTTTTTTTATTTGACTTTTTTTAAAAAATATGATATAATTCTTATATAAAAGAAAAAAGTTGGTGAAAAAAGCAAAATGTCATATGTAATTTATACTGATGGTTCAGCACATCCTAACCCAGGACCAGGTGGTTTTGGGGTTGTAGTACTTGACAAAGATAAAAATTTTTGTGATAATAATTATCAGTTAGTTGAAGTATATTCTAAACAAACTGATGAAACTACTAATAATATAGAAGAATTAAAGGCTATATTATATAGTTTTTTAAAATATGGTATTAATATAAATAATAATGAATTTGCTGAAATTCCAATTATTTATAGTGATTCAGCTTATGCAGTTAATACTTTTAATGAATGGATGTTTAAATGGGCTAAAAATGATTGGCTAAATTCAAAGGGTGTAAGGCCTGAAAATCTAAAATTTGTTCAAGCTTATTATGATTGGTATCAAAAAGGGTATCGAATTGATTTGCGAAAAATAAAAGGTCATTCTGGAAATGAATGGAATGAATTGGCCGATAAATTAGCAACTGGTAAAATTACGCCAAAGGAGGTAAAGTATGGAAGCACAATTTGTCTTTGTAAAAATTGATTTAAATAAATTAGAAGATTATGATAGAATTTGGTATAATACAATTTGCACTGGCGGGTTCTATGGAAAACTAGTAAATCAATGCTGGGATACTTTTTACTTTTCTTTAGAAGATGGTACTTTAATCGCTATTCCTATTAAATGGGTTAGATGGATGGCGCCATTACATATTGAAGAAAAAGAGCAAATAGAAGTAGAAACTGAAGAGAGTGAAAAAATCAAAGAAGTAATGGAGAATGATAATGGAGAACAATAAGAAATTATATACTGAAGATAGTATAGAATCACTTTCGCCACTTGAATTTACTCGCTTGCGCCCTGGTGTTTATGCGGGTGATACTACTTATTCTACCCAACTTTTAGTAGAAATTCTCTCTAATGCTATTGATGAATTTAATCTTGGACACGGTACTGAAATTGAAATTTATATCGATGGCGATAAAGTGCGCGTTCGAGATTATGGACAGGGTTTTATTGTAAATCATAAAAGAGAAGACGGAAAAACAATTCTAGAGGCAGCCTTCTCTGTTTTGAATACTTCTGGTAAATACCGCGAAGATGGCGCATATGAAGGAACCTCTTTGGGTTCTTTTGGTATTGGTTCAAAAATTACAACCTTCTTGTCTCACTGGTTAGCAGTAACCACGAGTCGTGATGGAAAACATGAAACAATACATTTTAAAGAGGGTGTATTTTCAAATCGAAGCTCTGGTAAATCTGACATGCCATCTGGAACTTGCGTCGAATGGCAACCTAGTGAAGAATTTTTTACTCATACAGAAGTAGAAATTTCAAAGGTAAAAGAATTACTTAATACAATTGTTTGTCTTTGCCCTGGATTAACCATTAAATTAGATTATAATGGCGAAAAAGAAGAATTCTTTTCTCAAAACGGATTAAAAGATTATGTTGACCAAAAAGTAAAAGATAAAGAAATAATTGATAATAGATTTTATTCTAACTTCAAAGTTGGTAAAGAATCTATTGATTTTATTTTAACTTATACAACTTCATATTCTTCTACGCTAATTCCTTATGTTAATACTGGTTTAACAGAAAAAGGACCTCATATCACTTTAATTAAAGCATTAATTACGAAAGAATTTAATAAATTTTTCCGCGACCAAAAATGGCTCAAGGAAAAGGATGAAAATTTAACTGGCGATGATATTCAAGAAGGATGTTATATTGTTTTTAATATTACTGCTTCTGGAGTAGCTTATGATGCGCAAGTTAAATCAACAATTACTAAAATTGATATGAAGCCATTTATTAATGGCTTAACTGAAAACTTACGCACTTGGCTTGAGACTAATAAAAAAGAAATTAAAGACATTGCTGATAAAGCTATTAATGCGAGAAAGGCTCGTGAAGCTGCTAAAAAGGCAAAGGATACTGTTCGTAATAAGGCCGAAAAGAAACAAAAAGCTTTAAAATTCGATAGTAAGTTAGCTGATTGTTATAGTAAAAAACGCAGCCAATGTGAAATTTATATTACCGAGGGTGATTCTGCGTCCGGCAACCTAAAGACCGCTCGTAATAATGAATTCCAAGCAGTCATGCCAGTCCGTGGTAAGATTCTTAATACACAAAAAGCAACTCTTGATAAAATCCAAAAGAATGCAGAAATTATGACTATGATTGATGCTTTTGGATTAACTATTGACCCAAAAACTATGAAAATTACTTATAATAAAGAAGATTTGCGTTATGGTAAAATTATTATTATGAGTGATGCCGATGTAGATGGCGCCCATATCAAGAATCTTTTTTATACATTTATTTGGAATTTCTGTCCACAATTAATTCTTGATGGATATATTTATGCTGGAGTACCTCCCCTTTATAAGATTACCATTGGTAAGCAATATAAATATATTAAGAATGATGAAGAATTAGAAAAGTTTAGAAAAGAAAATGCTGGTAAAAAATATCAAGTAAATCGCATGAAGGGTCTTGGAGAGATGAATGAAGAGGAAACTGAAGAAACCCTTACCGACCCAGACAAGCGTATTATTAAACAAATTACTGTTGAAGATATTCAAGTGGCCAATAAGTTATTTGATGATTTAATGGGAACTGCTATTGGACCTCGTAAAAAATATATTCAAGACCATAGTGCGGAGGCTACTTATAATGCAGAATAATGATTTAATAAATGAATTAGGCGTTAATTTTATTGAATATGCAGTGGCTGTTAACACAGACCGCGCTATTCCAGACGCCAAATCTGGTTTAAAACCAGTAGCAAAAAGAATTTTATATGGCGCTTTTGATGGCGGCTACGCATATAGCAAGCCACATGTAAAATGCGCTAATATCGTTGGTAATGTAATGGCAGATTGGCATCCCCATGGCGATAGTTCAATTTACGGAGCACTTGTGCGTTTAGCACAACCTTGGACAATGCGTTATCCGCTTATCGATTTCCATGGCTCTATGGGTAATAGAGATGGTGATGGTCCCGCTGCTTATCGTTATACAGAGGCGAGACTTGCAAAACTTTCAGAAGATGGTATGCTTGCGGGCATTAAGAAAAAGAATGTTGATTTTATTCCCAATTATTCTGAAACCAAAGATGAACCAATTACATTGCCCGCAATTTTCCCTAATTTACTATGCAATCCAAACACAGGTATTGGAGTTGCAATGGCTTGTAATTGGCTGCCTCATAATCTAAATGAAGTGGCACAGGCTATTTATGATTATATGGACGGAAAAGAGCCTTCCATTCCAGGCCCCGACTTTCCAACTGGGGGACAAATTATTAATAAAAGTGAATTACCTGGAATTGTAAAGTCAGGTAGAGGTAGCGTAAAATTAAGAGGAAAATATAATATTGAAGGAAATAATATTGTATTTTATGAAATTCCTTATGGCATAGCTACTGAAGCACTAATGACAGAAATTGGTGCTGCCTGCGACGAAGAGCGTATTAAGGGTATTGAAAATATTCGTAATGAAAGCAATAGAAAAGGTTTTAGACTTGTAATTGAATGTGAAAAAACAGCTAATTTAAATACTGTTATTAATCTTCTATTTAAAGAAACAAGTTTACAAACTTCTATTTCTTATAATCAAGTTGCCTTAATTGATAAAGTTCCAACGGAATTAACTTTAAAGGATTGTATTAAAATCTATATTAATCACAATATAGATTGTATTACAAGAGAGGCTAAATTTGACAAGAAAAAAGCCGAAGATAGATTGGAAATTGTCGAAGGTTTATTAAAAGCTCTTGAAGATATTGATAATATTATTGCTTTAATTAAAGCATCTGCAAGCGCTAGTGCCGCTAAAGATACCTTAATGATTAAATATAATTTCACAGACCCACAAGCTAAAGCTATTGTTGATATGAAACTTGGTAAATTAGCGGGATTGGAAAAAGTTGAAATTATGAATGAAAAAGCGGAATTGATTAATGAAATTGCTGCTTTTGATATAATTATTAATAATCCAACTCCAGAGTTAAGAAAACGCCTTGAGGCTATTGTTCAAAAATATGGAGATGCTCGTAGAACTGAAATTATTCAAGTAGCTACTACAAAGGAAGAGAAAGAAATTGAATTTGTAGAGCCTGAAAAATGCGTTGTCGTAATGACTGAGGCAGGAACCATTAAACGAATTCCAACAACCTCTTTCCGTGCGCAAAAACGCAATGGTAAAGGAATTAAAACACAAGAAGATATTACTTCTATGGTACTTCGTACTAACACAGTAGATAGCCTTATGATTTTCACCAATAAGGGTAAAATGTATAGACTTCTTGTAAATGATATTCCAGCGGGTACGAACACAACTAAGGGAACTCCAATTAAGGCTTTAGTTGCCATGGAATCTGATGAAGAACCTGCAACAATGTACTCTATCTATAGAGATACGGACGCAAAATATGTTTTATTTATTACTAAAAATGGTATTGTAAAGAAAACCACTTTGGATGAATATGCTAATACTAAAAAGAAAAATGGCATCGGCGCCATTACTTTGCGTGAAGGCGATAGTCTTGCAGCTGTTTCCTTAATTAAAGACGAACCCTTAATTATCGTATCAAAAAATGGATATGTAATTAGATTTGATTCTTTGGAAATTGGCGCAACCTCCCGCATGACCACTGGTGTTAAAGGTATTAATCTTGGCGCGGATGATGAAGTAATTGCTGCTTTACCAGTAAGAAATAAGAATGACGCATTGGCTTTATTCTCTGAAACCGGACTAGGCAAAAAAATTCTTCCAAAAGAGGCAATCAGCCAGAAGCGTGGAGGAAAAGGATTAATTTGCTATAAAGTATCTGATGCTACTGGGCCGGTGCGCGCAGCTGCTATGGTTAGCGATGAAGATAATTTACTCATTGTAAGTGATAAAACTTCTATTTGCATTGCGGCTACTGATATCCCTGCTCTTGGGCGAGCAAGTATTGGTAATCAAATGATTAAAAGTGGAAAGGTAAAAACGGTTAGTAAAGTATGAGTAAACCAACTCCTATGTATAGAAATATTCTACTGAGTGATGAGATAGCCTCATCCTCAGTAGAAAAAGTTATCAATATGATTTTTTCAATTAATTATGATGATGACCAAAAGGAAGAAGAGTATAAGGATTGGGTGCGGGAGCCTATTATGCTATTCATTAATAGCAATGGTGGCAATGCCTATGATGCTTTTGCCCTTGGTGATGTAATTCGTAAGAGCAAAACACCAGTTCATACTATTGCTCTTGGTTGGTGTATGAGTGCCGGATTATTAATTTATTTATTTGGTCATAAAAGATTTATGAGTGAGTATGCTACTTTAATGTATCATGATGTAGCAACACATACAAGCGGAAAGTCAGAAGATGTAAAACAAGAATTATCCGAAATGAAGCGATTGGCGGATATGATGAATCGGCTTATAGTTAATACCACTCGAGTTAAATTAAGCACTTTGGAAGATTATATCAACCGCAAAGCCGAATGGTATATTGATGCTGGAACGGCACTTGATTTGGAATTGTGTGATGGATATTACTGATAAAATTTTAGCAAAGTTCGTTGAGCAAGTTAACAATTAGCAAGGAAGACCTTATCCATATAGCAATTAGATAGTTGTATGTGCTGTTATTACAAGAGATAAGGAAAAAGCTTTAATAGAAATGGATAAACGCAAAGCAAAAATTATCTTGAATCGTAAAGATGAAGTTATTTGGAATCTAAATAATGAAAAATGGATATGGAAAAATTGGCATATAGATGCTCATAGAGGATATAGATTTTATAAAATGCTTATAGATAAAAATATTGATGAAGAATTATTTTTATATGTAAGAATAAAAAGTAATTTATATTGCTGTTTTGCTGAACTAATATAATTAATAAGGAGGCTTAATGCCTCCTTATTTTGCTATTCTATAAAATTTTTTGTATAATATTTATGAAGTAAAAATAAAAATGAGGCATTTATATGGAAATAGAATATTATAAAAATCTAGTTGAAGAATTAAATAATGCTACAAAAGCCTATGATGAAGGTAAACCATATATGTCTGAT
>JAEIGA010018506.1_pt1 | contig 10617 bp, 9 predicted proteins | sample 9270691 | NCBI WGS metagenome assembly JAEIGA01 (sample SAMN17057246, study PRJNA624740) | gut metagenome | biome: biome; isolation source: fecal sample | host: Bos grunniens | place: China: Xizang | collected 2019 | reverse complement strand
CGCAATGGCCGCAATAGTTTCCGAGTAGACGAATACTTAGATTCTAGTATTGACGAAAATAAGCTAATTTTAGTTGTCAATATGACTACTGGTGGTAGCGCAAATACTATTGTTTCTAAAACTTGGTATGTTAAAGCTATTAACTTGGTATTAGATTGGCCTTGGACTTATAGCGAACAAGAGTATCGCTCTGGTGACACTTTCACCCTGAAATTCACTCCTTATGGTAATATCGCATGTCAGGCGCATATTAGTTTTGATGGCAGCTATGATACTGGTTATACTTATTTTGTAGAGGAAATTCCCGCAAATAAAACTGGTAGAGAATATACTACTTCTCCGATCACTGTAAATCCCGAAAAGGGCTTAGGCTATGGTGTTCATAGTTGTGAAATTTGGTTGACTGCCAACATCAATGGAGAAACTCACTCTACTGATATTATTCGCCATGAAATCACTATTACTAAGGGTGGTACCTCCACTATTCTAACAGTGCCTTATTATGGTACTTCTGCAACTCAGTACGATACTGTTAATATTCCATTCTTGGTATATGATCCAGATACTGAGTCTTGTGCAGTAAGTTTTTATGTTAATGATGTTCTCATTACTACTGACAATTACGATAGATCTTTACACTATTGGCCTTATACTTTAACTGATTTTGGTTCTGTGAGATTGAGCTTGCGTTCCAATAATGGTGACACATATAAGGATATTGAATTAGTTGTTAACAAGTTGGACATCCCTCATTCTGAAGCTACTGGTGCAGCTTTTAGTCTAAAGGCAACTACATTCTCCAGTAACGAGGAACTTCGTAATTGGAACTCTAATGGAGTTACTTTAACTTTCTCTGATAACTTTGATTGGAGTCGTGGCGGTATTAGTTTCGAAACAATGGCTGACGGCTCTATTGAAAAGTTTATTCGAGTACGCCAAGGTACTCGTATGTGGATTAATTATAAGTTATTTGAAAACTTTACTACTGGTGTATCTGGTGGTAAAAACTTTAAGTTCTGTTTCAAAGCAACTAACTGCTATGATTACGAAGCTTCTGTATTAAAGTGTATCAATGGCGGTGTCGGCGTAGAGTTCGATGCTCAGAAAGCAAAATTTGCCACCTCTGCATTCCCCAATTTTGCAACTCAATATTGTGAAAACTCTTATGTTGAAGTTGAAACTGAGATTTGGCCTAAAGTTGATGATAAAGTTATCTCTGAGAATTCCACTATTTATGGTGATCGTTTCTTGATGATCTGGGTTGATGGTGTTCCCGCAGGCGTAAAACCTTATTCTACCAGTATGTCTTTGACTTAGGTAAATCCACAAATTATTGAAATCGGTTCTGACTTATGTGATGTTTTAGTATATTGCGCCAAAGCGTATGAGCGTAAGTTATCTTTTGATGAACACTTGGACAACTTCATTATGGATGCCCCTTCTTCTGCAAAGATGATTGAGCGCTTCCGTCGTAATGACATTATGGATAACAATAATGAAATTTCTTATGAAAAGTTAGTACAAGCCAACCCAGGATGCCATGCTTATTTGTATGATATTCCAGAAATGACTACAACTAAAGATGATAAGATTGATGGTTGTACCTATTATGAATTGATTGATGATTATGATACAATTGATAATCCATATATTAGAGCAGAAAAAGTAAGAACTTATGTTCAGGGTACTTCTTCTGCTGCTTACGGTGTTGCTGCATTCAACTTGCGTTCTGATTTTACTAAAAAAGGTAAAATTTATAATGCTGCAGGCGAAGAAATGGCTGGTTGGCAGCGCACCCCTGACGATTTACCTATTGATATCGCTTGTACTAAAGTTAATGTTGCTTCTTGTGAAAATGCCAATAACGTTGTAAACCAAGAGTGGTATAATAAATTCCAGCCTTATTGGGATGCTCACCGTCGTAAAGGATATAGCGTTGATGATAACGGCAACGCTTTGTATAATCCTTATCGAGATACTATGGGCTTCCATTCTGGCGTTATCTTTATTCGTGACCATAATCCAGAGACAAATTATCTAAATGAAAATGGTGAACCCAAGACTTCTTTAGCTTTGGAGGCAAACGTATTCTTTGATGATGCGAACTATATGAAGGCACCATTCTTTAAGATGTATTCTATCGGTAATATGGGTAATGACAAGAAAAACATCAATGTTTTCCATGACATTACTAACCCTCGTGCAGCCTGTGTTGAAGTCGCTGATAACCAAAATGCTGAGCACTGGATGACCATCGTAAATGAAGATGCTTTTGAAGAAAAAGTTATTGGATATGATAAAGATGGTAAGGAAATTACTGAAGGACCTTACTATGAATTCCGCTATGGCGTTGTAGAAAATGATGACATGGCTGATAATGATCAGGGCATTACTGAAGAATCTCAGCGCGCAGATTTTATGCGTTTCGTAAGCTGGATGGCTCATAATGATCCACATCCTTATGATGCTGAATTACATCCTTTTGGATACACTGGTAATAAACTGGTTGATGAAGATGGTAATGATGCACCTGTAACTTACAGTGAAGATTTTGTATTCCAAGGTTTTGATCCTCCTGGATATGAAGGTAAGCCCAATCCTAGTGGTATTAGCTTGAAGGGTCAAAAGATTACTAAGTATAAGAAAACTTATACCCACGATACCAAAGAGTATCGTATTGCTAAAATGCTGTATGAGTGTGAAGACTATTTAGTTATGGACTCTGTTATATTCCATTATTTGTATATTCTTCGCCATACTATGGTCGATAACGTCGCTAAGAACACCTTCTGGAGCACAGAGGATGGCTTGCACTGGGATTTGACTAAAGACTACGATAACGATACCTCCGATGGTAACGATAATACTGGTAACCTAACTTATACTTATGGTTTAGAATATGGTGATTTGAACTCTGATGGCAAAGACGTATTTAACGCTACTCCATCTGTGTGGATTGCATTTATCCATGAGTTATATGATGCTCAACAGTATTTATATAATGAGTTGGAAAAGAAAGGCGCTTGGAACCCACAGCATTACTTGGCTGAATTTAAAAAGCACCAAGACATTATCCCCGAGCGTTGCTGGCTTGCTGACTATCAAAGAAAGTATTTGAGACCCAGACAATTAGGTCTGGATCAGCAGACTTACCTTGATCGTCTTGAGGGCGGCCGCAAGACCCATCAAAGAGCTCAATTTGAAACCTATCAAGGCTTCTATATTAACTCTAAGTATGTCGCAAGTACAGACTTCTCTGATTCTGGCGGCCTAGAGTTCCGTTTAAATAAAAACCCCGCAGAGTCTTGGGATCCAAACAATGTGTTGCCAATTAGCTTTTATGTTGACTGTTATGCAACAATCCACTTGGGTGGTCAGAAAAAGACTTCTGGTAGATTGAAGAGAAAATAGATTTATAATGCGCCAGTCGGATAGATGGTTGAGGCGCCTAGCGACGCAACTTGCTATGTATATGGTGCAAGTATGATTCAATCTATGAGCGGATTTGATAAATTGTATCCTGGCTATGCTAAGCTAAATGGTGCAAGTAAGTTACTGAGTGTTGAGCTAGGCTCTGATGCTGAAGGATACTACAATGCTCGTTTAACTAAAGTTGACGCTGGTTCTAATACTATGTTATAGAAATTCCAAATGCGCAATAGTGGTACCATTGAAGGTCAAAATGCTTTCGGTGCTTTGGCTTTGGATAGAGCCGCTCGTTTAAATGAGCTACTGTTAAGTGGTAGTGCAGTCAAAGAATTGTCTTTGGCAGAAGGCGCTTCTACTGAAATTTTAGAGTTAAATGCTTTGAAAGTCTTAACTTTGAAAAATTTATTAGATTTGAAAACAATCCGTATGGATGATGGCATTTATGACTCCATTGAAGAGTTGTATATTAGCAATTGTCCTAAGTTAGATACTTATACTTATGATTTCGCAAAGCGTCCTCAGTTACAGCGTTATCATTTGAATGATTTCCATTGGACAATTAGATCCACTGGTGAAAATTATGAGTTATCTGATGACTTCGCTTTGAATGCAAATGGAGCTGTTGAAAGTATCTTAGCTGTTGACAACTTGATGGACAGCGATACTGCTCCAAAGGACGGCACAACTCCCGCAACCGCACTTGTAGGTACTATTACCATTGATGTGCCCTGTACTGTTAATGAATATGACCTATATGAAAAGTATATTGTAAAATATCCAAATTTACTGATTAAGTACGGTACAAATACTACTTCTGGCGCTGGTTACCAGCAAGCCGCAGTATTGACTTTTATGAAATCTGCTGATAGCCTGGAAGAGCATTATCGCGTATTGGGTAAGGGTGTTGCGGACAGCGCTACTCTAGCCCATTTAGTATCTGCTAATGGTCCTACTTAGATTGCAATGACAACTCCTTCTAAAGAGCCCACTGCCTCTGAGACCTTTGAATTCACTGGCTACTGGATTGATAAAGCAACTGGAACTAAGTATTATATGGATAAGGACTTCCCCGCGGATACCATTCATCCTGCATCTGCAGTTGACATGAATGAATTTGTGCCTTTGACTAGTATGACATTCTATCCTGAATGGATTACTGCTCCAAGAAAATATCCAGTAAGATTCTATGACTGGGAAGGTAAGGTCATTCCTCAGAAGGTGGTTACTTATACCACTGAACCTGGTATTGATCCTATTACTGGCGCACCCACTACGATTACTGTAGAGCATGTGTCTTGGGTAAATGAATGGCTTGTTGAGTATGGTAAGGTTTATGATGGTCCAATCAAGAACTTCCATTATAGAGATAGTTCTGAATTTACTGGAGCAAAAGAGAAGTTCCGCTGGAGCTTCCAGGGTTGGTCTCATAACAAGTATGGTGATACTGAGGTCAAGAATCCTGAATACGTTGACGTTACTACTTTGGTAGTAAAGAATACTGTATTACTGTATGGACACTACTTAACAGAAGATTGTACAAAAGTTGCTTCTAAGATGGAATATTTCAATGTGAGTGGCGGTTCACTAACTCTGAATCCCGATTATACTGATTCTATCGCTGGTAAAATTACTATTCCTGCTTTTGTAAATGGCGTCGCCATCAAGAGTGTAGGTGGATTTGGTGGAGCTTCTGGTATTACTCATGTATACTTCCAAGAGGGTAGTGTAGTAGATACAATTGCGGCTTATGCATTCTCCGCGATCACCCAAAAGACTTATGGCTTAGAGGCTGTTTATCTGCCTACTACTGTAAGAGTAATTGGTGAAAGTGCTTTCGATAGCCAGATCAATATGAAGACTGTTACCTTGAATGATAACATTACTACTATTGACCGTCGTGCTTTCTGTAGTTACGCATTAGAGCCTATGCAGTATTCTATTAATGAATTACCCACAGGTTTGACCACTCTTGGTATGTCCGCATTCCAGAATGGCGGTGCTGGTTTAGTTGTTACTAAAGTTCCTAGTGGATTGAAAGTAATTAATTCTTATACTTTCACTGCTTGTCCTAATGTAAAGATTTCTGAATTTGGTGGTTCTTTGACTACCATCTATAGAAATGCTTTCAATGATGCTGGTAATGGTGGCTTGGGTGGCGAAGTTACTGAAATTTATATCAAGCGTAGCGTTACTGAAATCGGATTAGAAGTTTTCTTAGGATATGCAACCAATACTTTGACTAATGCATATTTTGAGAACTCTTTGGAACAGTATAACGTAAGTGTTGAAGAGATGGGTCTTGATCCCACTAGAATTGACATTACAGATTCCTTTACTGGCTAATAAATGTTGGAGGTAAAAACATATGACTAAAACTACTATGTATAGATATTTAGGTCGTAATGGTATTATCACCACAAGAGTTCACCTTGATGGAATTTCCTTTATTCCTATGGTGACTTTGAAAGCGGCTCCTGGTAAGATGCTGACTGATGGCGAGCGTACCTGCTACTCCATCACTGTTGAGGCCGAGGAAGCTGATAAATGGCGTGAAATTACGGCCAATAACTGATAATAATCAGTAAGAAACTTTGAATAAAAGGGAAGAGGAAAGAAATTTCCTCTTCCCCCATTTTATGAGAAAGAGAGGAAGATATATAGTGAAGACAGTATATAGTGCTGAATATTCTGCTAAATATGATGTTCTTTTCAAAGAGGCTTTCTTGGCTTTGGATGCCAGAGCTGTGAATGGTACTGGCGAAGGTCCTCATGACCGTGAAGACATTCAGTTGACTGAAGAAGAAATCGCTACTGGTACTTTTACTAGCCTTGAAGAATATTACACCCGAATTGGTGACTTGACTCGCTTGCATGCTGACCAAGTCGGCTCTTCTGAGGATAATGAAGGATATTCTAAATATTCTAAATTCTTGATGCTGCCTATGGATGAAATTCATGGCAACAATGTATTAGTTATCGACCCCAACTCTCGTGCTATCAATATCCCAGCCTCCTTTGCCCGTAACGGCGTGAGTGTTACTGGTGATGAGTTAGCAGAAACTTTGTTATTTGAAATTGACCGCTTCTTTGACATTACTGACTTGGTCACTACTGATATCTATGTTCAGTGGACCAATCCAGCAGGCTTAGAGGGTGCTTCTAAGATCACTATGATCGACTACAATAGCAAGACTGGTAAGTTATTATTTGGTTGGCCTTTAACTTCTAAGGTTACTGTTGAAAATGATAATCAGACCAATGGTCAATTGAAATTTGCAGTTCGTTTCTTTAAGAGAGATGGTAGCGGTAAGATTAATTATAGCTTAAACACTTTACCTGCTACTGTTACTATTAAGCAGGCTCTTTACACTGACTGGAATGATACTATTGAAATTGACGATCCCGCACAAGAGCTGAAGTTAGCTATCGAGAATGGTCCCGCCAGTGACGGTCCTGAGCCTCAGGTTCCTGTATTCTTCACAGACTTACAAGAAATCCGTTACTTGGATGAAGGTGAGTTGGATCAGTTCAAAGAGAGCGCAGAACTGGAGATCCGTGTTGGTACTACTGATAGTGGTGTTCGTGATTACTATTGGTACTTCAAGCCTCGCTACATTGAAAATAACAAGGTTGTTGAAGGAAATACTGAAGATCATTTCCAGGCGGAGACTTATGTAAAAACCAATGATACCGCTCCCATTGCAGGTAAGAAGTATTATGAAGATAAGGGCGAAGGCGGATTCGTGCCATATGACCCAACTTCTGATAATTTTGATATTACTTTAGCTTATGAGCCAAATAATATTTTCTTGGTTCAATGGGCTGAAGGTAAGCATATTACTGGTAGCTATTGGGCTGAAGCTCGTAATAGAGTTGGTAAGCGTATTGCTAAGACTGAAAGCAAGACTACTTTGATTCCTTGTCCTGAGTCTATTGCATATGCTGAGACTGGTAAATTGGCAACTGATATGTTCTTAGAGTATGGTGAAATTCCTGAGGGCGGTGAAGCTTCTCTGGTAGAGAAACCTATCCGTGTAAATGCAGTCGCTACTCCTGCTGCTTGTGATATTTCTTACAAGTGGGAATATACTCCCGATTACAATGGTGCCATGAGTGAAGTTATGATCGTTGATAGCGAAGGCGTTGAGATTGGTCCTGCTTCTACTGCTGCCGTATTAAATACCAACAAACCTGGTTGGTATCGTGTAACTGCAACTGCTTCTTTAAATAAAGAAGATATGTATGTAGTCAGTGATAATACTTGCCGTGTGCTGGCTCCTATCAAGAAGCCTGTTGTCACCCCCGCCGCAGGCGGTGAAGCTATTTCTTATGACGTGCCTTTGAATACTGCTCATAAGATTAGTGTTTCTGTTGAGGCTTTGGCTCCTCATACTGAAACTGATGGTATTACTTATACTTGGTACCGCAATAAGCCCGATCAGAATGGTACTCCTATCACTTTGGACGATCCTGACGTTGTGGCTATCGATAACAATGAGATTACTGTTAAGTTGTTAGATAGCGATAAAGAAGGCGTTGAGTTCTTCTACTGCGTTGTAACTAACAAGTTGGCAGATCAAACTGCTTCTACTACTTCTGCATTGTTCAACATTGTCTAATTTATAATAAAGGGGGTCAATATCTATGAGTTCATCTATTGAAACTCTTTATGAAATCCAAGAGAATGAAAAACCTGAATTGGCTCAAATGTTCTATGCGACTAAATTTTATGATATTGACATCGACAGTAGAACTATTGAAACCCCCGAGTTCCTAAGTGTGTAGAAAGACCATAAAGCAGAGAATATTTACTTCCGAGTAAATCGTTTCTGTGACTATATGGACTTGGCTACCACGACCTGTGTAGTTCAATATAAAAGCAAGGCGGGAGCCGGAATTTATCCGGTTCCCTACTTTGATATTATATCTGCGCAGGGAAATCCCGAACTGGGTGAGCCAGACAAGTTGATCTTCCCCTGGTGTATTGATGGCCGCGCGAGCGAGACCTCTGGACCCATCGAATATGCAGTGCGTTTTTATAAGATCGACCGCGATGGTAAAAAGTTCTTATATAATTTGAATACCCTACCTGCAACGAGTAAGATCAAGTATGGTTTGGATGTTCAATCCGAAGATCTGAAAGGTGAATATACTATCCCTGACCAGGTCGCTTATGACTTCTTACTATCTGAAATCGTAAAAGCGCAAGGAAGAGATACTTATTGGATTGAATATAAATCCTAATTTTATAGGTGAGAGTATTTATTACTCTCACCTTTTTTTTTGTTTTGGCCTAATATAAATAATATTGTCAAAATATTTTCTATATTGTATAGATGAAAAATTTGATATAAAGGAGGTCAAATTAAATGGCGGATACAATGAAATTTTTATGGGGCGCCAATAGTACAATTCCAGAGGATTATACCAACGGTAAAGCCTATTTTGCTATTATCGATGATGGATATGCTAATATTGCGCTTCCTGAGCATGAAGCCTTTATTTATTTAGATAAAGCGGACGCACGCTATAATGTAATTGCTAAAAGAGCTATTTTTGATTCTCTTGGTGCCAAGATTGTTGATAGATATTTTAGCACTGTTAATAATAATAACTCAAATATGTTGCAATTTTTTGCGCCTTCTCAAGACGCAAATACTGCGACTCCAGTCGGGTCTGCCGCAATTATCACTGCAATTGATTTGAGCAATAGTTCTGTAACTGCAAATGAATATAAAATTAAAACTATCATTAATGGCTTTGAAGATAAATCCACTGGCACTAACAGTACCTTGTCTCTTGGCATGGCCACTAAAGCTTTGGCAGGTTTAATGAGTGCTGGTGCGCAGGAATTTGGTGGTCAAAAAACTTTTAGTGGTAAAGTGATTATCAACTCTGATTTAGATGTGAATAGTGCTATTGTCACAATTGATGGAACGACTTCGATTGCACTTGCGGCTCCCACTATCACGAATACTGCAACTACATCCTTAACTATTACTGCTCCAACTACCAATATTACTGCATCTTCTCTGTTGACTATTACAGCGCTGACTGCAATTAATGGTAATACTGCTATCACTGGCACTCTTGGCGTTTCTGGTGTAACAACTATTACAAATACTACTGAACTTGATGTAAGTAATGCCAATAATATTAAAGCTGCATTAAAAGTAAGTGGTGGCGTATGGATTAATAAAAAGATGCAAGTTAATGGAATTGCCACTTTTGCCAATACTACCGATGGTTCTAACAGTGGTGGTGCTGTAGTAGTATCTGGCGGTGCTCACATTGCAAAGAGTGTTTATATTGGCAATAATTTAACTGTAGCTCAAGCAATTAGCAATACTCGTAATGCTACATTTAATGGTTCTGCAGTAACTAACGATTATAGTACGACCATATATGGTTATTTATATGGTAAAAATAATGCTACTTTATCTCGTACTGTAGTGTTGAATGATGATGAAACTGCTGCTGCTAACACATATACGACTACTGTAAAGGGAGCGGCAACCTTTAATAAAACAGTAACTGTTCAAGACGATTTTATTGTTAATGGTGATGGAATTATTGGCGGTGATTTGTCTGTGCGCGGCGGAGATATTTATTTAGGTGCCGCAGGAGATTATGCAACAATTACCTATAGTTCTGATACTATTACTGTATCGTTCCCAGATTAATACGGCAATTTAAAATCCCCAAGGATATTTATTATCCTTGGGGATTTTTTTGTTTTTGAATAAAAATACCTAAACAGATATTGTGAAGGACCTGTCTTAGGACACGCTTGGGCGGAAAAGGATAATTTTCCCATCCTAATTTTTACTATACTATGAGGGGATGGATAAGAAAATTTTTTGTATGGAGAGGAGACCTTACATATGTTCCAAAACTATAATTATTATCCACAGCAACCCACAAATCCACAAGTCACCCAATAGCAACCAATGTATCAGATGCCGAGTTATTTACGACAGGCGCCGTTGCAAGTAACTTTAAAAGGTAGATTGGTAAGCTCATTGGAAGAGGCCCGTGCAACCTCTATTGACTTTGATGGTTCAGTTTTCTACTTCCCTGACTTGGCAAACAAACGAATCTACACAAAACAAATAAATATGGATGGCACTGCTTCACTATATGTATATGAATTAAGGGAATTACCCATTGAAGAAGAGAAAAGCAGTT
>JAEIGA010018505.1_pt1 | contig 10617 bp, 19 predicted proteins | sample 9270691 | NCBI WGS metagenome assembly JAEIGA01 (sample SAMN17057246, study PRJNA624740) | gut metagenome | biome: biome; isolation source: fecal sample | host: Bos grunniens | place: China: Xizang | collected 2019 | reverse complement strand
TCCATTTCCGATACTACGGATGATGAGGTTTTACAGACTATCTTTAATAACTTTGTTGAAAAGATAGTTATTGATAACGAAGAGATAAAGATTCGCCTCTTTGTCTCTCCATTTGTTGACCAATTTGTTTATAAGAGTTCACACGGACAGCCGCTCGTGACAATATGCTCTAAAATTAAAAGGGTGTAAACACCCTTATTCTTTGGTAGAATAGGCTGTGTGGGTTGAGAGATAGGGTTCGCTCTCAGCCCACATCAAGATATCCTATGCTTTGGGAAGTGATAAAAATGAGAAGCAAAAAAGAATTATTTGGATTAGCTCAAATGTATGTGGGGTTAGAAGGACAATTTGAAAGAGCTTCGGAATATGAATTAGACGAAATTAAAGATGAATTAGCGAATATCAGAAATATACTTTTAAAAAAGGGATACGATGTTAATGAATTCATTTATTATCAAGAGTTATATAAAACTATGACTATCGGAGAATATGCTAAATTCATTAAAACACTTGAATAGGGGTTGGCATCATGGAAAAGACAACAAGAGCTATGATTTATGTCAGAGGTGAAGCAGAAGCACAACAAGAATTGTTTTGTATGATTCACGCACTTGAAAGAGATTATGAGGTTGTTGGCGTTGTAAAAGACCTTGAAGAAGTCAAGGATTGCGATGTGTTAATAGTTATCAATGCTTCAAGAATTTCTCGCAAAACAGAAGAGTATTATACAAAGATAAATGAATTTAAGAAACAATGCATTGAAGTTGAGATTGCTGGAACTGAAGAAAATGCTGATAAATTTATTGAATTAATTACAAGAGACTTGCATAAGAAAAGAAATAAATAAAATAAAAATGGGCTTAGAGAATTTTCACTCTAAGCCCATTTTTTACGACATTGGTTATGGAGTTATTAGCAGCAGATGTCTGATGTTAATATCTCCAATGATTTAGTTTTCATACAAAGATTTTCTAATTTCATTTCCAACTTCGTCTAAGATGTTCTCGCAACTTCCACGAGAAGCAATCCATTTGCCGCCCATATAGAGGTCGTAAACATTGTCACCTCTCAACTTAATCATAATATCGAACTTCTTAATGGTTTCGTTATTCATATTTGTAACCTCTTATAAAATTATCTTTTTATTGTATTGTTGATAGACTTGCTGTTAAACTTTGAAACGCATTTGCTGCTTTTATGCAAGATGTTCCTATGTGTTTTATAGCGTTGCCTAATTTGTTGAAATTGTATCGTACTATCATACTATGTAATAAGTCATCGTTTGAATAAAGTGTTTTATATGTGAGCGATTCGTTTCTTACATATTGGTCAAGATATTTCTGTCCGTCTTTCTTCAGATGATTTTCGGCTATGATTTTGTATCTATATTCTCGTTCTTTATTTGACATAGCTTTATTAATTACCTCATAAAATTCAAGTTTTAAAAGATTAGTCAATCGTTTCTACATTAATAGGAATCCACATATTAGGATTGAAGTTTAATGTATACTTATATTTAGAAACCTCATTGTCTCCTAAGTTCAAATCTTCAACGACATAAGTAACATTATCGCTTAAGCCAACAAAATGTTTTACATAAGTGCCGCCATCTTCGACAATAATTTCAAGTTGCTTATCTGCGGTGTCTGCTGTGATAGACATTTTTCCTGTCATTTGAAACAATACATCGCCTTCAATACAGTTAATAACTGTTAACTGACGGACGATATTAAAATTGTCTGCTTCTTGAGATAAATTGTAAGATACTCTTTGAGCTTCGGTTTCACATCCTGTAAATACAATTGTAATTACACATACAAGTAACAATACTATTAAAATCTTTTTCATATTTTTGCCTTTCTTTTACTTCTTAAAATCTCAGTTTTAGTGTTTATTATTATATTATTGACTAAAACGGCTATTTTGTTTAAATATATAAACATTATTTTTATAACATTAATAGTTATCTAATAATGAGACATATGAAAAAACCTCTTCAGCCATTTCTTCGATAGATTTTTCATAACCATTATTATAAACTATAAAATCGACCTCATCTTCTATACCGTCGAACATTCCAACATCGGACAAATTTCTTCTATAGCTTTCCTCTATCGAGTCCCCCCGCTGAAGAATTTTAATAAGTCTATCTCTGCGAGGCACATTAATATAAAAAGATGTTATGTTAATGTTTGGAATTTTTGAAACTTGTCTTAATCCGTGTGGTGTAAGAACTGCAATTTTATCATCCGTGCAATCTTTTTTTGCAACTCCATAATACCAATTGTTATAAACAGCCGTTTCAGCAAAAAAGTTTTGTTCTTTTAATTTATGAAATTGCACTTGGTCAATAAAGTGATAATCAACACCATCAACTTCGCCTTCTCGTGGCTCTCTAGTGGTATATGAAACTATTTTATTATATCCATAATTATCCACAAAATATTTTTCGATGCTTGATTTGCCAGATGCCGATTCGCCCACTAAGATAATCATTCTTTTCCCTCCAATACTATATCCTTGAAATAAGGTAGATTTTCAATCCAATCACAAAGCGTATGCCATTCCGCAAGTTTATGATTGCGTCTTGCATAATATATATTGATAAGATTTTCATAATTCATCGTAACTGTTCTCATCTGATTGTACGAAGTCGGTAGCAATTGAATCATGCTGTACCAATATTTCTTTTCTTTGGTTTCATTATAGGAATTTCTATATTGGTTGAGCAAATCAATAACAAGACATAGCGCATCAAGAGCTTCAAATGTTTCACCCATATTACTAATCATATGTTCGTGAGAAAAATCGTCCAAGGTAAATTCTTTGGCGTGTATTTTGTGCATCGTCGAGCAAGAGTTAGCAACTGTACCAACTTTGTAAGTGTCAAACTCTTTCCACCAATACAGCGGTGCGGTAATATCAACAGATACAAAAATTTGACGAAGATATTTACGATGGTCACTTCCTGCTTTTGCAAGTTTTTTTGCCAGTCCCAAATCATTTTCGCCCAATATATAGTCACCATTTTCATTATAATAACTATCGCTTTTTGCCCAAGAATTTAGTGGGTTTCTAGCCCCTCTCATTGCATTTTCGAAATTCATTACGCTTGTTTTATCAAGTTTAATCATAATATCTAACTCCTTAAATTATTTCTTTTAAGTATTTACTTTCTGTGTTTTCAAGAAATTTCTCAATTAATCTGCTTTCATCTTTGTTTTTGCTAAATGCCATAACATTAATAGTGTGTTCGCTTTTTCTAGTATATCCGTCATTTGCTATGTACTTAATATTGTTTTCTGCAAGATAGTTACACAATCTTTGAATATCGTTTAAATTGCTCGATGTGACGACAAATGTCCATTTTGCAGCTTTCTTAAATTTATTACTAATAAGAAAGGCGATGTAATTCCCAACACCAGATGATACAGCAACGATAACGATAGCCAATAGCGTATTATCTTCAATAACTTGACTAATAACCAAATAAAAAATCAATTGAGAAACAATCGTTAATATAGAAGACAATATTTTTTGTTCTTTATATGTAGATATTGACTTAGCTGTTTGAATTATGTTATCGAAAATTTTAATGACTGCCAATATAATATATTCAATCATAATGTGTTAAAATTAATCCTCGCTATCTTCTACTATACTGAATTCTTTTAACAGACATTCAGCGCATATTTCTTCGCCATCACAATGATATAGCGTAGTTTCTTCGCCACATCTATCACAGTAAAATCTAACAACATTTCTGTATTGGCATCTGTTTCCTAAACATCCCAATTCTGGCGCACAACAAACGCACTCGTTTTCTACTTTTCTCATATAGGTCTCACCCTCCTATCGCCATCCCAAGCTTCATAATAATTGGGCGTCATTTTTTTAAAAAAGTCTTCCATAAATTTTTCAACACATTCTAATGACCAATTATTAAAAAAAGTAAATTTCAAATCTCTTTCTTCTTCATACATTGAAATGTGTACTTCATATTCATAGCCATAAAGTTCCCAATCGTCGTTTCTGTGAGATATCGGAATATAATCCCTTGACCATCTTAAAATATCTATAAAGTATTTTTTACCAAAATCATCATCAAATCGCTTTTGAAATCTTGCTACAACATGTTCATTATCAAACGGAGTTGGTGGATATCGTTTGTATCCACGCTTTATCAAATATTCATCGGTCATTATGTTCATCCTCCTTGTTGTTATTCTCTTCCCAAAGCTCCATGGCATTATTGATTGCAGCAATTTCGTTGTTCAAGACTTTCTGCTTGCTATCAAAATTATCCCAAATAACATCTTGTCTAATTATTTTTATCTTCATTGGTCTTTGGTCTTTTTTAATTTGCTCTGCCATCTGCATAAAATTGGCTATTATAAATTCTTCGGGCGCTTGCATCCTTTGTTTTTTGACCAATTTATCTTCAATATAAACTTCGAACATAACATCATATGTTTCAAATATATTTCCGAACATCTCAATACCTCGTATATTTATTTTTTGTTTTTCTTGTTATCTTCATTATTCTTTTTTTCTTCCCTTTTCTTGCACTCTGCTAAAAAACATTTCTTCCAAGAACAAACATATCCGCCAGCGATAATATATCTCGTATCATCATTGGCTTCAAATTCTTCTCCGCATACAGAACAAACAAGCCAACCTTGTGGATATACGGATTTCGACTTAATGCTATCTTCTTTGTTTTTCATATATGTCTCCAACTGTATATAATTTATTATGGTGTCGGTAGTGGGACTTGAACCCACACGATATCACTACCGTCAGATTTTGAGTCTGATGCGTCTGCCTATTCCGCCATACCGACATCTGATTAGAATCACGAATTGCTTACTATTTGAATTTGTTTGCCATATTGACCAACACATTTTTTAGAACAAAAAGGAGATTCTGTATGTGTTTTCTTTCTTTTCCTGTTTCTATAAAACTCGCTTTGTTGTTTTGCTGTCCATACAAATTCTTTGCCGCACCATTCGCAAGTCATCTTTTTATCGTAATACTTTGTAGAATGTTGTTTTTGATGTTCGCCTAACAATCTAATTTCTAAATTATTTATATCATTATTTAATGGGTTTTCATCTATATGATGAACTTGTTCATTATCGTTAAGCTTTCTTCTAAGCATTTGTTCCATAAGATATTTTGGATAAGAAACTACTTGCTTAGTATCGCTCAAATAAACTCTATTTCTGCCATCTTTACAATCATATACTTTTATATCGCTCATAATCCTGCCTTTATTTTAAGTATCGTTATATATTCGGTTTGCAAATAAACCTTCTTTATTTTTTTTGATTGGTGGTGGCGAGGAGATTCGAACTCCCAATCCTTAATGGCGATGGTTTTTAAGACCATTTCGTATGCCAGTTCCGACACGCCACCATATATGGTACTCGGTACGAGAATCGAACTCGTGTTACCGCCGTGAAAGGGCGGTGTCTTAACCGCTTGACCAACCGAGCATTTGGTGTACCATTGGAGACTCGAACTCCAGACCCCTTGATTAAAAGTCAAGTGCTCTGCCAACTGAGCTAATGGTACATATTAGTGCAAGGCATTTCCTCCTTGCATAGAGAGCTTTTCATCTCTTATATATCGGCAAATATATAGCTTTTATATTATAGTTTTACAGAAAGGAATTTTATATGCCGCCTATTAAGGGCGTGGTCGGAATGGTGGGATTCGAACCCACGACCTCATGCTCCCAAAGCATGCCGTCTACCACTGACTTACATTCCGATTTGGCTGGGTGTACTGGATTCGAACCAGTGTAATGTCAGAGTCAAAGTCTGATGCCTTACCTCTTGGCGAACACCCAATATGGCGGAGAGGAAGGGATTCGAACCCTTGTGGGCGTGAGCCCAAACGGTTTTCAAGACCGCCTCGTTATGACCGCTTCGATACCTCTCCATTAATACCGCCTATAACGGTTTGCTTACATAGCAAGGTTGAATTTCACTTTACATTCAAGTATTTAAAATATATAACCTTATTTATTATTACTTCTTTTCAGCAAATAACCAAGAATAGCAATTTGCCTTAGTCAACCACGAAATGCCGAAGAAAGACAAAGCAATCGTTTCGACAAGCCAAATTTTAATATAAAAATCTGGAAGCAAGAGCAGAGCAAATGCTCCAATCATACCCGCTCCGCAAACTCGGTAAATCACATTTCTCGCCTTTTTCTTTTTTGTCATGTTTCCGCTAGTCTTTGTGAATTGAAATAAAGACACATAAGCAAGCATAATGAAAAAGCATATCGCTGATATATTATGTATTGTCGAACTTATATCCACTGAAATTTGAAAGGTGCCGACTTTTTCTGCTTTAGTCCAACACGGAAACAAACAAATTAACAAACCAAAAGTTCCTGCTATCGTATTCAGAATGTCATCGGTTTTATCATAGCCGTCATAGAACATTAGAAGAACGGAAGCTGCGCCGAGAATTATCATAAACACTGCTCCTGCGTGTGTATAGTATGTTGACGATATAGAGGGCGGTATCTCCCACAAAATCAACGCTACAATCCATGGCAACCAAAAAGCCAACTGACCAACAAAACATCTTAAACGAGTTGTATTAATCATTTTATTAATCCTCTCATTATATATTATTTTTATATTTTATAACTTTATGTATTTATTAAATTAGAGTATTTATTTTTTCTTCCCCTTGACTGTATATATTATATCACAATAATAATTGTTTGTCAATAGGTTTTTTGAATTTTTTTAAAAAATTTTATTTTATTTTTTGTCGTCAGTCGTCTCGTAAATAGCAATAATTTCTTTTAATGTTCTAGGCGTCCAATCTAATATTGCCGCACCAACATTATAAGCTTTTGCTTCTGGACAATCTGTATACCCCTTCAGAGTTTTGCCTTTAAAGAAATCATTTGCATATTTTAAAGATTGCTTATACACGCTCCATTCATCAGTCGCATGTAAATGTCCATAGAGATGAATGGAGCCTTTATGCTGATTATTCCAGAATAAGATTGGATAATGACATAAGACTAAGTTGTGGTTAAGTCCACTATAGTTATCTATAATTTCTTTATATGGGGCAATTTCTACAAACAACTGTCTCAATCTATTATCTTTCAATTTTTCATGATTGCCTTGAATCAAAATCTTATTCCCTTTAAGAGTGGAGATGATTTCACAAAGATATTCATTATCTTTATTGCCACCTTCTCGACCAATATCGCCAAGAATATAAACATTATCATTATTATGAACTACTGCATTCCATCTACTTTTAATTATTTGGTCGTGTTCTAAAGTCCTACCCTCGTACTTATTCTGACAACCAAAGTGGGTATCACTAATATAAAAGTTCAATTACTTCACCTCCATTTCGCCTTATTTCGTTTTTTAAATTTGATATTTTAATTTGTGCTTCCAAAACCGCCAGTTCTAATATTGTCGGTATTGCCATTGTCTGCAACTAAGAATTTAAAAAACGCACCTTGAGCAATTCTATCGCCCTTCATAATTGTTTGTGTTTCATTACTTATGTTTTTAAGGAAAATACCAATATTGCCATCATTGCTTTCATTAGAGTAATAATCCATATCAATCCACCCCTGCGTATTAGCAAGCATCCACTTACCACCCATAGAACTACGAACATTAAGAATCAGGCATTCATCATCTTGCATATACGCCTTTACATCAGACCATACTTTAATAATTTCATTTGGAAATGCAGTATAACAATCGTTTGCATAAAAATCATATGCCATAGCCTTACTAGTACCTGCTGTTGGCAGTGTGATTTCTCCAGTTGTTTTTCTCTTTTCATCAACTACAACTTCAAATCCTCTAATCTTATTCATTTTTTACTCCCTTGCTGTGATTTAATTAATTTATTTATACTTATCGAACCAAGCGAATTACCAAGAATAATACATAAAAATTTTAATAAATGTTCTATATTAAAATTAAAAACTAAATATGGGAAATCCGCTATACAGTGTTCATAACCAGATAAAATAAATGTCATAATACAAAATACTGTTATTATGGGCTTTTTGCAATAAACTGCAATAAACATTAAGATACCGCACATTAATCCATACAAAAATAATTCAAGATATCCATTTGAAAATTTTGTGTTCGATACCTCGATGACTCTTTCATAAAAGCCGCTTTTTAATAGCAAACAAAAAATTGGAATCAATACACCGACCAAATTGCCCATTAAAATTATTAATAGATTTTTAGTCTCTTTTACTTTGAAGAAGCCAATTTTTCCAGTATACAATTTCAAGTTACATTCAATAATAACCAACAATGCTATTGAAAATAACATAGCTCCTATGTATGTATTTTGGACTTGAATTTGTAGCACGACACCCAACCCAACTAAAATGCCGCTTAGTATAGATTGCTTAATGATTACTCCCATAGCACTACCTTCTCTTGTCCTAAAGAAGCTTTGACATCTATTACTCTTTGATTTTTACTGCCTCTCCATTTGAGAGTTATGTCTCTTAATTCGTCTACATATTTGCCATCGACAAGAACATCCGTCCAGTATAGAATCCTTTGTATCTCTCTTATATCTTTTTCAAAAATTTCTTCCCAAGTATACCCTGTATAAATCCATATATCTTTTTCGGGGAATTTTTCTTTAATTTCTTTGACCAAACAATATACTGTTGAGCGATTATAACTCTCAAAAGGATGTCCACCAGAAAATGTGATGCCTTGGATATATGACTTGTCTAACGCTTCAAACAATTCTTTTTTCGCTTCTTCATTAAATGGCTGTCCAGAGTTAATACTCCAAGTTTCTGGGTTATGGCACCCCTTACAATGTAAGGAGCACCCGCTAACCCAAAGAACTACTCTTATGCCAGTGCCATTAGCAATAGATGTTTTTTCTATTTTATGATAATTCATTTAATCACCAGCTCCTAAATGGACATAGCGATTTTTAATCTCTTCTGTACGACCCTTGTTCCAGAAATTTTCTCCTAAATAACCGCAAGTTCTTCTGACCACATTCATCTTACTCTTGTCTCTGTTTCCACAATTAGGGCAATACCAATCGAGATTATCATCAATCATAATTTCACCGTCGTATCCGCATACATGGCAGTAGTCTGATTTGGTGTTGATTTCTGCGTATTGAATGTTGTCATAGATGTACTGAATCAGAGATAATACGGCAGGAATATTATTTGTCAGATTAACAGCCTCAACATAAGATATACATCCACCGCTGCTAATTGGATGGAACTGCGATTCAAACTTCAACTTATCAAATGCGTTAATCTTTTCTTCAACGAATACATGATAGCTATTTGTTAAGAAGTTTCTATTCGATTCGCCATCAACTGTACCCCAGCGTCTTACTGTTGCCTGAGCAAACTTTTCAGTCAGTGACTCGCTTGGAGTTCCATAAAGTGCAAATCCAAGTCCAGTACGCTTCTTCCAGTCCAATATCTTCTTCTTCATATAAGAAACAATTTCAAGCGCCAACTTTTCACCCTCTGGCGTTGTATGAGATACGCCCAACAAAGATTTCACACATTCGTATACGCCAATATAACCAAGAGTGATAGTAGCATATCCATCTTGAAGTAAAGGAAGAATTGGTGTGTGCTTAGGCAACCTTGCAATAGCACCGTGTTGCCAATGTATAGGAGATGCATCTGAAGTAACATTCTTTAACTTTTCGTATCTAAGCATTAAACTTTCATAGCAAAGTTCAAGTCTTTCATCAAATATCTTCCAGAAATCTTCGATATTTTTCTGAGCAGACATACCGCAATCAGCGAGGTTGATAGAAGTGAGACCCATATTAAATCTACCATACCACTTATACTTACCATCCTCATTATTGATGTCGCCCTTATAAGGAGAAAGCCAAGCTCTACAACCCATACAACCGAACACATTGCCTTCATAATTCTGACGCATATGCTTCGCAGAAATAAAGTCGGGCATCATTCGCTTAGAGACGCATTCAGCCGCCAGTTCGGTAATGTGCCAATATTCGCTATTTTCGTGAATGTTATTTTCATCAAGAACATAAAGAAGTTTGGGGAATGCAGGAGTAATCCATACTCCGACTTCATTCTTCATACCCTTAATGCGCTGACGAATAAATTCTTCGATTATCATAGCGGTTTCCTTTTCATATTCGGAGTCTTCGCTAATATACATAAATACACTTAAAAACGGACTTTGCGCCAATCCCATTATTTCTAACAGGAGCGGACTATATCTTCTGCTTTTTGGGCAGTCTCGAACTTGGGGTAAGTGCCTATCTCTTACCCTACACGGCTACATTCATCACCGTTAGTCTCTACACTTTTATCTAATTTATAAATCAACATACCGTTCAATCTTTGTAATTTCTCGTTGTTTTTATGGAATGGCTTATATGGAATACCCTGTTTGCCTAATTCCATTAATTTATTAAATGTTCTTCTGTCTGGGTTATATTGATATTCTTCTATCAGATATTCTCTAAGGTCTTTTATCGAATCAAATTGAATTTCAATATCATTCAATTTAAAAACGCAAGGTATAAAATTAAATGAACAATCGTGTTCGTTTACAG
>JAEIGA010018504.1_pt1 | contig 10617 bp, 9 predicted proteins | sample 9270691 | NCBI WGS metagenome assembly JAEIGA01 (sample SAMN17057246, study PRJNA624740) | gut metagenome | biome: biome; isolation source: fecal sample | host: Bos grunniens | place: China: Xizang | collected 2019 | reverse complement strand
TAACGGTACATTAGGAATAGTATCTAGCGTTAGCGCTACTGGTGTAAAGGTAACTATTAATGATAGAGAGTATGAGATTTCAAAAGCCACATTTGAACATCAAGAAGCTAAATATGAAGATGGAGAAATAAAATATGAAACAGTTTGCGAGGTTAAACAATATCCTATTGTATTAGCTTATGCAATAACCATTCATAAATCACAAGGTATGACTTATAAACGAATTGCTTGTGATGTATCAAAATGTTTTGAGTCAGGACAAGCTTACGTTGCTTTATCAAGATGCACAACTTTAAATGGACTGTATCTTTTAGAGAAAGTTAATGCAAGTGCATTAAAGGTAGATAACGAAATTATAGAATTTTATAAAACTCAAAAAGCATCAATTAATTAATTGTTTAGTCGATAAGAGGTGTGAACTTAATATGGTACCGCCTTTTATTATTGCCTATACCACCAACCTAAAACTATATGCAAACTGCTTTTAGTGGCTGTTTGTAGTTCGGTATTTACAAGAGGGCTCGGTTTTAATTTTCCCTTCTTAACTTATCATTATTTTGCCTCTTCTTACATATATATACATTAGAAAATATGTTAAAAGAAGGGCATGATAATAATGAAAGAGTTTTATCCCGAAGAAATAAAGGTAAAGACCGACGGGAAATTATATTATACCGTCGAAAATATTACTTTCGCCGCAAAGACGGGCGAGATACTTCGCGGAGTGGTAACCCTATGCGATACTTCCCATAATTTAACGGTGGATTTAGGGTCAATGAGGGGCGTTATAAAAAGAGAGGACGCGCTTACGTCGGTTGACGGCAGTATCAGGGATATTGCTATAATTTCCCGTGTGGGAAAGACCGTCTGCTTTACGGTTGAGGAGATTATTTACGATTTAAGCGGTATCCCCGTTGCCCGTCTGTCACGAAAGAAGGCGCAGGAAAAGTTTATGGGTGAGTTTCTCGCTTTTAAAAGCGTGGGCGACGTTTTAAAGGCAAGGGTAACCCATCTTGATTCTTTCGGTGTGTTTTGTGATATAGGTTGCGGCGTAATCGCCCTTTTGCCCATTGATTTTATATCGGTTTCACGTATTTCCCATCCGAAAGACCGCTTTTTCGTGGGTGAGGATATAAGGGTAATACTAAAAGGAATCGGCGAAGACGGCAGGATTACCGTTTCTCATAAAGAACTGCTTGGCACCTGGGAAGAAAATGCGGCTGATTTTTCGGCGGGGCAGACGGTTACGGGAGTTGTGAGAAGCGTTGAGGAATACGGAGTGTTCGTTGAACTCGCTCCTAATCTTGCGGGACTTGCAGAGCCGTATGAAACTAAGGTGGGGGATACGGTAAGCGTTTACATAAAAAGCATTATTCCCGACAAGATGAAGGTAAAACTTATTATAATTGATAGTTTTAAGGGCGGATTTATGCCGAAAACGAAGTATTTTTACAAAGAAGAGCATATAGATTTCTTTAATTATTCTCCGCAAAACAGCGTCAAAAAAATATACACAGAATTTTATTGAGGACTTTTAGTCCTCTTTTTGTTTTTATTAAATAAAAAGCATTAAATTTTCATATTTTTGTTGACTAAAGCCAAAAAGAGTGATAGTATAAAATAGAATATAAATAACAAAAAGAGAGAGTAGCAAATTATGAAAAAATTTATTGCTTTATTAATGAGTATAATTATGGTTTTAACCTTTTCGTCAGTTTCGGTTATCGCCGCCAGTGACGATAATCAGGTTGACATTAAAGACGTGCTTGGCGATGACGTTTTAAGTGTTAGTTTAGCAAACGTTACCGCTAATTCTCATTCTGACGTTACGGTTAATCTTACTTTAAACGGTAATCCGGGATTTTCGGTAATGATACTCAGTCTTGACCACGGCAGCGAGGCTATTACCCTTAAATCTGCAAGCGTGGTTGTTGACGATCTGACTTTAGAATATTCAAATCAAAAGGGCGGTTCTACACTTGCCTTCTACCATTTGGGAAGCAACTGTGTGGCTACCGGAACAATAGCTACTCTTACTTTTTCCGTAGGCGCATTTTCGGGCGATGCCGAAATCGTTATTTCTGCTGAGGAAGGTAACGTATGTAATGCGGCAGCGGAAATTATCGAACCCGAATTTACAAATGGATTAATCAGTGTTGCTTGCTCTCATACTTACATATTTAAGGACAGAGTTGAACCCAGTTGTTCAAAAACCGGCGCTGTAAATTACGAATGTACTATATGTAAAGCCATAAGCACTACCGTAATAGAAAAGGCTGCTCACACTTATTCGAGCGAAAAGGTAGTTGTTTTGGAGCCCGACTGTGACAGCACGGGTATAAAGGCTTATAAGTGTGAATTTTGCGGAGAATTAAAGGACCAAGAAGCAATTGCTGCGCTCGGTCATAAATTTGCGGACGATTCTTATATAGTTGCAAAAGAGGAAACCTGTACCGAAAAAGGTTCAAAATACAGAGTTTGTTACGTATGTAATGAACACGTTACAGAAGAAATAGCTGCTCTCGGTCACGACGAAGGCACCTGGAGAATTACAACCCCCGGTGACTGTACCGAAGCGGGCAAGGTATCCCGTTACTGTAACCGTTGCGACTTTGTTCTTGAGGAAAAGGTAAAAGAGCAGAGCGGTCACTTTATGGGTTGGGCTGTAACGGTTAAGGCTACCTGTACCGATGAGGGTAAAGAAGAATATATGTGTCTTATCTGCGGCGGTGAAAAAGGAAACAGCAGAATCACTGCTAAGCTTGACCACGTTCACGGAGAAGAGGTTGTGGCAAAAGAGCCTACCTGTAGTCAGAAGGGAACTTTAGAAGTTCATTGTAAGGTTTGCGATGGGGTTTACGAAACTAAAGAGATTGATACCGTTCCTCACGTAAAGAACACCCTTACCGTAATAACCGCTCCTACAAGCGAGGCGGAAGGTAATGGCGAATACAAATGTAAAGTATGTAAAGAAACCTTGGAAGAAGTAACTCTTGATAAGGTTTACGGCGAAATCTATGCCGAAAACGTAACCGCTGCTGTCGGCAAAAAAGCGTCGGTAAAGGTGTTTATCAAGAATAACTCCGGCTTTTCTGCAGGTATAGTAAGAATAAGATATGATGAAACTTCTCTTATTTTCAATAACGTAAATGCAGGAGAAATTACCGGAGATATTACGGTTGGTACTCCCGCTATCGGTGAAATAGCCGTACTTCTTTCTTTAAGTGATGCGGAATATACCAAAGACGGTTTGATGTTTACCATAAACTTTACTCTTACTCAGGATGCCGACAATGGAAAGGTTGAACTTTTCTATGACGCGCAGACCGACTTTGCCGACAGAGTAGGTAATAGAGTATTCTTTAATATGAAATCTGCGGAAATTGAGATAATGGATTGCATCCCCGGTGACGTAAACGGTGATTTAAACGTAGATACCACCGACCTTGCGACAATTAAACTTTACCTTGCAGGTCTGACAAGTGAAGTTGCCCCGGGAGCCGATGCAGATGCAGATGGTAACATAAATACGGGTGACCTTGCAACACTTAAATTAATGCTTGCAGGATTGTATAGATAATTAAAAAATGACCTTGCTTCGGCAAGGTCGTTTTAACGAGAAAAACCGTAATGATGTTGCAATAAATACGCAACAAAGTAAATTTTGATTTATTGTGAATACGGTGAAATAAACTGGTCAAAATTAGGTAGTGATACCTTGAATATTAAGTGTGAAATAATTAAGTAAAGGTGATAAAAATGAGTGAATGCACACACGATTGCAGTACCTGTTCTGCAAAATGCTCCGACAGAAAGCCCGATAGCCTTATCGAGCCTACCAACGAGCTCAACAACATAAAAAAGGTAATAGGCGTTGTCAGCGGTAAGGGCGGCGTAGGTAAATCTATGGTTACCTCTCTGCTCAGCGTTGCCATGCGTAAAGAGGGTAAAGAAGTAGCGATACTCGATGCCGATATAACCGGCCCTTCCATTCCCAAGGCGTTCGGTATAAATGACCGCGCTGAAGGAAACGATTTGGGAATTTTTCCCGCTATTACCAAAGAGGGTATTAAATTAATGTCCATTAATCTTCTTTTGGAAGATGCAACCGCTCCTGTCGTTTGGCGCGGTCCCGTTATTGCAGGCGCCGTAAAGCAGTTCTGGAGTGACGTTATATGGAACGACGTTGACTATATGTTTGTTGACTGCCCTCCCGGAACGGGTGACGTTCCTCTGACCGTTTTCCAAAGTCTTCCTCTTTCGGGAATCGTTATTGTAACAAGCCCTCAGGACCTTGTTTCAATGATAGTTAAAAAGGCTTATAAAATGGCGGAAATGATGAATATTCCCGTGCTTGGAATAGTTGAAAATATGAGCTATATCCAGTGCCCCGACTGTGGCAAAAAGGTACATCTTTTCGGCGAAGGCAAAACTCAAACTATTGCGGACGAGCTTGGCGTTCCTCTCCTTGCTCAGCTTCCCATTAATCCCGATATGGCGGTTATGGTTGATAACGGATGTATCGAAAAGGCTGATACTTCGGTTATGAAGGATGCAATTGATACTCTTTTAAAACTTTAATAAAAAATCGGCAAAAATTATTTTGCCGATTTTACTTTATAAATATTTTGTTTTCTTTAAAGATAAGTCCTGCAAAAAGAACGGGGGAAAACTCCTTGGGCCTGATTTCTTCCACCTCTTTCGGAAGTTTAATAAAAACGGGGTCGCTCAAATCGGGAAAGAAATCCGCATCGGGCACACTATCGCAAAGAAAAGGCAGAGTTCCGTAACTTTTGTATATCAGTTCGGCATTAGTGGGAAGTTTTTCGCTTTCGATAAATACCCTTTTTGAATATCTGCAAATAATGGGCAGATGCTCACTGTCCCATAAATCTTTGCTTAAAAATACCGTTTTGCCCTTTTCCTTTTTTAGCCGTTCAATCAGTCTTAAAAGGATTATCTCTTTAAGGTATTCCGTCGGTGTTTGGCTGTAAGCGCAGTAAAGACGTTCTCCTAAAGCTTTTTCAAGCCTTTCCTTGTTCCAAAAGGATTTTTTTGAAAAATGATAAATTTTATAAATATTTATTTCACCCGCGCTTTTAAAAGAGTAGCTTTCCTTTATTATTTTTTCCTTTCTGCAAAGGTGAAGCTTCTGTAAAATCGTTATTCTTTTCATCGGTACGCAAACAACTAAAGATAGCATAAATTATTCCTTTCACTTGACAAAATCGGGGAATATTATATACTTATAATAAGGAATAGTGCAAATAGAACTGTTTTGAAAGGATTTATATGAAATTTCTGCAAAAATTCAGAAAGTCTATTATGATGGCAATGAAGTTTCTGGTAATTGCCGCTCTTACCTTAGGCTTTGTAAACGTGTGGTACACCTTTTACGGCGAAACAATGATTTCAGAAGTGGTAAACTACGTGGTGGTTGCCTCCTATCTGCTCCTTATACTTCTTTTCGGAGAACTTTACGGCGCCTTTAAAATAGGAGTAAGCCGACTTCACGAGGTTGCCTATAGTTTATGTCTTTCGCTTGTATTTACAAATATAATAATGTTCTTCGAGCTTTGCCTTATTACACAGCGAATTATTATGCCCGTTGCGTTCATATGGGGCTTTGTTTATCAGATAATAATCGCGTTACTGAGTGTTTACGGCTGTAATACCATTTATTTTAAACTTTATCCCGCAAGAAGAACTTTGGCAATCTTTGCCGACGATGCCGAGGGAATGGCAATTATCCGTAAGGTTTCAAAAATTCCCGATCGCTTTAAGGTTGAGCGCGGTGTTTCGGTAAACAGAGCATCCCTTGATGAAATTAAAACCCTTATTGATTCCTTTGAAGCGGTACTGCTTTGCGATATAAATAAAGATCAGAAAAACGATTTGCTCCGTTACTGCTATTCACGGCAAAAGCGCACCTACGTTCTGCCCTCCAGCGCCGACGTAATTATAAGAAACTCCGACCAGATTCAGATTTCTGATACGCCCATTATGATGTGTCGAAACCGAGGTCTTCGCTTAGAGCAGGAGTTTATAAAGCGTACTCTTGATATAACGGTGGCTTTAATCGGAATAGTTCTTACTTCTCCCATAATGCTTATTACCGCTCTTGCCATAAAGCTTTGTGACGGCGGACCCGTTTTCTTTAAACAAAACCGCGTTACCAAAGGCGGAAAGATTTTTAACGTTTTAAAATTCCGCTCAATGATAGTTGACGCCGATAAGGACGGAGCGAAAAAGGCTGAATCGGGGGATGACCGCATTACTCCCGTGGGCAAAATTATCCGCCCCGTAAGAATTGACGAGCTTCCGCAGTTTTTCAATATTCTTTTTGGAGATATGTCCCTTGTGGGTCCCCGTCCCGAAAGAGTGGAAAACGTATATGAATATACAAAAATGTATCCCGACTTTAATCTTCGCCACAGAGTAAAGGGTGGACTTACGGGATATGCGCAGATTTACGGAAAATATAATACTACACCCGAAGATAAACTCAAGATGGACCTCATATATATAGAGCAGTATTCAATATTCCTTGATATAAAGCTCCTTCTTATGACCATCAAGATTTTATTTATGAAAGAAAGTACAGAAGGTTTTGACGCTAAGGCAAATGCAAACGTAAAACCAATAGATAAACGAAAGGAAGAAGACAAATGAGTTTTCACGCAACACTAGTAGTAATGGCAGCAGGTATGGGCAGTCGCTTCGGCGGTCTTAAACAGCTTGAACCTATCGGCAAAAACGGCGAGGTTATTCTTGACTTTTCGGTATATGATGCTATGGAAGCAGGCTTTGATAAGGTTGTTTTCGTTATAAAACACGAAATAGAAGAAGACTTTAAGCGTATCGTTGGCGACCGTATTGCCAAAAAGGTAAAGGTTGAATATGCTTTTCAGGAAATCGCTGACCTTCCCGAAGGATTTATCGCTCCCGCAGACAGAACTAAGCCTTGGGGTACCACTCAGGCAATTCTCTGCTGTAAGGACTATGTAAACGAACCCTTTATAGTAGTAAATGCCGACGACTATTACGGAAAAGATGCATTTAAGAAGATGTATGATTTCTTAAAGCTTCAGACAGGCGACTATGCTATGGTAGGCTTCAGACTTGCCAATACCCTTACCGAAAACGGTACCGTTTCCCGCGGTATTTGTAAAGAGGAAAACGGCTATCTTACATATATCGAAGAAAGAACTAAAATCGATGCAAATTGCCGTTATACAAAGGATGGCGAAAACTGGATTCAGATGGAACCCGATACTGTTGTTTCTATGAATATGTGGGGATTTACCGCCGATATATTCGGTTATCTTTACGATAACTTTGTAAACTTCCTTAAAGAAAATCTTGAGGTTCCTAAATCCGAATGTTTCTTGCCTATGGCAGTTGCCGAACTTATTGACAGAAAAGAAAAGAACGTAAGAGTTCTCGCAAGTGAAGATAAATGGTACGGCGTAACCTATAAAGAAGATAAGGATGCGGTAGTTTCCGCTATTTCCGCCCTCGAACAGCAGGGACTTTACGATAATATGTAATAAAAAAGGCTCAATCCGTTTGGATTGAGCCTTTTTTTAGGGAATAGGGAATAGGGAATAGGGAATAGGGAATAGGGAATAGGGAATAGTTAGTGGTTAGTCATTAGTTTTTTGTAGTTTTCGAAGACGTCTTTATGGGTTAAGTAGTTTTCTCTTACGAAAAGTTTTGTATGCCAGGCTTCCTTTGCCCAGATTTTTCCGTCCTCAAGAGCGCCTTTGCTTATCTCATAAAGGAACGGCCCTTTATATTCGGCTTTTATAAGAGCATTTATTATTTTTTCCCAATCATTAGTTCCTTCAAGGGGCAACAGATGACATTCATCGTTACCGAAGAAATCCGAAACGTGAAGGGTAACGATTTTATTGCCGAAACGGTTTATAATATCTTCCGCTTTTTCGTTACTCATATGATTAAGGTCAAAGCACATTCTAAGCAAAGGATTAATGGACAGTATTTCATACATATCGCTTATACTTCTGCCAAGACAGGTTCTGGGCAGATTTTCTACCGCTAAGGTGACTCCAAGACTCTCGGCAAAATCGCAAAGTTCGTTCAAAGATTTTTTCAGTTGATTTAATGATGCTTTTCTGTCGTCCTCGTGTATGGGCTCACCGCTTGGGTGAATAACGAAAACGTTTATGTCGGCATCCCTTTTCGCTTCCTTCATCAGCTCCTTAAAATATACCACCGTAAAATTTCTTACCGTTTCGTCAAAGCTTGCGGGGTTAAGGGTGGTAAAAGGAGCAAAGGGAAGATGAAACGACCAAAGTTTAATATCAAATTTATCTGCCAGGCGTTTATATTCCTTAAAATCAATATTTACGGTATCCTCGTATTTACCAAAAGCAATTTCTAAATGGGAAACGCCGTTTTCCTTGTAATTTTCAAATTCCTTTTCGTCTGCTTCTTTGGTAAAGCAAGAATGGGAAAGTCCTAACGGAAAAGGCGGGTTAAATTCTTCGGTTACGACTTCGCCGTTCGCCATATAATCGCCGATTTCTTTAAGTTTTATTAATATTTCTTGGTCTGCGCCCGAAACCGTTAAAAGATTAAGCCCTAATTTTTCACTGCTTCTTATAAGCATTTGGTCACTTTCGCCGATTATCACCAGATTATCGGTGTGTTTTGCAAAGGAAAGAATACTCTGACAGGCACTTTTTGCCTCAGTTTCGAGTATAAAGTAAGGCTTTTTTCCTAAGTTTTCAAAATCAGACTTTATGAAGTTGTTCTTTAACAGATGGGCAAGATAGGGGCCATAAGCACCGCTTTTATCATATATAAATACCGTAGCGCTTTTATTAAGCTTCAAATTCATAATTATCACCTTCAATTTAACTATATAGCAAATATGAAGAAAAAGCAAGAATTTGTATGCTATGGTTGTTGTTTTGTTGGCTTTTAATAAAAGTCCGTTGACAAAAATGAAAAGGTGTGATAAACTTTACTTGATTAAAAATACCATTCAATTGGAAGGTGTAAAAAAATGAAAAAATTATTAGCTTTAGTTCTTTGCTTGTGTATGATGTTTTCATTGTCTTTAGGTGTATCTGCTTATACCATTAATAAGGATGACGCAGAAATCGGCGCCGACGATATTTTCGGTGCAACTGCAGTTTATTTTGAAGACGTTGAAGTTACCAAAAACGGTGATGTTACCGTTGATTTAATGCTCGAAAGCAATCCCGGTGTAACCGAAGTTAAGGTTACCCTTGCTCTTCCCGAAGGAATTGCTGTTAAAGCTGTGGCAAACGGTGACATGGGTGCTGCTTCTCTTTCAGGTAACGTTATTACCGTAGTAAATAACGACGGTTTTATCCTTGACGGTTGTATTGCAAAGGTTACCTTTACCGCAACAATTGAAGGTGAAAAGAAGGTTACTCTTACCGCTACCGCTAAAAACGGCGAAGACGCTATTAACGTAAACGGTTCCGAGTGCGTTATTAACGTAGTTGCTCCTTCGGTTACGGTAGTTCTTGGTGACGTTAACGGCGATGGTGAGGTTGACACTACCGACCTTGCAGAGCTTAAACTTAACCTTGCAGGACTTCAGGATGAGGTTGGTGAGGGTACTGATATGAATGAAGACGGCTCCGTTGACACTACCGACCTTGCTATGTTAAAGCTTAAGCTTGCCGGTCTTTGATTAAAAACAAATTTATGGCCTGACCGAATTTTATCGGTCAGGTTTTTTTATGCGGTTGATTTTCCTTTATATATATTGTATAATAAAAATGTATATTTTCATTTAAGGAGAAAATGATGAGAAAACTGATTTGTGTTTTTCTTTTGATCACGGTTTTGCTTTCGGCTTTTTCGGTTTGTGCTTTTGCGCAAAGCGGAGTGGTTGCAGAAAAACTTAGTGAAGACGTTCAAGTAGGTGACGAGCTTTCACTTTGTGTTATCTTTACCGCCGATAACCTTTCTAACGCTTTCCAATACGATTTGATTTATGATTCCGAGTTTCTGGAATTTATCGACGCTTCAAACGGAATGTGTAACCAATACGAAAATGGGAAAATTAGATACGTGAACGTTGGCAACAGCAAAAGCGATACCACCGTGTTTGTGTTTGTTACAAAAAAAGCGGGAACCACCTATATAAATATAAAGGACGTACTTTCTGCCGATACCGAAGAGCACAGTTTTCCCGACCTTTCGTATGGCGTAACAATTTCGGCTTTTACGCGCGGTGATGCTAACGGGGACGGAAAAATAGATACAACCGACCTTGCTGAATTAAAACTTCACCTTGCAGGTTTGAACGACGATATAAACGATTTTGCGGATTTTGATAAAAACGGAGAAATAAATACAACGGATTTGGCTTCCCTTAAATTATATCTTGCGGGGTGTTGAAAGTGACAAAAAAACTTTTGGCTTTTATTTTGTGCATAGGTTTTGTGCTTAACGGTTTTTGCGTTTTTGCGCAAAACGACGTTTCTGTCAGCATAGAATTTGTTGAAGATACGGTTGAGGTTGACGGTACTGCGGCTGTCAAAATAAATGTTAGCGGTGCCGTAAAGAAGGTGAAAGCAAATATTGAATATAACAATAATTTGCTTAATT